>Ga0302157_10004014_pt1 | contig 16206 bp, 14 predicted proteins | sample I_Bog_N3_3_FD_193502 | JGI IMG/M metagenome (GOLD analysis project Ga0302157, IMG submission 193502) | Peat permafrost microbial communities from Stordalen Mire near Abisko, Sweden - I_Bog_N3_3 | ecosystem: Environmental > Terrestrial > Soil > Wetlands > Peat | place: Sweden: Abisko, Stordalen...
ATCGCGGCTTCGAACACGCTGGTGGGAAATGCGCCGTTCGCGGCGGCGATCGAGATCGGGCCGTTCGGCGCCGCCTTCACCGCGCGCGAGGGCGCGGTTCGCGTCGCGATTTCGGGCGCGCCGCGCAACGCCGATATTTCCGGGTGCGCCGTTGCATCCGATACGTCGATGACGCTTGCGGACGGCGAGACCCTGACGCTGGGCTTTGCGCGCGGCGGTTCCTTCAGTTACCTCGCGATTGAGGGCGGGATCGCGGGCGAGCTCGTGTTCGGCAGTCTGGCGGTAAACGCCCGCGCCGGCCTCGGCAGCCCCTACCCGCGTCCGCTGCAGGCCGGTGACGAGTTGCAGGCACGAGCCGCAAGCGGCGCGCCCGAGCGCCGGATCGAGCTTCCTTTCGCTGTCGACGGACCGATCCGCGTGGTGCTGGGTCCACAGGACGACGAGTTCGACGACGCCCAAAAGCAATTGTTTCTCGACAGCGAATGGAAGATATCGGCCACCAGCGACCGCATGGGCTACCGCCTCGAAGGTCCCGTGATCAAACATCTGCACGGCCACAACATCGTTTCCGACGGCACCGTGAACGGCAGCATTCAGGTACCCGGCAACGGCGCACCGATCGTGCTGATGCCCGACCGCGGCACCAGTGGCGGCTATCCCAAGATCGCGACCGTGATCTCGGCCGATCACGGGCGCTTCGCGCAAACTCCGGCGGGAAAAAGCTTTAGGTTCAAGGCGCTCAGCATGCCGGAAGCGCAAGCCGAGGCGCGGAAGTTCGCCGGCCTGTTGCGCACCCTGCCCGACCGGCTGCGCGGCATCGAAAATTTTGAGCTCAACATCGAAGCGCTGAGAGATGCTAACGTCGCGGGCAGCGCCGTCAGCGCCGTCGACGCCCGAACCTGGCAGACTTCGTCGCCGGCAGACGCGCCGGCGCAGGACTGACCAAAGACCTGCCCACCCAAGGGGACACAGCATGAAGACCGTCGACCTCAATTGCGATCTCGGTGAAGGATTTGGCGCCTGGGAGATGGGCAATGACGCCGCCATGATCGAGCTTGCCACCTCCGTCAACGTCGCCTGCGGCTTCCACGCCGGCGATGCCGACATCATGCGCAAGACCGTGGAACTGGCGAAAGCCCGCGGCGTCAGCGTCGGCGCCCATCCGGGCTACCGCGATCTGCACGGCTTTGGCCGCCGCCCGGTCCCGGGAATGAAGGCGTCGGAGATCGAGAACCTGGTCGCCTACCAGATCGGCGCGTTGCAGGCGATCGCGACCGCGGCCGGCCACAAGGTGACCCACGTCAAGGCGCATGGCGCGCTGTCGAACGTCGCCTGCGAGGACGACATGACGGCGAAAGCCATCGCCTCCGCCATCAAGGCGGTCGACCCCAGCCTGATTTTCGTGGTGCTCGCCAATTCGAAGCTGGTGCAGGCCGGCGAAGCCGCCAATCTGCCGATGGTGCACGAGGTGTTTGCCGACCGCGCCTATGAGGACGACGGCTCGCTGGTGTCGCGCCGCAAACCCGGCGCGGTGCTGCATGACGCCAGGACGATCGCCGACCGCGTGGTGCGGATGGTGCAGGACTGCGCGGTGGTCTCGGTGACGGGCAAAGTGATCAAGATGCGCACCGATACCGTCTGCATTCACGGCGACACGCCGGGTGCGGTCGATATAGCCCGCGATATCCGGCAGGCGCTGAAGGACGGCGGCATCGACGTGGCGCCGTTCAAGGTAAATTAGCGGCACCCACGGGCCTCATCGCTCTGAGAGGTTGTGAATGAATCTCCGACCTCATCCTGAGATGGGCATCGCCCGAAACGCTCACCTGCCCGGACGACGCGGCGTAATTTCCGATTCAATTGTCGAATATCCTTGCCGCGCTCGAGCAGATGGGTTGCGAAGCTGTGGCGCAGCGAATGCAGCGAGACCGTCTTGCGCAGCCCCGCGGCTTTAGCGGCCTCCTTGAACAGCCGGCCGAACTGACGCGTGGTCAGTGGCCGATGATCACTGCGACCCGGAAACAGCCAGCGCTGTTCCGGGGCAATGCCAGCGTCATCAGCGCTCGGCCGCGCCTTCCACCATTGCCGCAACAAAACCAGGACCTCCGCCGGCAGCATCACGTATCGGTCCTTACGGCCCTTCGACTGCACGATGCGGATAATCTTCTGCTCACGATCAATATCACCCACTCGCAGCCGCACCACCTCGCTGGACCGCAGTCCGCAACCATAGGCGAGGCTTAGCATCGCTCGCGCCTTCAAACTCGTCGCCATGGTCAGAACACGCTTGACCTCCTCGGGGCTCAGCACCGGCGGCAGCCTCACGGGCTCCCTGATGTGCCAGACCTCGGCCGCCAGATCGTGGCGACGTAGCGTGACGCGGAACAAGAACCGCACCCCCGTCATAATCCGATTGCGGTTACAGATGCTCGTCCCACTCTCGATGAGGTGCAGTTGGAATTGGCGCACCTCGTCGGGCGTTGCCGTGTCGGGCGAGCGTTTAAGCCAAGCGGCGAACCGCCTACAGCTTTGCAGGTGACTGCGCTGCGTATGTGGGTTGAGCTTGCGCGCAGTCATATCTTCGATCATTCTTCGACGCAGCGGGCTGACAATGTTGGCATCGCTCATGGGGAGCTCCATTCTGAGTGAGGTTCCTGAAACACCCTCAATTCTCAGGACGGAGCTCTCCAGCGCTAGGGCTATCCTCGACTACCGACCCCTCGGCTCTTGCTCCCGCGCAGCGGGCTGGAGCGCAGCGACTTTGTGCCATGGTCAAAAGGCGAAACGCTCGCCGCGAGCACATATTTTCCGCTGTTTCCCAACACCGGACATTTTGTCAAATTGAGACATCATCCAGCACACCCGACATGTCCGGCTACCCCCTAGCCGACATCATCGGGGGTGAGCTGTTCCCTAGAACGGATGTACCGAGAGCGTGCCGAACACCACGGCCGCGATCAGCGCAAAGGCGCCGTACAATGCCGCGGCATGGAATCGGGTTCCGGTTCGCCGGGACAGGGAGCGCGCATGACGATGAAGGCGGGCTTCCGCCGATAGTTCGCGCATGGTGGATCTCCAACGTCGCATCGCCGACATTGGAATAGGCTTTGCGGGCGGGCGCAAGACGACCTGGCAAATAGCGATATCAGAGCTTCGTGAGAGTCCATTCGGAGTCAAAAATTCTTCAGGATGGATTCGCGCAAGAATTTTATTCGCTAGAATTTGAGCGAATTGGAACCTGCCTAGTAAACGTCCTGCTGGAACCGGCCCTTTTTCTTGAGTTCCCCGACGAACAGCACGGCTTCATCGGTTGAGCGGGCGCCGAACTGCGCGACGATGTCGACCAGCGCGCGTTCGACATCCTTCGCCATCCGCTTGGCGTCGCCGCAGACATAGATGTTGGCGCCCTCGGCCAGCCACGTCCACACTTCACGGCCGACCTCGCGCATGCGATCCTGCACGTAGAATTTCTTGTCGCCGTCGCGCGACCATGCCAGCGACATCCGGGTCAAAAGACCCGACGCCTTCAAGCCGTTCAACTCGTCGGCATAGAAGAAATCGCACTCGCGGCGCTGATGGCCTAAGAACAGCCAGTTCTTGCCGGGCGCGCCGGTCGCCTTGCGATCGAGCAGGAAGGCGCGGAACGGCGCGATGCCGGTGCCCGGTCCGATCATGATGATCGGTACCTTCGGATCCTGCGGCAGCGCGAAGCCATGGGCCTTCTGCACATAGACCTTTAACTCGTCGCCCGGTTTGATGCGCTCGGCGAGGAAGGTCGAGGCCAGCCCGAGCCGCTTGCGTTTGCCGACCACGTAGCGGACGCAGTCGACCGTCAGCGACAATTTTCCGGGCGTGGCGTTGTGCGACGACGAGATCGAATAGAGCCGCGGCTGCAGCGGCTCCAGCGCCTCGACGAAGGCTTCGGGATGCGGACGGACACCGGAGAACTTCTGCAAGGCCGCCATCACGTCGAGCGTCGCGGCGTCGCCGTCGGGATCCTCGCCCTGCGCCAGCGCGCGTGCCTTTTCGCGCTGCGCGCCGCCGGTGATGAACGAGAACAGCTCGAACAGCGAATCCGGCGCCGGCGCCAGCGAAACGTCCGTCGTCAGTACCCCGCGCAGGGTCTTGCCCCTGATCTCGGTCGTGTGCAGCGCGCCCAGCATGGCGATGATCTGGTCGACGAGGCCCAGATCGTTGCGGGCGAAAATGCCGAAAGAATCGCCGACGACGTAATCGAGGCCGCAGCCGGACAGGTCGAAGTCGATGTGCCAGGTTTCCTTTTCCGAACCCGGTCTGTTGAGCAGGCGACGCGACAGGAAGGTCGCCGCGACCGGATTGTCGCGCGAGCGGCCGGGCTCTGCCGCCACCGCCGGCGCTGCCGCTGCTGGCGCGGCAGTCGAACCTGCCGAGGCGGCCGGGGCTTTCTCAAGCTCCTCATGCAGCGTCTTCAGCATCCGCGCGGTTTCCTTGCCGCCGGGGACGCAGAGATTGAGCCGCGCTTCCGCCTTGCCGGCGATCGCCTCCGAATAGTCCTGGCAGCTGTAGCCGCACTGGCCGCAATCCTGTTGCGCCATCGCCGCCATCATCCGCCGCCGTAGCGGGCGGCCGTCCGCAAGCTTCATGCGATCAGCGATCGGCATGGTCTGGTCGTGCCAGGGCGCTTCGCCGTCGTCGCCACCGGCGGGACCTTGCAGCACGGCGGCGCCCTGCTCCGGCGATAGCACTGCCGGACCATCGGTCAGGAGCCCTGCGAAGAAGCCGTTCAGCCAGGAGCGTTGCGCTTCCGAAAACGGTGCGCTTGCCGGAATGATTTCAATCCTGGGCGGGGGTGTCATCTGGTTCATGTGGAGACCTCCCTTCGGCGAGTTTGCGCAACGTTGCGCCGTCGTGGCGGCGCGCGAATGTCAGAAAGGTTTCGTCGGGCGACGAACGGTGCGCGAGGTAGGCCTTCAAGAGCCTCTCGACTGTCTGCGGCGCGTCGTCCGCCTTGAGGTCGTGAAAGACCTCCTGCCCGACATCGGCATTCGGCCCGAACCCGCCGCCGGCGAACAGATGATAACCCTCGACGGTATCGTCCTCCTCGCCGACCGGTACCCTGGCGCCGATCAGCCCGATATCGCTGATGTAGTGCTGTGCGCAGGAATGGTGGCAGCCGGTGAGATGGATGTTGAGCGGAGTATCGATGTCGACCCGCGGCTCGCACCAGTCGCCGATCGCGGTGGCGTGCCGCTTGGTGTCGGAGGCGGCGAATTTGCAGCCGGCGTTCCCGGTGCAGGCGATCAGCCCGGCGCGGATTTGCGACGCCGCGACGGAAAGCCCGATGGCCTCGATGGCCGCGGTCGCCAACGCTACGTTTTCGTCGCGCACGCCTGAAATCAGCAGGTTCTGCCAGACCGTCAGCCGGATGTCGCCGTCACCGAGATCATGGGCTATTTTCGCCAGCCCGCGCATCTGCTCGCAGGTCACCTTGCCGAGCGGCAGGGACACCCCGATCCAGTTCAGGCCGGCCTGCTTCTGGCCGTGCACGCCGATATGCGCCATGCGGTCGAACGCCGGGCGCGGCGCCAGCGCCTCAGGCGGCACGCGGGTAAAGGCGTGGCCGAGCTTTTCCTCGACCAGAACCAGGAATTTTTCCATCCCCATGCCGTCGATGACGTATTTCAACCGCGCCTTGAGCCGGTTGGTGCGGTCACCCAGATCGATGAACACGCGGACGATGGCGTCGGCGACCCTGGTTGCGTCCGCGGGCCGCACAATGATGCCGGTATCCCTGGCAAAATCCCGGTGCCCGGTAATGCCGCCGATACCGAGACGAAACCAGATTCCGGGCTCGACGCCGAAACCGTCCTTCACCTCGACGGCCGCAAAGGCGATGTCGTTGGTGTCCTCGAGCACGGCGATCTTGCCGGCACCGTCGAAGGCGACGTTGAATTTACGCGGCAACCCGGTCAGCGAGCGGTCGTTGAGGATGTGATAGTGCCACTCGCGGGCATATTCGCGGGTGTCGAGCAATTCCTGCGGATCGATCCCGGCGGTCGGCGTGCCCGTGACGTTGCGGATGTTGTCGGCGCCGGAGCCGCGCGAGCACAGGCCGAGGTCCTGGATGCCTTCGATGAGCGCCACCGTATGCTTCGACGGAATCTCGCGAACCTGCAGATTGGCGCGGGTGGTGACGTGGCAGAACGGCCCGCACAGGCGCTCGGCCAGGTCGGCCATCCCGGCGAATTGCCAGTGCTTGAGAATGCCGTTCGGAATTCGAAGCCGGCACATGTAGGAGTCCTGCGCCGGGGCGACATAGAACAGGCCAAAATAGCGCCAGCGAAAATTGTCCGCCGGCGACGGCGGGGCGTTGTGCAGCGCCTGCTCCTTCAAACGCGGATAGGCATCGAACGGATGCTCTTCGCGCTTGAGTTTTTCCTGGTCGGCGAGTTTCTTGCCCGACGCGATGACGCGATCCTGCGCCTTGATATGCTCGGCATCTGGACCGCCCGGTTCGGTATTGGGCTTGCCGGCGCCGGCGCCACCGAGGCCGCGGCCGACCTTGCTGATCTGCAGGCCGGTGGCAAAACCCTCGAGGTAGCGCTTCTGCTCGTCGGTAAAGTCGACTGGGAGAGTTTCGAGTTTCATGGCGTGCGACGAAGCTCCTGCAGCCACCAGCGGCGGCTTCAACGGGTAAGGGAATGCGACCGCTCGGGAATTCGTCCGGCCTGCAAGCGCCGGATCAACTTCCCATGAACGGTCCGACCAGCCTCGTTGCTGCGGAAATCCATCTTGGATATGAGCCAGCGGGCATCTACGACGGCTGGCTGCACTGCAACATTCAAGTTGCGTGCCAGTCGGGGTGTCGGACAATATCCTGATATTTCAGTTATTTATGGCGAGGCGTTGAAGTTCCGACCGGCGCCGGCACCGCTGTTTTCGAGCAACCCGCTCAAAAATTAGCCGGTTGAGCGCCCTGCCCAACATGACTGCACAGGTTCGGTCAGGATTTCCCACGGCGCTGGATGGCGAACGCCGCCAGGTACCCGGCGATGTCGTTGGCATCGAATGCCGGTCCGACGAACGCGCCGATGGTGCCGGGCGCATCAGCGCCCTTCCCCTGGCGTCCCAGCGCCGCGTCAAAGAGGTCCGGCCTGAACACGGCTTTGGCGGTCTGGAGCGCCTCGGCGCTGATCGAGGCCTGCCCCCAGCGGACCATCTGCGCGTAGAGCCAGGCCGCCTGCGCCGGATCAGGCCGGCCCGCGCCTTCCCGGCCGATCAGCAGATAGCGATCGCTGGCGCGCATGGTTCCATCGGGCGAGATCTTGAGGCGGCCGTCGAGCGTACGCTGGATCACGTCGGCGTCGACGCCGATCCGCTCCGGTGCGCTGAGGATCCGTGCCGCCTCGGCCCGGTTCTGCGGTTGCTCGATGAACTCGGCGGCCCGCGAGGCGGCCCGCACCAGGGCGGCGACGATTTGCGGGTTCTTCTCCGACCAATTCTGCCTGACCGCGAGCACCTTCTCGGCGGCCCGTGCCAGGATGTCGGAGGCGAAATGCAGGATCTGGCCGACGCCGAGATCGACCGCGATCGAATTCCAGGGCGCGCCGACGCAGAACGCGTCGACCTGGCCGCTGGCGAGGCTGTCCACCATGTAGGGCGGCGGCAACACCACGAGGCGAACATCCTCGTCGGGATCGACCCCGCCGGCAGCCATCCAGAACCGCAGCTGGTAATTGTGGGTCGAGAACGGAAAGGTCATGGCAAAAGTCAGCGGTTCGGCGCCGCTCTTGCGCCGCGCGGCCACCACCCGGGACAACGCCAGCGCGGTCGCCATCGGGTCGAAACGGTCGCCGTCGATCTGCGCCATGATCGCGGCGTGCAGCGCCGCCGACACCGTGATCGCATTGCCGTTGAGGCCGAGATTGAAGGGGGCCGAAATCGGCACCCTGACGTGCCCGAGCCCGAGGCTGGAAGCGATCGCAACCGGCGCCAGCAGATGGGCGGCGTCGAACAGGCCAATGTTGAGCTTGTCGCGCACGTTCGACCACGACACCTCGCGCACCAGCGTGACATCGAGCCCCTCCGCCGCGGCAAATCCCTTGTCGACGGCGATGATCAGCGCCGCGGCGTCGACCAGCGGAATGAAGCCGATGTGAAGCGGTGTGGTCATTTCAGCAACTCCGACGCGGTCAGGATCGATTGCGCGATCTCGCCGATCTTCTTTTTCTCGCGCATCGCGGTGGAGCGCAGCAAAACATAGGCCTCCTCTTCGGTCAGGCCTTTCAGCTTCATCAGGATTCCCTTGGCGCGGTCGATTACCTTGCGGTCTTCCAGCGCCGACTTGGCGCGGTCGAGCTCATTCTGCAGTTTCGCAAAGGCGTTGAAGCGGGAGATGCAGAGGTCGAGGATCGGCTTGATGCGTTCCTTTTTAAGGCCGTCGACGATATAGGCGGAGACGCCGGCATCGACGGAGGCCTGGATCGAGGCGGCATCGCTCTGGTCGACGAACATCGCGATCGGCCGGCGTACGGCGCGGCTGACCTGGAACATCTGCTCGAGCACGTCGCGGCTGGGATTTTCCAGATCGATCAGGATCACATCGGGATCGAGCGCATAGATCCGCGCCAGCAGGCTCTGCATTTCGCTGATATGCACGACGCCGGTAAAACCCGCCTCCCGCAGCCCCTCCTCGAGGATCGCGGCGCGGATCGGGCTTTCGTCGACAATGACGATTTTGGGGGACGATTCGCCCATCGATCACTCGCATTCCGGTAAGGCCTACATAGCACGCCGCCGCCCCGCTCAAAGCCTTGTAATTATGGGCAATTGGGACTAGCTCCTGCGTCTTAATCAGGCAGATAGAACATGGAACAGGCCGCCGCGCCAAAAGTCAGCTTTGTCTCGCTGGGATGCCCCAAGGCCCTGGTGGATTCCGAGCGCATCATCACGCGGCTGCGCGCGGAGGGCTATGAGCTGGCGCGCAAGCATGACGGCGCCGATATCGTCATCGTCAATACCTGCGGCTTCCTCGACAGCGCCAAGCAGGAATCGCTGGGCGCGATCGGCGAGGCCATGGCGGAGAACGGCAAGGTGATCGTCACCGGCTGCATGGGCGCCGAGCCCGAGCAGATCGAAAAGGCCTATCCCGGCGTGCTGTCGATCACAGGCCCGCAGCAATATGAGAGCGTGCTCGACGCCGTGCATCGGGCGCTGCCGCCGGTGCACAATCCGCATCTCGACCTGGTGCCGCCGATAGGAATCAAGCTGACGCCGCGGCACTACGCCTATTTGAAGATTTCCGAGGGCTGCAACAACCGCTGCAGCTTCTGCATCATCCCGAAACTGCGCGGCGACCTGGTGTCGCGGCCGGCCGGTGACGTGCTGCGCGAGGCCGAAAAACTGGTCGCCGCCGGCGTCAAGGAATTGCTGGTCATTTCGCAGGACACGTCAGCCTACGGCGTGGACATCAAATACGCCGAAAGCCCGTGGAAAGACCGTCAGGTCCGCGCGAAATTCTTCGATCTCGCAAAAGAACTCGGCGAACTCGGCGCCTGGGTGCGGCTGCAATACGTCTACCCCTACCCGCATGTCGACGAGGTCATCGGCCTGATGACCGAAGGCAAGATTTTGCCTTACCTCGACATCCCGTTCCAGCATGCCAGCCCGGAAGTCCTCAAAGCCATGAAACGCCCGGCGGCGCAGGACAAGACGCTGGAGCGGATCAAGAAGTGGCGCGAGCAATGCCCCGATCTCACTTTGCGTTCGACCTTCATCGTCGGCTTCCCCGGCGAGACCGATTCCGATTTTGCCTATCTGCTCGACTGGCTCGATGAAGCCGAGATCGACCGCCTCGGCTGCTTCAAATACGAGCCGGTGGCCGGCGCCGCGTCGAACGCGCTTCCTAATCCCGTGCCCGACGAGATCAAGCAGGAACGCTGGAACGCGCTGATGGCCCGCCAGCAGAAGATTTCCGCGCGCCGGCTGAAGCGCAAGGTCGGTACACGGCAGCAGGTCATCATCGACCAGGTCGGCCCGACCGTGTCGAAGGGCCGCTCGAAAGCCGATGCGCCTCAGATCGACGGCGCGGTCTATGTCACGAGTCGCCGGCCACTAAAAGTCGGCGAGATCGTCACCGCGAAAATCGAACGATCGGATCAGTACGACCTGCACGGCAGCGTCGCGGGGTTCTAGAGGCGAGCACTTTCAAACACGCCGCAGCAAGAGATGGCGAGCGCAGAGATGTCCGATCACCTCAGGGAATTGCCACCAGCCGCGCAGCTTCTCGGCCGGGAGATACTCTCGGTTGACCCGGATTCCGGCGAAGTAAAACTGCGGTTCACAGCGACCGAGCAATTCGCCAACCGCCATGGAACGGTGCAAGGCGGTATGCTGGCGGCGATGCTCGACTCCGCGACCGGTAACGCAGTGATGGCAAGGTTGCCGTCGCATCTGACTGCCGTCACCATCCGGCTCGATACCCAGTTCCTGAAACCCTCCGCCTTGGGAGCGATGATCGCGACGGCGCGTCTCGTTCATCAGGATGAACGCTCCGCTGAGGTCGTCGCCGAGCTCACAGACAGCCATGGCCAGACGGTCGCGACAGCCCGGGCAGAACTGCGTGTTCGCGAGCGCAAAAGCCGGTCCTAGCTGATCGCTGGGACGGGTAGTGGCTTCTGACAGGCTTGACACCACGCATCCTTCGGATGTATGGCCCTGCCCCATGATCTTCACCCGGACCCAACTCCGCGCCACTTTCCGTCGTCGCTCGTTCGACGATGATGGGTCGCGCCGTGTCCGACGACAACGCTGAATAACTGATCAGCAACGTTTTCGAGAAGGCCGCACCCTGAAAAGTGCGGCCTTCTCGCGTTTTGTCCCCCTTTTCATCCAACCGCCGGGAGTTTCGACATGAACATCGCCACCCATCCCTTTGATGCGCTGATGAATATCACCTCGCGCCCGCCGGTCGTGTTCGTCCGCGGCGAAGGCTCGCTGCTGTGGGATGACTCGGGCAGGCGCTATCTCGATTTCATGCAGGGCTGGGCCGTCAATTGCCTCGGCCATTCCCCGGCCATCGTCGCCGACGCGCTGGTGGCGCAGGCCAGATTGCTGCTGACGCCGAGCCCGGCCTTCTACAACGGCCCCAGCCTCAAGCTGGCGAAAGCGCTGGTCGATGCCAGCTGCTTCGACCAGGTGTTCTTCGCCAATTCGGGCGCGGAGGCCAATGAGGGCGCCATAAAACTCGCGCGCAAATACGGCGCCCTGCACCGGGGCGGCGCGCACGAGATCATCACCTTCGAAGGCGGCTTTCACGGCCGCACGCTGGCGACGATGTCGGCCTCGGGCAAGAAGGCTTTTGAACCGCTGTTCGAGCCCAAAGTATCCGGCTTTCCCAAGGCGCAGCTCAACGATCTCGCCTCCGTGCAACGGTTGATATCCGGCAAGACCGTCGCGGTCATGCTGGAGCCGATCCAGGGCGAGGCCGGCGTCTGGCCGGCGACGGAGCAATTTTTGCGCGACCTGCGCGAGCTGACGAAGGCGCACGGCCTGCTGCTGATCGTCGACGAGATCCAGACCGGCATGGGTCGCACCGGAAAGCTTTTCGATTATGAAAACGCCGGCATCGAGCCCGACATCATGACGCTCGGCAAAGGTATCGGCGGCGGCGTGCCATTGGCGGCGCTGCTGGCGACGCAGGCCGCGTCGTGCTTCGAGCACGGCGACCAGGGCGGCACCTTCAACGGCAACCCCTTGATGTGCGCGGCCGGGCTCGCGGTATTGCAAGCTGTCGCCGAGCCCCAATTCCTGAAATCAGTCGTCGATACCGGCCTCTATCTGGAAAGCGAGCTGCAGCGGATATCGACGCGCCATGGCCTCGGCGAGGTCCGCGGCCGGGGGCTGTTGCTGGCGCTCGATCTGAAAGTCCCGATCGCCGCCTCCGTCGTGGCGCAGGCGTTTGACGACGGCGTGCTGCTGAACGCGCCGCGGCCGGACTGCCTGCGTTTCATGCCGGCGCTCAACGTCAGCCGCGAGGAAATTGGACTGATGATCGACTGTCTCGACGCGATTTTGACCAAGGTCGGCGCGGCCAGGCTGGTGGCGTAAGTTCTTAGCTTCGTCATTCCGGGATGGTGCGTAAGCTCCAGACCTCAGATGCGCAATTGCGCATCGGGGAATCTCGAGATTCCGGGCTCGATGCTTCGCATCGCCCCGGAATGACGACTGGGATCTACGGCTTCAGGATTGACGCCCCTGTCGTCGCCCGGCTCTCAAGATCGATATGCGCCCTCGCCGCATCCTTCAGCGCGTAGGCATGGTTGATCGGCACGTGCAGCTTGCCGTTGATGACGGCGGCGAACAGGGTGTCGGCGCCCTCCAAGAGTTCCGAGCGCTTGCCGATGTAGTCGTTGAGTTTCGGCCGGGTCGCAAACAGCGAGCCGTGATTGTTGAGTTCGGCGATCGAGAATGGCGGCACCGGCCCGGAGGCGTTGCCGAAACTGACGAACAGGCCGCGCGGCTTCAGGCAGGAGAGCGAGCCCGGGAACGTGGTCTTGCCGACGCCGTCATAGACCACGTCGCAGAGTTCGTTGCGGCTGATCTGCTTGACCCGCGCCACGAAATCCTCCTCGTTGTAGAGGATGACGTGATCGCAGCCATTGGCGAGCGCGAGGTCGGCCTTGGCCTTGGAGCCGACGGTGCCGATGACGTGTGCCCCCATCGCCCTCGCCCACTGGCAGGCGAGCAGGCCGATGCCGCCGGCGGCGGCGTGGATCAGCACCCGGTGATGCGGCTCGACCTTGAAGGTCTTGTGCAGGAGGTACCAGACCGTCAACCCCTTCAGCATCAGGACCGCGCCCTGCTCGTAGGTGATGTGGTCGGGTAGTTTCACCAGCTTGTCCGCGGGGATGTTGCGTTCGCTGGCGTAGCCGCCGAGGTTGAAATAATAGGCGACGCGGTCGCCGGGATGAAAATTGGTCACGCCGGGTCCGACCGCGAGCACCTCGCCCGCCGCTTCGTTGCCGGCGATGAACGGCAGCCCCGGCGCCTTGTAGAGACCGGTGCGGTAGTAGACGTCGATGAAGTTCAGTCCGACGGCATGCTGGCGGATGCGCACCTCGCCGGCGGCCGGCGCCGGCACGTCGACGTCCTCATACACCAGGGCTTCGGGACCCCCCACTTTGTGCACCCGCACGGCCTTGGTCATATCGTCGTCTCCCTCGGCAATTTCTCGAAATCGAACGAAAGCCATCGGGCCTGCGTTGTCAACTCGACGACCCCGCCGGCGGCTCCGCCCAATTAGTTAACGGGCTTCTTGCGGTTGCGTTTGGCCAGCACATTGAAGAATTCCACCACCGCCGAAAACACGATGGCGAAGTAGATATAGCCGCGCGAGATATGAAACTGGAAACCGTCCGCCACCAGCGCGACGCCGATCAGCAGCAGAAACGCCAGCGCCAGCATTTTGGTAGTCGGATGCTCCGCGACGAATCGCGCGACCGGGCCGGACGAGGCATACATGATCAGGCAGGCAATGACGACCGCTGCGATCATGATGGCGAGATCCTGCGCCATGCCGATCGCGGTGATGATCGAATCCAGCGAGAACACCATGTCGATGACGATGATCTGGACGATCACCCAGAAGAAAGCGCGGCGCCCCGGCGCATCGCCGGTGTCGTCGCCCCGCGCCTCCGCTTCGGTATGGATTTCATGGGTGGCCTTGGCGATCAGGAACAGCCCGCCGCCGATCAGGATGATGTCGCGCCACGAGAACGCCATGCCCTTCACGGTGAGGACGGCCTGGGTCAGGCCGATCAGCCACACCAGCAGGCTGAGCAGCAGGATGCGGAACACCAGCGCCAGCGCCAATCCGATCTGCCGCGCGCGCCTGGCCTGCGGCTGCGGGATGCGCGCGACGATGACCGACAGGAAAATCACGTTGTCGATGCCGAGCACGATTTCCAGCGCCGTCAGCGTCAGCAAGGCGGCCCAGGCCTCCGGGCTGGTCAATAGTCCGATCATGCCTTGAACGATCGCACCAGCCGGAACGCCGCGTCGCTGGCGACGACATAGGCCGCGATCGCGCAGAGCGCTGCGGTCACCGGCGCGCCGACATCGAAATCGTTGGCCAGCGCAACCACCACAAGCACCGCCCAGATGGCGATCAGCGTCAGGGTCAGCCAGCGCAGCCGCACCACCCGGATCGGGTGCAGGACATGGAACGGCGCGAAGGTGAGCACGATCAAGGCGGCGCAGCCGGCGGTCGCCAGCCCCGGCGCCGGATGCAGCAGGAACAGATAGAACGCGGCGATATTCCACAGCCCCGGAAATCCGCGAAAATGATTGTCGGAGCTCTTCATGCGGCGATCGGCGAAATACAGCGCGCCCGATACGGCCACCCCAAAGCCGAGTGGCGGCGCCGCCAGCGGCAACAGCAACCCGCTCGCGGTGATCGCATAGGCCGGCACGAAGACATACGTGACGAAATCGACCACGAGGTCGAGCACCTCGCCCGACCAGTTCGGCAGCACGCGCACGACGTCGAGCCGCCGCGCGATCGGACCATCGGCCGCGTCGATCAAGAGCGCGACCCCGAGCCAGCCGAACATCGCGGCCCAGTGCTCGCGGACCGCCTCGAGCAGCGCGATCAGGGCGATACCCGCCCCGAGCGCAGTGAAGACATGCACCGAGAATGCGGCGGCCCGCGCGCCCGGCGTCGTCAGGGACGTTTCCGGCTGGTTGATCTGGTCCATTTGCCCGGCAGGGTTATCAGGAATCGTTGCAGTTTGCACACCAGCGGTTTGCGGCGATCGGCCGCGCAATCGGCCGGAACCGGGCCCTTGGGAGCGGACTTGAAAATGCCCCCGGGAACGCCGATGGTCCGGCCATGAACGACAGCTCAGCCCCCTACGATGTCGCCGTGATCGGCGGCGGCCCCGCCGGGCTCGCGGCGGCCATTGCCATAGCGCAGACCGGCGCGACGACCGCCTTGGTCGCGCGCCGGTCGCCCTATGCCGACAATCGCACCACGGCCCTGTTGGGCGGCTCGGTGGATTTCCTGCAGTCACTCGATGTCTGGCCGCGCTGCAAGGACCAGGCGGCGGCGTTGCATGCAATACGCCTCGTCGACGATACCGGCCGCTTGATCCGCGCGCCTGAGGTGCGGTTTTCGGCCGGCGAAATCGGCCTCGACGAATTCGGCTACAACATCGAAAACCGGCTGCTGGTCGCAGCCCTGGAACAGCGCGCGACCGAGCTTCCGGCGCTGACCCGGTTCGACGATGAGGCTGAAGCGGTCGATCCCGGCGACGCCGACGTGGCCATTCGCACCGGTCTTGGCAAATCGCTGTCCGCGAGGCTGGTGGCCGGCGCCGACGGGCGGCACTCGCTGTGCCGCGAGGCCGCCGGCATAGCGGTCAGGCGCCGTGAACTCAACCAGACTGCGGTCACCTTCAACGTGGGCCATTCGCGTCCGCACCGAAATCTGTCGACCGAATTCCACACGCTGCAGGGACCGTGCGTATTCGTGCCGCTGCCCGGCGACCGCTCCAGCGTGGTTTGGGTGACCGCGCCGAAGGAAGCCGAGCGGCTGATCGCGCTCTCCGATGACGAGTTGTCGCAAGCCGCGGAAACGCAATCGCATTCGATTCTCGGGCGGCTCAGCGTCGAGCCGGGCCGCCATTCGTTCCGGCTTGCGATCGAGCAGCCCGCACAATTCGCCCTTCACCGCGTCGCGTTGGTCGGCGAGGCCGCGCATGTGATCCCGCCGATCGGCGCCCAGGGCCTCAACATGGGACTGCGCGACGCCTCCGACATGGCCGACGTCGTGCGCGAGGCGATCATCGGGGGGGAAGATCCCGGCGCCCCGCAGGTGTTGAAACGCTACAATTCGGCGCGGCGAACGGATGTTGCCAGCCGCACCTTCGCCATCGATATCGCCAACCGCTCCCTGCTCAGCGATCTCTTGCCCGTGCAATCCTTGCGGGCCGCCGGCCTGCATCTGATCGGCGCGATCGGGCCGCTTCGGCGTCTGGCCATGCGCGAGGGACTGGCGCCCTCGTGGCGGTCGTCGCGGCGGGTCGGCTAGCGTCTGAAGAGGCAGGTCCTAAGCTCGACTTTGTACATTATGCGGCGAAGCAAAGGGCCTGAGCCATTCGGAACAGACGGCTGGGAGGTATTTTATGCATGTCCGGGTTTGACGGGCAGTGTCGATAAAGATCATCG
>Ga0302157_10004016_pt1 | contig 16204 bp, 8 predicted proteins | sample I_Bog_N3_3_FD_193502 | JGI IMG/M metagenome (GOLD analysis project Ga0302157, IMG submission 193502) | Peat permafrost microbial communities from Stordalen Mire near Abisko, Sweden - I_Bog_N3_3 | ecosystem: Environmental > Terrestrial > Soil > Wetlands > Peat | place: Sweden: Abisko, Stordalen...
ATCCACCTGGTGCTGCACGCTGTTCAGGGTGGCCAGGTCGCGTAGCAAAGGCGGCGCCTTGGCGTCGTAGGAGACCTGGTCCCACGCGGCGATGGCCTTGGCGTGCTGGCCGGCATCCCAGTCGGCGGCGGCGAGTTGCAGGCGGGCCAGGGTGGCGTAGCCGGTGGGGCCGGTATCGGCGATGGCGGTCAGTTGCTGGGCGGCGTCCTTGGCCGGCGGTTTCGCGGCGGCGGCTTTCTGCGCGGCCAGGAATTGCATGGCCACGGCGTCGTGGTTGGCCGCCTGGTTCTGCTGCCACCAATCCCACACGCCGACACACACAAGGGTGAGCAGCATGGCGCCGATCAGCAGCCGGCCGTAGCGGCTCAGCAGGGATCGCGCCCGGTCGGCTCTGAGGTCTTCACTGACTTCGTCGAAAATATCTGGCACGCGGACTGGCCCAAACTTGATTGGCTGGCTGATTGGCGGCGGACCATAGCGGCGGGGCGTGGCCGGGGTCCAGTCGGCATGGCGCAGGGGTGGGCTTCAGGGTTCGTTCAGGGGCAGCGTGCCAGGCTGGGGCATGCGGGGACTGGGGGCGGTATTGCTGATGTTGTGTCTGGCCGGGTGCCGTCCGGCGGCGCGGCTTGCGGTCTCAACGGTGGCGGCGCGGCCCGCGCCGCCGGAGTTTTGCGCGGCGTCGCTGGGGCGGCCGGATTGTTACGCCGATCCGGCGCTGCTGCCCGACCACCCGATGGGGCTGGCGGACGGGCCGTGGCAGCTTACGCCCGAGCAGGACGCGGATAAGCGGGCGTGGTGGCGGTTTTGACGCGGGACGGTTAAGGCCACGGCTCTCTGCCACCTGGCTTTTTCGGAGCGCACCATGAACCGTCCGGTCCTGACCCTCACCGCGTTGGCCCTTTTATGCGGCGCCGCGACCGCGGCCAGCCTGCCGCCGCCGCCGGCCACACCAGCTGGGGATGCGACCGACACGTATTTCGGCGTGACGGTGAAGGATCCGTATCGCTGGCTGGAAAATACCGCGGACCCCGCCGTGCACACCTGGAGCGTGGCGCAGGATGCGCGCACCCGCGCCTATCTGGACGGCTTGCCGGTGCGCAAACAAATCCATGACCGGCTGATGCAACTACTCTCCGCCACGTCGCCCTCCTTCGTCGGGCTGTATCCGGCGGGCGGGAAAATTTTTGCGACTTACGTGCAGCCGCCGAAACAGCAGCCGATGATCGCAGTGTTGGGGCCGGATGCCGATCCCGCCGGCGCGCGCGTGGTGGTGGATCCCAATACGCTGAACCCGGCCGGCACCACGGCGATCGACTGGTTCGTGCCCTCGCCCGACGGCAGCAAGATCGCCGTGTCGCTGTCGGATAATGGCAGCGAGGACGGCACGCTGCATATTTTTGATACCGCAACGGGCGAGGATAGCGCGCTGCGCATTCCGCGCGTGCAATTTCCCACCGGCGGCGGCAGCCTCGCTTGGCGGCAGGATGGCAGCGGGTTTTGGTACACGCGCTATCCGGGCGCCGATGCGCCGGCCGATCGGCAGAATTTCTATCAACAGGTGTACTACCATAAACTGGGCGACAATCCGGCCAGCGACACCTACGTGGCAGGTAAGGACTTTCCGAAGGTTGCCGAAATTGCCTTGAGCAACCGGCAAAGCCCGGGGCCGGTGCTGATGTCGGTGGCGAACGGCGATGGTGGCGAATTCGCGCACTACGTGATCGGCGCGGATGGCGCGGTGCGGCAGGTGACGCAATTCAGCGACCATGTCGTTGCAGGTTCGATCGGGCCGGACCGCACGCTGTATCTGATTTCGCATGACGGCGCGCCGCGCGGCAAATTGCTGGCGCTGGCGCCGGGCGATACGAAACTGGGCGATGCGAAAACGCTGGTGCCGGAAAGCGACGGCGTGATCGAGGGCGGCGGCGAATTCGGCGGCGCACCGGTGGTGGTGACCGACCGCGCGATTTACCTGCGCGAAATCGTCGGCGGCCCATCGCGCGTGGCGGCCTACGCGCATAACGGCAAGCGCCTGGACGATCTGCCGCTGCCGGATCTGGCCGCGGTAAGCGAAGTGGCGCCGGTGGCAAACCACGCGCTGCTGTATTCCGTGGCGACGTACTTGCGGCCACCGTTCTTCGAACGTTTCGATGAGACTAGCGGCGAGGCCCTGCAATCGAAGCTCGTGGAAACCAGTCCCGTTGAGTTCAAGGACGCCACGGTGGCGCGGTATTTCGCCACGTCGAAGGACGGCACGAAGGTGCCGCTGGTGATCGCGGCGCTGCGCTCGGTCAAGCGCAACGGCGCCAACCCGACGAGGTTGTATGGCTATGGCGGCTACAATATCAGTGAGGTGCCAAGCTTCCTGGGCGCCAGCGGGCGGATCTTTCTGGACGGTAAGGGCGTGCTGGCCTTCGCGAGTTTGCGCGGCGGCGGCGAGTATGGCGAGGCCTGGCACGAACAGGGCGCGCTGACGCACAAGCAGAACGTGTTCGATGATTTTTACGCCTGCGCGCAATACCTCGTGGCGCAGCATTGGACATCGCCGGATAAACTGGCTGCGCTGGGCGGCAGCAATGGCGGGCTGCTGATGGGGGCGATGATCACGCAGCATCCCGAGGAATTTCGCGCTATCGTTTCGTTGGTGGGCATTTACGACATGCTGCGGGTGGAACTGGACCCGAACGGCGCGTTCAACGTGACTGAGTTCGGCTCGGTGAAGGATCAGGCACAGTTCAACGCGCTGAGCGCCTATTCGCCGTATCGGCATGTTACACCCGGCACGAAATATCCGGCGATTTTCATGGCGACCGGCGAGCATGACGGGCGGGTGAATCCGATGCATTCGCGCAAGATGATTGCGGCTTTGCAGGCGGACGATATTTCGGGGCTGCCGGTGCTGCTCAGCATTAATAGCCATGCAGGGCACGGAATTGGCAGCGCACTGAGCATTCGGGTGGATCAGTTGTCGGACGCTATGGCGTTTTTGTTTGACCAGTTGGGGATGAGTTTCAGCAAGTAGTTCTGTTTTGAAAAAAAAGAACCAAAAAACTTTTGCGCTTCTGTCGCCGACTAGCCGGCGACAGCCGTGCAGAAGTTTTTGCTTCTTTTTTCAAAAAGAAGCTCTTCCTTCGCCGGCCAACCCGCACAGCGATACACGGGACAATTAATGCGTCCCGTAGCGGCTTTCGCGCAAACCGGCCCCAAAATGTCGCGCAAATTGAGACTCGCGCGCGCTTTGACCGTGCCGCACTGCAACACAGACTCCGTAAGATCACGTATCTGTGAAGATTTCTATTGCGCGGCGCGGCGGATTCGCCTGAGCCTGCGTGGTGATGCTTCCGGATGTTGCTGCCATGCTCGACACCATTACCCGCCCCAGCCCGCCGGTACTGTTCCAGCGCACCCAGGGTGTGCTGGACAGCCTGGCGGCTTCGCTGGGCCAGCCGGTGATCACCTATTGGAACAGCGCCAGCGGCAGCATCCACGCCAATGACGTGGTGGCGCTGTATGGCGTGTTGCGGCGCCTAGGCCCGCAGCCACGGGCGGCCCTGTTTATCAAGTCCGATGGCGGCTCGGGCGAGGCCTCGCTGCGCATGGTTAATGTGCTGCGCGAGTTCATCACTGACCTGAGTGTGCTGGTGCCGCTGGAATGCTCCAGCGCCGCCACCATGCTGGCGCTGGGCGCCAACCGCATTCTGATGGGCCCGCTGGCGCAGCTTTCGGCCGTGGATACGTCCCTCACCCACGACCTCTCGCCGATTGACCGCGACAACGACCGTGTGCGCGTCAGCCACGATGAGTTGCAGCGCGTGGTGCGGCTGTGGCAGGCGGAAAGCGGCGGCAGCACCGCCAACCCGTATGAGCCGCTGTTCAATCACGTGCATCCGCTGGTGATCGGTGCCGTGGACCGCGCCAGCGCGCTCTCCACGCGCATTTGCGCCGATATTCTGAGTTTTCACCTCACCGACCAGGCGAAGGTGCAGGAAATCAGCAATACGCTGAATTCGTCTTATCCGAGCCATAGCTATCCGATTACGTTGCGGGAAGCGCAACGCATCGGTTTGCCGGCCGCACGGCTGGGCGAGGATGCCAACGCCATTCTGCTGGAACTGAACGAGCTGTATTCGGAAATGGGCCAGCGCGCCGCCACCGATTACGACGAGCGCAATTCGCACGACAACAGCATCACCAATATTATCGAAGGGCCCGGGCTGCAGATTTTCTTCCAGCGCGACAAGAGTTGGCATTACCGCGCGGAGGAGCGCCGTTGGGTGCCGCTAAACGATCGTAGCGGGTGGAAGAAGGCGGAGCCTGACGAAGACGGTGCGGCGGTTTCGATTTTCCATGTGCGGTAGAAAAGCGGTTCTTTTTTGAAAAAAAGAACCAAAAAACCTTTGCGCGGCTGTCGCGGACTAGTCGGCGACAGCCACGCAAAAGTTTTTGCTTCTTTTTTCAAAAAGAAGCGTTTTCTTGCTTATTGGCCGCCGCCGCCTGCAAACCGAGTATAGCGCGGAGCTGCGCCGGTCGAACCGGCTTCGGGATCACCGGAACGCCGGCGGCGCGCGCGGCGGCAATCAGGTCGGGGCCGAAATCGGCGGTAATCAACGCAGCCGACGGCGCGGGGTCCGCGTGGCGGCTCAGTATCGCCGCAATGAGATCCAGCCCATTCAGCCGGCCCGGCAGCCGGTAATCGGCCAGTATCAGGCCATATTTCGCGCCGCCATCCACCAGGGCGAGTGCCGCGCCGGCGTCGGCGGCCGCATCGAAGGGAACATCCCAGCGCGCGAGCAAATCGCCGAGAGCCAGGCGGACACTCGCGTCGTCGTCAACGACGAGCAGCTTTAAATCCTGCGCCCGTGGCAACGCGTGGTAGACGGCTTCCAGCCGCGCCATGCTGTCGCGTGGCAAGGCGAGCAGCCCGGGCGAAGCCGCCGGCAATTCAAAGCCGAAACGCGAGCCGCTTCCGACACGCGATGAAACGTCGATCGTGGCGCCGATCAGCGCGCCGGAGCGCCGCGCGATGCTGAGCCCCAGCCCCAGCCCCATGCGCCGGTCGCGTTCCGCGTTACCGACTTGCACGAATTCATCGAAAATGCGCTGCATGTCGTCCGCCGCGATGCCGGCGCCGGTGTCCCATACCTCGAGCCTGACCGATGCCGGGCGCGGCCGAGCCGCCACCAGCACACCGCCATGTGTCGTGTAGCGCAGTGCATTGGACAGCAGATTGCCCAGCACCTGTTCCAGCAGCGTGGCGTCGCTGCTCACCCATTCGCCATCGGAGCGGAAGCGCAGATCCAGTCCACGATCGTTGGCGATCGGCAGAAAATACTGGCTCATCCGGTCGAACAGCGCATCGATCGAAACCGGGCCCAGCCGCGGCTGCACCACGCCGGCCTCCAGCTTGGACAGGTCGAGCAACCCCTCGAATAATTGCTCCATCGTGCCGATGCTGTCCTGGATATTGCCCACCACAGCCCGCCCATCGGCGCCAAGCTTGAGCTCGCTGAGCGAGGCGGAAAACAGGCTCAGCGCGTACAGCGGCTGGCGCAGATCGTGGCTGGCGGCGGCCAGGAATTGCGATTTGGCCAGGCTGGCAAGCTCGGCCTTTTGGCGCGCCGATTGCGCCTCGGCGGTCTGCACCTTCAGCGCCTCAAGCAACGCGATGTTTTCAAAACGGATGCGGTAGCCTTCGTCCAGCGTGCGCGCCTGCACGCGGCACATGCCGGACATGGCCACCGCGTACAGGCCGGAGGCCACGCCCAGCAGGATATATTCCAGCTTGCCGGTCGATAGCAGCCGCACCACGATGGGCGCGAACATGAAGCCGACGATGGCGTAAAGGCCCGGCGGATTATAGGCGTTGGCCGGAACGCTGCCCGCGCCGATGGAATACAGGCAGCACATGGTCAGCGCCACGGTAATCGGCTGATCGGGGTGGGCGAACAGATAGATTGTCGATCCCCACAGCAATCCGGTGAAGACCATGTAGAGCGTGTAGTACGTGGCCCAGCGCTCCAGCTCCGCGTCCTGGCGTTCGCGGCGGCGCCAGGCACGGATCAGCAGCTCGCGCGCGGCCTGCGTCATGACCATCACCGCGGCCCAGCCGGCGATGATGCGCCAGGCAGTGTACGGCGCGGCTGTGCCGATCATGTAGGTAGTGACGACGATCGTCGATAGCGCGGAGTTGCGCATCTGCACGTAGAGGGTGCGGATTGCTTCGGCGCGGATCGGAGTAATCACAGGAAGCGCTTCTTTTTGAAAAAAGAAGTAAAAACTTTTGCTGGGCTGTCGCCGGCTAGTCCGCGACAACCGTACAAAAGTTTTTTGTTTCTTTTTTCCAAAAAAGAAAATCCTTCCTTACTCAATTAATCCCAGCTCCCGCCCCCGAATAACCGCCTGCATCCGGCTATTGGCGCCCAACAGATGAAACAGTTCGGTCAGGTGAGCCCGTACCGTGCGCTCAGCGATGCCCAGGCGGTAGCGGATTTCCTTATTGGCGTGGCCCTCGGCCAGCAGCGCCAGCACTTCGGCCTGGCGCGTGGTCAGCACCGGCATCGCGCCGGTATTTTCACCGGCGCTGAATGCCAGCCCGCCATGCAGTACGGTTTCCACCATGCCCATGATCGCTTCGGGCGTTGCCGTCTTGGCAATGAAGCCGGCGGCGCCGCTGGCGCGCGCGCGCACGCGCACCGCTTCGTCGTCACGGCCGGAAATCAGAATCACCGGCAGCCCAGGCCAGCCGGTCGCGATTGTCCTGAGCAACGCGAAGCCATCATCGCCGGGCAGGCCGACATCGACGATTGCCAGGCTGGGACTGGCGGCGCGCAGCGCGTCCATCGCCGCCGCGGCCGAGGCGGCGCTGCGGAGCGACCAGGCGGGGCGCAGCGACCGCGCCATGTGGGTGAAGCCGTCCGAAAACAACGGATGGTCATCGACGATCAAAATGCTGGCCGTTGCCACGGCGCCTCCTTCCCCGACGCATGCCCGTAAGCACGCATGCCTCTTTAGGCAATTCATTCGCGGCCGCCAAAGATATTAAACAGCATTGCGAGGCCGTGCGCTTGAAAATTTCTGGCGGGCCGGAGCGCAATTCTGCATCGGGCGCTGCCGGCCTGGGCAAATTGCCCGGAACCGGAATGAGGGCGTGGCGGCGGCCGGATTAAATTCTCGCGGAATGCCGGTCGAAATACAATGGCATAATCTCGTTACGTGCAAATAACACGCGGAGGTTGTGCTGTCCTGGCCAATAATTGATGGGGCGGAGCGATCACCATGTCTACTTCAAAAACCGGCGCCAACGGCAAGAACGGCGTGAATGGCACCAAGAAGGGCCAGGCGGGTGGCGCCGGTGGCGCTGGCGGCAACGCGAACGCTTCGGATGTCTCCACCACCGATCCCGCGGCCGCGGCTTATGCCACCGGGGGCATTGGCGGTAACGGCGGCAATGGCGGCCCGGGCGGCGCGGCCGGCGCCGGTGGCGCGGGCGGCAACGCCGTCGCCAAGGCAGGCACCACGGTTGCCGATACGTCGGCCACCAGCGCCACCGCGGTGGGCCTGGGCGGAAATGGCGGCAATGCCGGCACGCCGGGCGCGGGGGGCGGGGGCGCCAGCGGCGGCAATGGCGGCACAAGCACCGCGTCGGCGACCGATAAAAACACCCAGGGCGTGGCGCTGGCTTACGCCACATCCACCGGCGGCAATGGCGGCCAGGGGGTCGGCGCGGGCTTCCAGGGCGGCAATGGCGGTGCCGTCACCAGCGGCGTAGCGACGGCAACCGCGGGCATCGGCGGCGCCACGGCGTCATTGACGCAGACTGGCGGCAGTGGCGGCGCCGGCATTTCGGGCGCCAATGGCGGCGCGGGCGCCTCCAGCACGATCGCGGCCGGCGCGGTGTCCGGCAGCACGAAGGGCGACACGCTGTCGCTGACGGCCACAGCCATCGGTGGCAATGGCGGCAGCACCCAGGGCGGCACCGCCGGTATGGCCGGCGCCGCGTCCGCGACGTTCTCGTTCAGCGACAAGACCAGCGCCTATGTCAACATCGCCGTGAATGCCTATGGCGGCTTCGGCGGCGATGGCGATTCCGGCTCGGCTGGCACGGCCGCCGGCAATTCCACAGCCAGCGGCACTGTAACCGCGGCGCATAGCGTGCAGGTCGATGCGACCGCGGGCGGCGCCTATGCCTATGGTGAGACCGGTGGATGGGGCTTCAGCAACGCCAATGGCGGCGGGGGCGGCAGCGCCGTTGCCACGGCGCTGGTGGCCTCCACCGCGTCCGGTGCGAACGACTACGTATACGCGTTTGCCGCGGCCTATGGCAGCACCGGCGGCGCCGGAGATGGCGCGGGCTTTTCCGGCGGCCAGGGCGGCACAGCCGTGGCGGTGGCATCGGCGAAAGGCGTTGCCGGCACCGTTGAAGCCGGCGCTACGGAATACGGCGGCGCTGGCGGCGCCGGCTACGATGGCGCCAACGGCGGCACCGGCGCCAGCGTTTCGATCGACAGCACGAGCCTGACCGCAACCTCGGCGGGTGGCGCGCTGACGCTGCATGGATGGGATTACGGCGGCGCCGGCGGCGATAGCAACGGCGGCACCGCCGGCCAGGGTGGCACCGCCCAGGCGGCATTGACCTTCGACGACACCAGCAATGCGACGCCCGACGCCAGCGTTTACGTCACGCTGCAGGCAGTCGGCGGCAACGGCGGCAACAACCTGGCCGGCAACCAGGCGGCCGCGAATGGCGCGGCGGCCGGCGTCTCGGCCGCGGTCAACGCGGTGCATTCAGATCAAGCCTATCTCACGGCGGAAGGCGGCGGCGGCGGATCGACCTACGATACCGGCCCGGCTGGCCAGGGCGGCACGGCGGCGGCAGTGGCGTCCGTGACCAGTTTCGGGCCGATCGACACCGCCACCGCAAACGTCTCCACGATCGGCGGCGCCGGCGGCAACGCCGAGGTCAGCGCGGGCAATGGCGGCGCGGGTGGAACAACCACGCTGACCGGCGCGTTCGCCAGCGGGTATAGCGCCACGGCGTCTGCCGTGGCGTACGGCGGCAGCGGCGGCCAAGGCTATGGCGCAGGCTATTTCGGTGGCAATGGCGCCGCCGGCACGCTGACGGCGGCGCAAATCACCACGGGTTCCGGCACCGGCAATGTCACTGTTGGCCTGTTGGCGGGTGGTGGTGGCGTCGGCGTCGCCGGAGCGTCGGGCGGCAATGGCGCCGCCAGCACGCTCAGCACCACGCCGGGCGGCACCAACGCGATAACCGCCATCACCGATGGCGGCAGCCTGTTTCTAACGCAATTTGCCGTCGGCGGCAGCGGCGGCGACAGCTATGGGGGCCACGCCGGGAACGCCGGCGGCGCGACATCGACGCTGGTGTTCGACGACACGACCAATGCCACGACAAGCATTTCGGTGGCCGGAACAGCCAACGCCGCCGGCGGCAATGGTGGCAACGGTTATAGCGGCAGCGCGGGCAGCAACGGCGGCACCAGCACAGCCATAGCCACGATCACAGCTGTCACTTCGGCCGCCGCCTACGCCCAGGCCGGCCGGCTGGCCCCCGGCTATGGCCCCACCGGCGATGGCGGCAGCGGCTCCTCCGGCGCCAGTGGCGGCGCGGGCGGCAGCGCCACCGCGACCGCGACAGTCACCGCCAACAATTCCCAGACGACTGACACCAGTGGCGCCACCGCCAACGCCGGCGGCGGTTACGGCGGCAACGCAGATGGCGCCGGCTCCAAGGCGGGCGCGGGCGGCACGGCGACGGCCGCAGCAACCGGCCACGTGCAATTTGGCGGCCTGAACATTTTTGTGGATGTGGTTGGTGGCTGGGGCGGCTCCGGCACCAATGGCGCGGCGGGCGGCAAAGGCGCCGACGAGACGCTCACGAATGCGGCCAAAGGGGTTACCAGCGGTGGCGCGCTGGAAGTCGAGCAATCCATCACCGCCGGAACGGGCGGTAACAGTGACACCGGCGCGGTGGGCCTGGCCGGCGCGGCCACCGCCACGATAAGCCTGAACGATACCATCGCCACCAGCGTGAGTAACAGCGTTTATGCCACCAACACCGTGCAGGCCGGCGCCGGCGGCACGGTAACCGGCGCTGGCAGCAAGGCGGCTGGCGCCACCGGGGGTGCCGCGAGTGCCAGTACGACGCTGACTGCGTTTGCGCTGGCAAACGCCAACTCGAGCGCCACCGGCGGAACCGGCGGCGGCTCCTACGGTATCGGCAACGCTGGCAATGGCGGTACTGCCACGGCGGTGGCAAAATCCACCAGCACGGCAACCACCGGCTCGGCGATAGCCGATGCGACCGCGACGGGTGGCACTGGCGGCGACAACTCCAATGCCACCGGAACCACGGGCGCCGGCAACGGCGGCAAGGGCGGCGCGGCAACCAGTGTGGCCGCCACCGCCATAGGCTACACAGCTTCCGCTTCTGCAACCGGCGCGGGCGGCAATGGCGGCTACGGCTACGGCATCGGCAACCATGGCGGCGATGGCGGCCTGGTGACCGCGATACAGGCCACCGCCACCGGCGGCGCCGGGGGCGCCACCGCATCCGTTACCGAAACCGGCGGTGCGGGCGGAAACGGCCTGGCCGGCGCCGATGGCGGCGCTGGCGGCGCGGTTACCCTGATCGCGGGCCAGGCGGCCGGCACCTCGAAAGGCGGCGCGCTGACCATTTCGGAGACGGCAGTTGCCGGCAATGGCGGCGGCAGCACCAACGGCACGGCAGCGGCGGGCGGCGTGGCCAGCAGCACCGTGACCGTGAACGATACCACGGGCACGGCGCACAGCATTTCGCTGACCGGCAACGCAACCGCGGAAGGCGGTGCCGGCGGCTATGGCGCGAACGGCACCACCGGCGCGCTGGGCGGCACATCGACGGCCACCGCCACCGTAACAGGCCAGCGCAGCGTGGCCGCCAACGCCACCGCGGCGCCGGCCGAAGCCGCGGCCGCCGAAAACGGCGGCTACGCCTATTTCGACGCCTCGGGCGGCAATGGCGGCACGTCCACCGCTACCGCCACCGCGGTCAGCACGATCACCCAGGCGAGCGACTATGTCAGCGCCAGCGCCAGCGCCACGGGCGGCAATGGCGGCTCGGGCAATGGCGGGGGCTACACGGGCGGCAACGGCGGCACGGCCACCGCGAAGGCCAGCGGCACCAGCACGGGCGGCTCGCTGACGGTGACAGCCCTGCAAACCGGGGGCGCCGGCGGCCAGGGCGGCGATGGCGCCAATGGCGGCGTAGGCGCCAATAGCTCACTGACCAACGCGGCGACCGGCACCGACAAGGGCGGCTCGCTGAGCCTGGTGGAAACCGCCACGGCCGGCGCCGGCGGCAGTACCGATTATGGGCTGGCCGGCCTCGGCGGCAACGCCATTGCCACGCTGTCCGATACCGATACCAAGGCGGCCGCCTTGACGGCGGTGCTGACCGCGACCGGCGGTGCCGGCGGGTATTTCAACAGCGGTGGCGGCGTTGCGGCGGCGGGTGGCACCGCCACCGCCACCGGCTCGTTGACCGGCGCCGGCGCCGTCAGCGGCTACGCCTACGCGATTGCCGGCGCCAGTGGCGACGCTTTTACGCTGGGCGGCGCGGCCGTCGCATCGATGACCGTCACGGCCAAGGGCGCGGCCATCGCCACGGCGATCGCGGTCGGCGGCGCAGGCGAACAGGGCGGCGGCAACGCCACTGCCACCGCGACGGCCACCGGCACGAGCGGCTCGGTGTTCTCGGGCTCCAGCACGTCGCTGGACCTCGGCAACCACGTGTTCGCAACCAGCGCCTATACCAGCGCGATGGTCAACGGCATGAGCCAGGCGAAATCCCTTGCGGTGATCGGCACGCAAAACTCGCTGTTCGCCTCCACACAACAGGGCGTGGCGCTGGTGGCCGGGGCGCCGGGTGCCAACTTAACGACCCCGATCCTGCTGGCCGATCCGAACATGGCAAAGGTCATGGGGGTATCTTCCAGCCCCAGCTTCTTCGCGCTGGAAGAACTCGGTGGCGGCCACTCGGCGCTGGGATCGGACGTGCAGACCGTCACTAGCGTCGCTGATTTCCAGGTGGCGCTGACGCCGCAGGATATCGCGGGCACTTTGGAGCTGGGCCTGTTCCTGGGCACCAGCACCGCGGGGGTGACGGGCGTGACGATCGACATCAACGCCAACGGCACGGACCTGTTCAATATGAGCTTCACCAGCGGCGCCGCGGCGGCGCAGTACTTCACGGATAATCCGGTGAATCTCGGCCAGTTGGACAGCTCGCTTTACGCGGGGGGCGTGCTGAATCTGCAGTCCGAAGTGACTGTTACCGGCACGGCGGGCGGGTTCTGGGGCGGACTGCTTGTTTCTGGGTAAGCAAGCCGTGCTTTTTTGAAAAAAAGAACCAAAAAACTTTTGCGAGGCTGTCGCCGGCTCGTTCTCGACAGCCGCGTAAAAGTTCTTGATTCGTTTTTCAAAAAGAAGCGCTTGCTTGCTTCCCGGAGTCTGTTCACGCCATGGTGATCGACGCCGTGCGCGCAACCAGGAACAGAACTCAACGTGAACAACCGGGCCGTTCTCCACCCCGCGCCGTTAGCCCTGCTGCTAATCGTAACCGCCTGCAGCGACCCGGTCAGTGTAAAACGGGTGGACCTGCAAACCGCGTATGAGGCTGTCAACCGCAGCGCCCTGGCCGGCGGCACGCTGAGCGACACGACGCGCATCGTGCTGCGCCGCAACGCGCTGCTCGATACGTTCGCGTCGCAACCCGATGCGGTGATCGCCGAATTGCGCGCCCGCGCGATTGCCGACGGCATGCCGTGGGACGATCTGTACGCGCTGGCCGAGGTGAATTATTTCCGCGGCCGGCAGATCGCCTCCAAGCCGTATCTGCTGGCCGCGGCACTGTATGCCTACGCTGTGCTGTTTCCCGGCGGCAGCCTGGACCGGCCCAGCCCCTATGCCGCCCAGTTCCGCCAGGCCGCGAATTTCTACAATCTTGCTCTCACGCAGGTTATTTCGACGCCGGATGGCAGCGCCGCGACGCTGCAGGGCGGCAGTTTCACCCTGCCGTTCGGCGCCATCGATGTCACCGTGGATACGCGCGGCGACGAGGTCGGCGGCCGCAAATTCGTCTCGTTCGTGCCGACGATGAATTTGGCGATCAAGGGTTTTCAGAACGACTATCGCAACGATGGCATCGGCGCGCCGCTGGCCGCCAAGCTGGCGCCGCCGCCTGCCGCGGCACCCTCCGCCGGCCTGCAAGTGGCCCCGCGCGTGCGCGTGCCCACCTCCGCCGTGCTGGATCTGCCCGATCCGCGCGCGCAACTTGCCGGCTCCGCCCTGCACGGCACGCTGTCAGTCTATTCGATTTACGACACGCTCGACATCACCGTCGCCGGCCAGACAGTGCCGCTGGAATACGACCAGACCGCGGTGCGCGCGCTGTTCCTGAGCGAGGGCAAGCTCTGGAGCCTTGAGCTGTCCGGCCTGTTCGGGGGCACCATGCTGGATAGCGCGGGGGGCGCCACGTTGAGCGCGCTCGAACCGCACCGCACGGGGCGCATGCCCGTGGTGCTGGTGCACGGCACGGCTTCAAGTCCGTTGCGCTGGGCCGACATGGTGAACGATCTGCTGGAAGACAAGCGCATCCGCGACCATTACGAGTTCTGGTTCTTCACCTATCCCACCGGCAATCCGATCCCGTACTCCGCGCTGTTATTGCGCCAATCGCTGCAAACCACCGTCGCCTCGCTGGGCGGCGTGCGGGCGGACCCGGCGCTGGGCCGTATGGTGGTGATAGGCCACAGCCAGGGCGGGCTGCTGACCAAGCTGCTGGCCATCGATACCGGCGACAAGTTGTGGGACACGATCAGCAAGCGCCCGATCCAGGATGCGAAGCTCTCGCCGGCATCGCGCGACCTGCTGACCGACGCGCTATTCCTGCATCCGCTACCGAGCGTGGAGACCGTGATCTTCATCGCCACGCCGCACCGTGGCAGCTACCTGGCCGCGTTCTCGCTGGCGCAGTGGATGGGCCGGTTCATTACCTTACCGCTGCGCATTTCCAGCGTTGGCGCGGAGTTGCTGACCGGCAACAAGGAGGCGCTTCGGCTGGATCCGGCCAAGGCGCAGTTCAACGCCATAAACGGCATGTCGCCCAACAACCCGATGATCCGCGAAATTGCGCGCATTCCCGTGGCGCCGGGGATTCACGCTCATTCGATCATTCCGGAGCTGGGCGATGGCCCGCTGGAGACGCGCGACGACGGTGTGGTGAAATATAGCAGCGCACATATCGACGGCGTGGACAGCGAGCTGGTGGTGGAAAACTCCGGCCATTCGACGCAGGCCAACCCGGTGACCATCGGCGAGGTGCGGCGGATATTGTTGGAGCAGCTCGCCCGCAAGCCGGTTGCGGCGCCGTTGACGCAATGAGCCGGCTGGCGCGCGCGGCGGGCCGCGCCGCGTTCGGGGTGCTGATTGCTGGCGCGGTGCTGGGCACCGCGTGGGCGATCCTGGCGCTGCATTTCGCGCCTCTGGTAGGGGCGCCATTCAACGATGTGCTGGCCGGCGCGCTGGCGGTGGCGACCATCGCGGCTTTGTTCTTCTTGCCGTTGCGCAAGGCGGCTGTGGTTTGCCTGGCCGGGCCCGCGCTGGTGCTGGTATGGTATCTGTCGCTGCAGCCGACAAACGATGCCGTGTGGCAGCCGGAATATGCCGAACTGCCCACCGTGGTGATCAGCGGCGACACTGCCCGGATCAGCAATATCCGTAATTTCGTCTGGCGCAGCGAAACCGAGGCGACGCCGGCGTATTACGACGCGAGCTACGATCTTGGCGCGCTGTCGTCGCTTGACCTGGTCGTGTCGCACTGGTCGGGTGATGCGATCGCGCATGTGTTTGTCAGTTTTGGCTTCAGCGATGGGCGCCATTTGGCCTTTTCTGTGGAGACACGGCGCCGCGCGGGGCAGGAGTATTCCGTGCTGGGCGGGTTTTTCCGAAGCTATGAACTATACTACGTGGTGGCCGATGAGCGCGATTTGATCGGCGTGCGTACCGACCAGCGGCACGAACGTGTTTACATTTATCCGGTGCGCGCCACGCCGCAGGGGCGCAAGCAGCTGCTGCTGAGCTATTTGCGCGAGGTGCAGTCACTGTCGCAGCATCCAGCGTTCTACAACACGCTGACCAGCAATTGCACGACCAACATCGCGGCACGCGTCGGCGACACAGGGGCTGTGTATAACCGGTATAGCTGGAAGCTGCTGGCGAGCGGGTATGCGGATTCTTATGTTTACGACTTGGGGAAGCTGAACCAGTCGATGCCGTTTGCGGCGTTAAAGCGGCACAGTTTGGTGGTGCGGGCGCCTGGGGCGCGGATCGATGCGGGGTTTTCGCAGGAAGTTCGTTCTGGGCTGCCGTGAAGCAAGGAAGCGGTTCTTTTTTGAAAAAAAGAACCAAAAAACTTTTGCGCGGCTGTCGCGGAGTAGTCGGCGACAGCCGCGCAAAAGTTTTTGCTTCTTTTTTCAAAAAGAAGCGCTTGCCTTTCCTGCCTTCACGGCAAAATACGAATGGCCGAACTGAGCAGATCGGTGCGGCGCTTCAGCTGGTCCTGGCGCAATTTATTGAACCCGGCATCCACCTGGTCGGCCTTGGCGACGATATCGCCGCGCAGCCTGGTCCGGTTGGTTTTCAGCGCCACGACAGCGTCGCCCCAGCTAATTTTTTGCTCGGCAAGTTTCACGAAAATCGCGTCGTCATCGTCCCGGCCGCGTTCAATCAGCGGCCCGAATGATGGCAGGGTTGTATCGACCGAAATCAGTAGCCGCTCCCGGCAGGTATTGACCTCGCGGCTCCAGGCATCGAGCGCGGCGATCTCCTCCGGCGTTGCATGGGCTGGATCGACCATTTGCGGCAGCGTCGCCGTGCCCACGTCGTCCAAATTCACATGCGCGGCCAGGAGCGCGTAGCGCGGGTTTGCCGAGACCGCGGCGCGGCAGGCCAACGCATCCTGGGCGGCGGCGCGGAATTTGCTCAGGTCCTGCCGGGATGCATACATATCGGCCGTTTGCGAGGTGAAGGCGCACCCGGTCAGTAGCGCCGCGCCGATGGCAGCGGCGGCGGCTTGTCGCGCGATCACGGCCTTGTGCCAATTTCGCGGTATCGTCATCAGGCTCCCGATGGCGGAAATGGCGCCGTG
>Ga0302157_10004018_pt1 | contig 16201 bp, 14 predicted proteins | sample I_Bog_N3_3_FD_193502 | JGI IMG/M metagenome (GOLD analysis project Ga0302157, IMG submission 193502) | Peat permafrost microbial communities from Stordalen Mire near Abisko, Sweden - I_Bog_N3_3 | ecosystem: Environmental > Terrestrial > Soil > Wetlands > Peat | place: Sweden: Abisko, Stordalen...
TGGATCGCGTTCTCCACCAGCGGCTGCAGGCTCAGCGCCGGGATTTCGTCGCCCAGCGTGGCCGGGTCGAGCTGCCAGTCGACCTGCAGGCGCTTGCCCAGGCGCAGGCCCTCCAGCGCCAGGTAGTCGCGCACGAACTCGATCTCGTCGCCGAGGCTCACGCGGTCGGATGCGCTGCGCTTGGTATCGAGCACGTAGCGCAACATGCCCGAGAAGCGCATCAGCGCGGCTTCAGCCGCCTGCGCATCCTTGCGCGTGAGCGCGATCAGCGAGTTCAGCGTGTTGAACAGGAAGTGCGGGTTCAGCTTGCCGCTGATCACCGCGAGCTCCGCTCGTGCGAGGGCCGATTCGGCCTGCGCGGCGGCCAGCAACGCCGCGCGGGCGCGCCGCGCTTCGAGCCAGGCGGTGAATGCCGTGGCGATGGCCGCGTACGCGATCACGCCCCAGATCGCACGCCACAGCACCGTCTGCACCAGCATCACGGCGGCGTAGGTGCGGCCGTACAGCAGCGCCGAGACGGTGAAGTCGCAGGCCTGCCAGGCCGCACCGAACGCGATCGCGCCGACGCCGTGGAGCACGACCTGGAGGCCGGTGCCGCCCTGCCCGGCCTGGATCCGGCGCACCCAGCGAAACACGCCGACGCCCAGCACCATCGGCGGCCACAGGCTCAGCGTGGCCTGGTAGACGGCCTGCCAGAGCTGCCACAGGCCGCGCTGGAACTCGGCGCCGGCCAGCACGTACAGCAGCCATGCGACGGCGCAGGCGCAGCCGTACGCGATCCACAGCGGGCGGTGGGTTCCTGAGTGCAGGGGCGATAGCTCGGACATGACGCCATGGTACGTAGCTGGCGGCCCGGCGCGGGGACGGGGGGACGGATTGCGGGAATGAGCGCCCGGAATGCGGCTGGCTGCGCCGGGTCGATGCGTGCTCGGCGCGGGGACGGCGCCGGCGCCTGGAAAGGCTTTCCAATTTCGAGGCGCTGCCGGACCGGTATTTGGTATTTCATTCCTGAATTAAGTATTTTTATAGGAAAATATATCATTCCGTCGCCGATAGGATAGATGTCCATGCCATCCTGGCATCGCCCCGGATCCCCGACGCCATGGAAATCTATCTCGACGCCAACGCCACCACGCCCGTCCTGCCCCAGGCACGCCAGGCGGCCCTTGCGGCGATGGCCGACGATTACGGCAATCCGAGCAGCACGCACAGCACCGGACTGCGCGCCCGCTCGCTGATCGACGACGTGCGCGCCCGCGCCAGGCGCGTGCTGGGCGCACCCACGGGCCGGCTGCTGTTCGTCAGTGGCGCGACCGAAGGCATCCAGACGGCGGTGCTGTCCGCGCTGGTGGCGTTGCGCGAACGGCGCGACCGCGGCGAGCCGATGCCGGAACTGCTGCTGTACGGCGCCACCGAACACAAGGCCGTGCCGGAATCGCTGCGGCACTGGAACGCCTTGCTCGAACTCGGGCTGCAGGTGCAGGCGGTCCCAGTCGGACGCGACGGCCGCCACGACCTGGCCTGGCTGCGCGAGCGCGCGCCGCGTGCGGGCCTCGTCTGCACGATGGCCGCCAACAACGAGACCGGCATCGTCAGCGACCTGGACGGCGTCGCCCAGGCGCTCGAAACGAGCCCGGCGCTGTGGCTGGTGGACGGCGTGCAGGCGCTCGGCAAGCTGCCGCTGCGCCTGGCCGAGCGCCGCATCGACTACGCGCCGTTCTCGGGCCACAAGCTGTACGCCCCGAAGGGCATCGGCCTGCTGTACGTGCGCGAGGGCGCGCCCTTCACGCCGTTGATGGCGGGCGGCGGCCAGGAAGGCGCGCAGCGGTCCGGCACCGAGAACATGACCGGTGTCGCCGCGCTCGGCGCCGTACTGACGGCGCTCGAGGAAGGCGGCACGTTCCGCGACGGCGCCACGCTGCAGGCCTGGCGCGACCGGCTCGCCGCGGCGCTCGTCGACGCCTTTCCGACGCTCGTCTTCAACGCGCCGCCGGCACTGTGCCTGCCCACGACGCTCAACTTCTCGGTGCCGGGCCTCGGCTCCAAGTTGCTGCTGGACCTGTTCGACGCCGCCGACGTGCGCGTCAGCGGCGGCTCCGCCTGCAGCGCCTCCAAGACCCAGCCCAGCCATGTGCTGGAGGCGATGGGACTGGCGGCCTGGCAGACGGCGTCGGCGGTGCGCCTGTCGTTCGGGCCGGCCGCCGACGATGCCTTCATCGCCGAGGCCTGTGAACGCATCCGCGCCTGCGGCCGTTCGCTGCGCGAGAGCTGCCTGCTGCCCAGCGCGCCGAAGGCCCTGCCGGCCGAGGGCCTCACGCGCTTCATCGTCGACGGCGCCTGTTGCTATCTGGTGGCGGACGCCGCCAGCCGCCGCTGCGTCGTCATCGATCCGCTGCCCGAACTCACGGGCCGCCTGTCCGACCTGCTGCACTGCCAGCGCTACGCGTTGGCGGCCGTGCTCGACACCCACAGCCATGGCGACCATGCGTCGTCCGCGGCGGACTTGCGCGCCGCGCTGGCCGACCTGATGGACGAGACCGGCCCGCTCGACCCCCTCGGCTGGCCGCAAGGCGCGCGCCAGCTCGCGCTCGGTGCGCTGTCGCTGGGGCGCCTGCCCGTTCCCGGCCACACGGTCGACTCCACGGCCTATCTGCTGCACGACGCACGCGGCCTGCGCGTGGCGTTCGTCGGCGACACCGTGATGCCCGGCGCGCTCGGCCGCAGCGATTTCGAGCAGAGCGCGCCGCTCGCCTTCGGCGCGTCGCTGCTCAAGCTCGCGCAGGTGGTGGGCTCGACGACGCTGCTGCTGCCCGGCCACGACTACGACGACCGCTTCGCCAGCACGCTGGGCAGCGAGCGCCGCGTGCAACCGCTGCTGGCCCGCGTGCTGGGCGGCGGGCTCGACGCGGCCGGCTTCGCCGCCGCCAAGGCCGTCCTGGAGCGCGACCTGGGCCTGACCCGCTACCAGACGCTCGCCTGCGGCGCACGCGTCGATGTGCGCAACGACGCTCCCGCACGCGAGCTGACGCCGACGCAGCTTCGATCGCTGCTGCAGACCGAACCCGACCTGCTGTTCGTGGACGTTCGCGAAGCCTACGAGCAGCGCCTGGGCCAGGCCCCGGACCTGGCGGCGCCGCGCATCCGCCATCAGGCCGTCGCGTTGTCGCAGTTGCTGCAGGCGTTGCCCGACTGGGTGGCCATGCCGGCCCGCACGCCCGTCGTCTTCTACTGCCGCAGCGGCAATCGCAGCGCGCAGGCCGCCAACGCGCTGCGCCGGCTGGGCCACGACCAGTCCTGGAGCCTGGCGGGCGGACTCGCCCTGTGGCGGCCGGAGGCAGCAGCGGCCGAGTCGCGGATGTCCGGTGAAGGCCTGCTCGCGGCGGCAGCCGCCTGAACGTCCGGTCGCCCCGCGCCATCCCCGATCCGCCGGCACCTGCCGGCGTTGTCTTTTCTTCCGACAAGTCCCACATCCGTCATAAATCTTAATGCGAATGCGTCTCATCTAGTTTATTATCTGAACGTTTTGCAAGCTTCGGATCGGACTGATGAGACCTCAACGCCTGTCATATGGCACTGCCGGTGCCGCCGTTCAACCACGCGGCGAGCGCCGATCCACCCCTCGTTCGAGTGCACTGGCTCGCGTGCCGGCCGGCCTCGAGGTATCTTTTCCGTACGGCGCGCGATCGCACGCCCGGATGGCGCGCCGCCACATCGTCATCGCCACGTTGCTGGTCCTTCACGGCATCGCGATCGTCGGATTCATGAACGCCAGCCGCCTGCGCGACGCGGTGGCCGAGGCCAGCCCGATCTTCCTGGCCGTGGTCGATGCGCCGGCTCCGATGGCCCCGCCCAGATCCCTGCCGCTACCGCCCCGCCTGCGCGTGCCGGTTCCGCCGCCGCTGGAACTGCCGTTGATCGCGCCGGAGCCGTCGTCGTCGCCCTCCCCGCTCGTGGCCCAGGTCGCGGCGCCGACACCGCCGCCCGCTCCGATGGCGCAGGTCGTCGAGTTGGCGCCCGTGCAGGCGCCTGCGCCCGCGTCGAGGACGATCCCGGCATCGGCCGTGCAATACCTGGTGCCGCCAGCCCCGGTGTACTCGCGCATCTCCGCCAGGATGAAGGAGTCCGGCAAGGCCCTGATCCGTGTCTACATCGACGAGACGGGCATGCCGCGCAACGTCCAGCTCGCCGTCTCGACCGGCTTCTCGCGCCTGGACGATGCCGCCCTCGCCGCCGTGCGCAACTGCCGCTTCAAGCCTTACCTGGAGAACGGCGTCGCCGTCGCGGGTTGGGCCGCCATTCCCATCGAATTCGAGCTGCCCCAATGAACTCCACCTCTTTCCTCGAGACCGCCCCGGCGGTCGCCAACGCCGGCGACGACGCGTTCGAACGCCGCTTCGTGATGGCCGCGCCGGCCACTCCGGCCCACGTGCGCAGCATCACCAGCCAACAACTGTTCGGCGAGTTCCCCGAAGTGCAGATCGCTCACGCGGGGGCCGTCTACCGCCTGCGCCGGACCGCGCTCGGCAAGCTGATCCTGACCAAATGACGGCTGCGGCCGGCCAACCCGCGCGCGCGTGGTGGCTCAAGATGCTCTATCGCTGGCACTGGATCAGCTCGGCCATCGCGCTCGTGGGCATGCTGCTGTTCGCAGCCACCGGCCTCACCTTGAACCATGCGTCGCGGATCGAGGCCCACCCCGTCGTCGTCGATCGCAAGGCGCAATTGCCCGCGGCGTTGCTGGCCGCGCACGCGCCCGCCGCCGGCGACAGGAAACACGACGCCCCGCTCACGCCCGACCTGGCCGACTGGGTCGCCAGTGCGCTGCAGGTCGATGTGCACGGCCGCTCCGCCGAGTGGTCGGCCGACGAGATCTACGTGGCGATGCCGCGGCCGGGCGGCGACGCCTGGGTGCGCCTGGACCGCAGCAGCGGCGAGGCCGAGCTGGAAGACACGAGCCGCGGCTGGGTGTCCTATCTGAACGACCTGCACAAGGGCCGCAACGCCGGCACGGCCTGGAGCTGGTTCATCGACGCGTTCGCCGCCGCCTGCCTGATCTTCTCCGTCACGGGCCTGTTCATCCTCAAGATGCACGCCGGCAACCGTCCGGGCACCTGGCCGTTGGTGGGCCTGGGCCTGGCGTTGCCGGTGCTGCTGGCCATTCTCTTCATCCACTGATCCGACCGTCCACTCGCCATGCTGATTCGCTACTCCTTCGCCCTCACCGCCGCCGTGACGGCCGTGCCCGCCCTGTCCGCCGAACTGACGCTGAAGGTCCAGTTGCCGCGCATGGACATCGCCGAATACCACCGGCCCTACCTGGCCGCCTGGATCGAGAAGGCCTCCGACCAGTCCTGGGCGGGCAACATCGCGCTCTGGTACGACGTCAAGAAGCGCGACAACGGCGGCGCCAAGTGGCTCAAGGAGATGCGCCAGTGGTGGCGCAAGAGCGGCCATGAGGTGCAGGCGGTCGACGGCGTCTCCGGCGCGACGCGCAGCGCCGGCGACCACGTCCTCAACCTGCTCGATTCCAGCGCCGTGGCGGCGCTGGCGCCGGGCCAGTACGAGGTCGTCGTGGAAGCCGCGCGCGAGAACGGCGGCCGCGAGGTCGTTCGCGTGCCTTTCGAGTGGCCGGTGCGCAAGGCCGGCTCCGCCAACGCCCAGGGCCAGGGCGAACTCGGCAGCGTCACGATAGACGCCAGGCCCTGACCGCCGTACGCACCGCACTCCGATGAAAACCTCCCTGCAATCCCTCTTTCGTCCACGCCTGGCCGTGCTCGCCTGCGGCGCACTGCTGTCGCTGTCCGCCCACGCCCACCGTCCCTGGCTGCTGCCGTCGGCCACCCTGACCGACGGCTCCGCGCCGGTCGTCAGCGTCGACGCCGCGATCTCCGAAGACCTGTTCGAGTTCGACTCGTTCCCGCTGCTGCTGGACACGCTGCGCGTGACGGCGCCCGACGGCAGCGCCGTGGCCACCGACGCACGCACCGAGGCGAAGCGCCGCGTCACGTTCGACGTCAAGCTGGCGCAGAAAGGCACGTACCGTATCAGCGGCGTGACCGACACGGCGATGGCATCGTGGAAGGCCGACGGCGAGACGAAACGCTGGCGCGGCGCGCCCGCGGCGCTCGCCAGGGAAGTGCCGGCCGACGCGCAGGATCTGCAGGTGTCGCGCACGCTCGCGCGCGCCGAGACCTTCGTCACCAACGAGACGCCCAGTGCGCCGTCGGCCGCGATCAGCGGCGACGGCCTGGAGCTCCTGCCGTTGACGAACCCCACCGACCTGAGCGTCGGCGACACGAGCCGGTTCCGTCTGCTGCTCGACGGCGAGCCGTTCGCGGGCGCCGCCGTCACGGTCATCCGCGGCGGCAACCGCTATCGCTACAAGATGGGCGAGATCGCGCTGAAGACCGATGCGGCCGGCGAGTTCAGCGTCGACTGGCCCGAAGCCGGCCGCTACTGGCTGGGTGCCAGCCACGGCGGGCGCCCGCAAGGCGGTCCCGGTGCAGTGCCCGCAACGCCGGCGTCGGCGCCGGCCGGCGGCAATCGCCGCGAGTCCTACTCGGCCACCTTCGAGGTGCTGCCCAAGTGAGCCTGGCGACGGCGGCACGCCCGACACGACGCGTGCTCGTGCCGGCGTCGCTCGATGCCGCGCCGCCGCCGCTTGGCGGCCACCTGCACGAGTTCGGCGGCCGCACCATGGGCAGCACGTGGAGCGTGCGCCTCGTCGCGGCGAGGCACCTGGCGCGCGAGTCCGTGCTGCGCGCGATCCAGGGCGCGCTCGACGAGGTGGTCGCCCAGATGAGTACCTGGGACGCCGGATCCGACCTGTGCCGCTTCAACCGCGCCGCTGCCGACACATGGCATGCGCTGCCGGGCCCGTTTCTTGAGGTGCTGGCCTGCGCGCGCGACGTGGCCGAGCGCAGCGACGGCGCGTTCGACCCGACCGCCGGCGCACTGGTCGACGCATGGGGCTTCGGCCCGGCCGCGCGCCACGGCGTACCCGCCGCCGGGCCCCTCGAGCAGGCGCGCCGCCTGGCCGGCTGGCGCCGCCTCGAACTCGATCCCGCACGGCGATCGGCGCGCCAGCCCGGCGGCCTCGCATTGGACCTGTCGGCCATCGCCAAGGGCTTCGGCGTCGACCTCGTCGCCCGCCGCCTGGCCGCGCTGGGCATCGCCAGCCATCTGGTGGAAGTGGGCGGCGAGTTGCGTGGCAGCGGCGTCAAGCCCGACGGCCAGCCCTGGTGGGTGCAGCTGGAACATCCGGATGCGCACGCCGGCGACACGCAGGCGCTGCTCGCGCTGCACGGGCTGTCGGTGGCCACCTCCGGCGACTATCGCCGCTGGTTCGAGCACGGCGGCACCCGCTTCAGCCACACGATCGACCCGCGCGACGGCCAGCCGATACGCCACCGCCTGGCGTCCGTCACCGTGATCCACGCCGAGTGCATGCTGGCCGACGCGTGGTCGACCGCGCTCAACGTGCTGGGGCCGAGCGCCGGCCCGGCGCTGGCGAATCGCCTGGGCCTCGCGGCGCGCTTCATCGTCCGCCACGACACGCACTTCGAAGAACGCACGAGCGTCGCGTTCGACCACTTGCTGCAATGACCGTCCTTGGCCTCGACGCCGCGCGGCTGCTGGCCGCGACGGCCACCCTCACGCTGTACGGTGCGCTGTGCGGGGTCGTCCTGTTCAACGAACGCCGCAAGGCCGCCGACGCGGCGGCGCGGGCGCGGGCATTCGCGGTCGCGAGGGACGCGCAGGCGCGCCCGCTGCTGATCGTGCACGCGAGCCAGACCGGCGCCGCCGAGCAGTTGGCCTGGCAGACGGCCCAGGCGCTGCACGGTGCCGCGCTGCCGCTGCGCGTCGCGGCGCTGGGCACGCTGACGCCCGCCGACCTGGCCGCGGCGTCCACGGTGCTGTTCATCGCGAGCACCTGCGGCGAAGGCGACGCGCCCGACAGCGCCGCCCCGTTCGTCCGCCGCTTCATGAACCGGGCGGTCGTCGAGTCGCTGAGCGGACTGCACTACGGCCTGCTCGCGCTCGGCGACCGCGAGTTCGCGGACTTCTGCGCGTTCGGCCACCGCCTCGACGCATGGCTGGGCGCGCAAGGAGCGCAGCCACTGTTCGACCGCATCGCCGTCGATGGCCAGGCCGCGCACGACCTGGCGCGCTGGAAGCATGAACTCGGGCGGCTCGCGAGCGTCGGCGACACGCTGGCCTGGAGCGAGCCGGCATGCGAGACGTGGCGCCTGGCGCGGCGCACGCACGTCAATCCGGGCAGCTGCGGCGCGCCGGTGTTCCACCTGGAACTCGAGCCGCCGGCTGGCGTCATGCCTGCCTGGGAGCCCGGCGACCTGGTGCAGGTCCGCGTGCCGCACGCGCCAGACCGGCCGCGCGAGTACTCGATCGCGTCGACCGCCGCCGAAGGCCGGGCGCACCTGCTGGTACGCCAGGAGCGCCGTGCCGACGGCAGCCTCGGCCTGGCATCGGGCTGGCTGACGCACGACGCCGAGATCGGCGCCGACGTGGTGCTCAACACGCTGGCGCACCGCAATTTCCGCCTCGGCGACAACGCCAACCGGCCGCTGATCCTGATCGGCAACGGCACCGGCATCGCGGGACTGCGCGCACACCTGAGCGCACGCAGCGCGCAGGCCGGCACGCGCAACTGGCTCGTGTTCGGCGAGCGCCAGGCTGCGCACGACTTCCACTTCCGCGAAGACGTGCAGGCCTGGCAGGCCAGCGGCACGATCGCGCGGCTGGATCTCGCGTTCTCGCGCGACCAGGCCGCCAGGCACTACGTGCAGGATCGCCTGCGCGCCCAGCCCGCCGCGGTGCGCCAATGGCTGGAGGACGGCGCGGCCGTCTACGTCTGCGGCAGCCTGCAGGGCATGGCCACCGGCGTGGAGGAAGCGCTGGTCGACATCGTCGGCGCCGAGCGCCTGGAGGCATTGATCGAGGAAGGCCGCTACCGGCGCGACGTGTATTGATTCAGACTTCGGACCACTGGCGCAACAGGTTGTGATAGTGGCCCGTGAGCCCGACGACGGCCGCGTTGTCGCCCACCTGCTCGCGCAGCGACTGGATGTTCTGGTCCAGCTCGAACAGCATCTGGCGCCGGGCCGGATCGCGCACCAGGCTCTGCACCCAGAAGAACGACGCCACGCGGGCGCCCCGGGTCACGGGGTGCACCCGGTGCAGGCTGCTGGACGGATACAGGATCAGGTCGCCCGCCGGCAGCTTCACGTCGTGCATGCCGTAGGTGTCGACGATCTCCAGCTCGCCGCCGTCGTAGTCGTGCGGGTCGGCCAGGAACAACGTGCACGACAGGTCGGTGCGCATCTGCAAGGTCGTGCCCGGCACCGAACGCACCGCGCCGTCCACATGCAGGCCGTAGTGCTCGCCGCCTTCGTAGCGGTTGAACAGCGGCGGCATGTGGCGCAACGGCAAGGCCGCCGCCACGTAGAGCGGATGGCGCGCCAGCGCCGCCAGCACGATGCGCCCCAGCTCCTGGCCCAGCGGCGAGAACTCGTCGAGCTGGCGGTTGCGCTTGACCTGCGCGCCCTGCCCGCCGACCGTGGCGCGGCCATCCACCCAGTTCGTCTCGTCCAGGCGGCGCCGCATGTCGGCGACCTGGGCCGGGGTCAATACGTCGGGCACGTGCAGCAGCATGATGGGGCGACAGGCAATGGAGAAAGGCAACGACGGACGCCCCCGGAGGGGCGCCGAAGCCGATTGTCGAGGCGTCAGAACTTCACGTTGAGGGACAGCAGCCCGTTGCGCTCGGCGCCCGGCGTGTAGCGCGAGCCGCCGTTGTTCAGTGACTGGATGTACTTGCGGTCGAACAGGTTGTAGACGTTCAACTGCAGCTGCGCGTTCCTGGTGACGTCGTAGGAGGCCATCGCGCTGCCGACCCAGTACGAGGGCGCGGTCAGCAGGAAGGTGGTCGGCGCCACGATCGCGCTGCTGCGCGCCGACGTGTCGGCGTAGTTCATGCCGCCGCCCACCGTGAAGCCCAGGGGCAGCCTGTACGTGACCCAGGACGTGAACGTGTTCCTCGGCGAGAACACGATCACGCCGCCCTGTTGCGTCGGGGCGCCGCGCAGGATCTTCGAGTCCATGTTCGAGTAACCCGCGCTGACGGCCAGTTCCTTCGTGACGTTGCCCACCAGGCCCAGCTCGAAGCCCTGGACGCGGCGCTGGCCCACTTGCGAGTACGTCGGCACCGTGGCGCCGTCGGAGATCAGCTCGTTGCTGTTCTCGCTGCGGTAGATGGCCGCCGTGGCCAGCAGGTCGCCGTCCAGCAGATCCCATTTCGTGCCGACTTCGATGTTCGTGCCTTCCTGCGGCTTCAGGCTGGCCTGGGCCGAGCTGCTGGCCTGGCTCGAGAGGGCGAAGTTGGTGCCGCCCGGGGGCTGGCGCGAGTCGGAGTACGTGACGTAGACGCTGCCGCTCCTGACCGGCTTGTAGACGGCGCCCACCTTGTAGCTCCACAGCTGGTCGGTGAGGCCGATAGGGGCATTGTTCACCAGCGAGGCGCTCGCCACCGTGGCCGATGCCGCCGTGTAGGTCGCCGAGCTGGTGTCGGTATGGAACTTGTCGAAGCGCAGGCCGCCGTTGATCAGGAAGCGGTCGGTGATGTTCAGGGTCTCGAACGCGTAGGCCGATGCCGTCAGCGTGCTGCCCAGCGTGTACGTGCCCATGTACCGGGGCATTGCCACGGGGTCGTTCGGGTTCGGGTTGTACAGGTTCGCGGCACCCGTCGCGGCGGTCGCGCCGCTGACGCTGACCGGCGTCTGCGTCTTCTGGCGCTCCCAGCTCAGCTCGAAGCCCGTGGACAGCGAGTTCTTCAGCCCGAAGGTGTCGAACTCGGAGGCCAGGTTGGTCTGGTTGGTGAGGATCTCGTTGTCCTGATCCCGGCCCTGCCGCGAGCGCGTCGTCGTGTCGTTCGCCGCGCCGGTCGCCGGCGTGACGACCGCGTTGACGCCGGTCACGACCACGCCCTCGACCGTGCGGCCGACGCGCGTCGTGTTGCGCAGCGTGAAGCCGGGCGCCAGGTCGTGCTCGAGTCTGGACGTGAACATGTCCATCTTCACATGGTCGAAGTCGCTGCTCAGGCCGTAGAAGTTGCTCGAGTCGACCGGCGGCCCGGGGATCAGTGCGGTGGCGCCGGTGCCATAGGCATAGCCCTTGAGGCCGAACGTGGACACGCCGCCGTCGGGCACGTTGTCCTGCTGCACGTGCAGATAGCTGAGCGTCTCGCGCGTACCGGTGCCGAGTCCGAACGTGAACGTCGGCGCGACGCCCCAGCGCTTGCTCTGGACCTCGTCGCGGCCGGGCGTGCCGTAGTCCTGGGCCATCAGGTTCAGGCGGAACGCGCTGCCGGGAAGGACGGCGAGCGGCTGGTTCAGGTCGGCCGTCAGGCGCTTGCGGCTGTCCGTGCCGCCGATCAGCGTGCCGGTGGCGAAGGCGTCGGCCTGCGGTGCCTTCGAGACGAGATTGATGTAGGCGGACGAGGCGCCGCGCCCGATGTCGGAGCCGGACGGGCCCTTGACCACTTCGACCTGGTCGATGTTGAACATGTCGCGCGACACCGCGCCGAGGTCGCGGATGCCGTCGACGAAGATGCTTTGCGAGCTGTCGAAGCCGCGCAGGTTGATCGAGTCGCCGGTCTGCGTGCTGCCGTTCTCGCCGAGCTGCATCGTCACGCCCGGGGTGTTGCGCAGCGCTTCCGACAGTGTCGTGGCCTGCTGCTGCTGCAGCAGTTCCTTCTTGATGACGGTGATCGTCTGCGGCGTGTCGACGATGGGCTGCGTGAACTTCGGAGAAGAGAGGACGTCGGCCTTCAGTTCGTTGTCCTTGGCAGCCTGCACCTTCACGGCGGGCAAGGTGGTTTCGTCGCGCGCGGCCTGCGAGGCGGCGGGGGTCGGCGCGGCGGCGGATTGGGCCAGGACGGCACCGGGAAGCGCCAGGGCGGCCGCGGCCAGGGCCATCGTCGAACGGTGGCGCGGTTGATGGGCGGCCGCGTGCTTGCGGCTCGAGATGTAGCTCATGGATCTGCTCCGAAAGAGGGCTCTGGACGGTGTGGCTGGCGTCCGGCGGCCTCGATGGCTACGAGATCCTGGGAAGTGCTGGCTGGATTCGGGGTGAACCGATCAAGTGAGAATGATAACGATTCTCATTACTGAAGTCAACAAAGCATCACGTCCAGCAATGCGGCACGGGATCGCTACCACATGCGGCGCGCCCCGCACGCCACACCGGTCGTCCGGCGACGGCGTATGCTCGCGGCCTTTCCCGTATTCACGAGGTTCATCTCCATGGCATCCGCTGCACCCGCCAAGACTTCCGCCTTCATGAAGGCCCTCAAGCCGAGCCCCGAGCTCGCCGCCGTCGTCGGCGCCACGCCGCTGCCGCGCACCGCGGTCACGAAGGCGCTGTGGGACTACATCAAGGCCCACAACCTGCAGAACCCGGCCAACAAGCGCAACATCCTGTGCGATGCCAAGCTCAAGGCCGTGATGGGCAAGGACGAGGTCACGATGTTCGAGATGACCGGCCTGGTCGGCAAGCATCTGAGCTGAGCCCGACCGGTTCGCTCGTGCACCCTGCGCGCGAGCGGCGTCTCAACGCACGGCCCCGCTGCCCGCGCTCAGCAACTGCACCGTCAGTCGCTCGAAGCGCGGCACGTCGACGTCCTGAATGACTTCGACCTCGCGCTCTCCCAGGCCGGGGCCGCGACCCAGTGGCCAACTCAACGTGCTGCCGTAGCCGGCGCCGTCGCCAGCCGCCACGTCGACCAGCATCTTCTGGCTGCGCTTGACCAGCGACGGCTGCAGCCACACGGCGGCCGCGAGCTCGTCCCACATGGGAAATCCTTCGCCATGACCGGCGACGTAGGCCGCCAACGGCGTGGGAGCGCGGCCGATCTCCGCGTAGAGCGCCTTGCTGAAGAAGGTCTTCGTCGTCGGGTCGACGGGAATCTCCGTCACGCGCGGCCACGCCTCGTGCAGCACCGCTGACGCGGCTTCGGCATCCCACAGCATGTTGAACTCGCGCCGGGGCGAGTGCGCGTATTCGTCGGCGAACTCGTTGCTGGCTGCCATCGGATTGAAGCTGCCGCCCATGAAGACCAGCTCGCGCGTGGCCGCGGCGAATCCGGGATCCTGGCGCGCCGCCAGCGCCAGGTCGGTCAGCGCACCGCCCGTCCACAGCGTCACGCGGCCGGGATGCGCGTGCACCGACCGGATCATGAAGGCGATGCCGCTCTCGGACTGCACCTGCAACGACGGCGCCCCGTCGGCCAGCGCGGGCACCAGGAAGGGGTCGGCGTGGTAGTCGGTGCGCGGCTGACCGCCGAACGACTCCGTCCAGGCGCCCTTCCACACCAGCGGCCCGTAGCGACCTTCCCAGGCCTTCATGCGAGCCGCGCTGTTGAGCAGCGGGAACGCGGCGCCGGCATAGACCGGCACCTCGGGGCGTCCGACCAGTTCCAGCATTCGCAGCGTCTGCGCGATCTCTTCATCGCGCCAGCCGTCGCCGCTGCTGACGACGATGCCCAGCACCTCCACGTCGGGTGCCTGCAACAGCATCAGCACAGAGTTCATGTTGCTGCCGCCCGGGCCGAACATGTCCTGGTCGATGATGAGCTGGCGGCGGGCGTCGGCTGCCACCGCCGCGGTAGCACCGGCACCGGCGATCAACAGGGTGAGCAGGAGCTTGCGCCCCAGAGCGGGCAGGAAACGAGACATGGGTCGGTGCCTTTCGGGCGTGGACGGGCGCGCGTGCGCGATGACGCCAGGCATGCAAGTCCCATACCGTCGAGTTTCGGGCATGTCGTTTGCTCCGGGCCAGCCGCGCGGCGCCCCGGTATCATGAGATCGTCGGACAGCGCCTGGAGCGTTGCCAATTCCATACTTGGGGACGGTATTTTCACCCTCCGGCAAGCAGGGCCGGCGCGAGTTGATTCATGCTTGCGGAAACAAACATCCCGCTCTTGCCCAAGCTTCGATGATCATCTGGTCCATCGCCACCCTCTATCTCGCCTGCATACTGGTGGTGCACTATCGCGGTCGCGTCCGCCACAGCTTCTGGGGCCAGGTGTTCGACCATTCCGGCCTGCTGGCGCCGGTCAACGTGTTCCTGTACGCGTTCTCGGCCGTTCCCAACAAGCCGTACATCTCGCAGACCCATTTTCCCGAGCTGGACGCGCTGCGCGACCACGCCGACGTGATCCGTGAAGAGGGCCTGGCGCTGATGGCGCACGCCCGGATGCGCGCCCCCGACGGCAAGGACGACGCCGGCTTCAATTCGTTCGCCAAGGCGGGCTGGAAGCGCTTCTACCTGAAGTGGTACGGCGACGCGCACCCGTCGGCCCTGCGGCTGTGCCCGCGCACCACGGCGTTGCTGCGCGGCATCCCCAACGTGAGCGGCGCGATGTTCGCCACGCTGCCGCCGGGCGCGGTGCTCAACCCCCACAAGGATCCGTACGCCGGTTCGATGCGATATCACCTGGGGCTGGTGACGCCCAATGACGATGCCTGCTATATCGTGGTCGACGGCCAGCCCTACAGCTGGCGCGACGGCGAGGGCGTGATATTCGACGAGACCTTCATCCACACGGCCGAGAATCGCACCGACGTCGAGCGCCTGATACTGTTCTGCGATGTGGCCAGGCCCATGCGCTTCGGTTTCGCGCGCAGTTTCAACCAGTGGTTCGGACGCAACGTGGTGGCCGCCGCGAGTTCTCCCAACGAGCCCGGCGACCGCACCGGCCTGATCAATCGCCTGTTCTTCCTGTCGCACAACGCGGGCCAGTTGCGGCGCCGCTTCAAGGCCTGGAACCGCACGGTCTACAAGCTCACGAAGGCGGGGCTCGCGCTGGGCCTGGCGGCCGCGTTGATCCTGCCCGGCACGCTGCGCACGTACCGCCACGTGATATCGACCAGGGCGAGTGCACACGCGCACGCCATGGCCGATCGCGGACGCGCGACGGCGTCGTCGATGAACTGAGCGAGTGGCACGAACGCCGCGACCGTCGACCCCGTCAAGATAGGCAGGCGCACCCGCTCCAGCTCATCCGCTACGATCGGGCTCAGTCCCGATCCATCGTCCGCCGCAGCGACCAGCCCCCTTGAGCTCCGAAAACGCCCTTGCCGAACTGCGCCTGACGACCCGTGCCGAGCATGGCCGGATCGAGCACATCCTGCGCCTGACCGAGCCGATGACCATGGAGCGCTATGCGGCCATCCTGTGCGGCTTCGATGCGTTCCTGCGCGTCTGGGAGCCGCGCATCCACGCCGCGCTGCCCGAGCGCCTGCAGGGCTGGTTCCGGACGCGCCGGCGCGGCGGCTTCGCCAGCGCCGACGTCGAATGGCTGCGCTCCGTGGCCGGCGTCGCACCGGTGCCGATGTCGGCGGCGATGGCGGCGGCGCTGCCGTTGGCCGACCTGGCCGACGTGATGGGCTCGTTGTACGTGATCGAGGGCTCCGCCCTCGGGGGCCGCGTGATCGCGCCCCACCTCAAGACCACGCTGGGCCTCGGACAGGGCCGCGGGGCGAGCTACTTCCACGGGTTCGGCGGCGAGGCGGGCGTGATGTGGGCCAACTTCCGTGTGCTGGCCTCGCTGGAGATCGGCGAGTCGTCGCGCTCCACGGTCAGGGCCTGCCAGAGCGCCAAGCGCACGTTCGCCGCGTTGATCGACCTGTTCGCGCCCCTCGCGGCCGCCGTCGAAGCCGCGCCGCAACGCGAGGCTGTCGCGCAGAAGATCGCGCCGGCGCTGCTGATGACCTACGCCGAGGACGATCCGGAGAGCACCCGGCCCGCACCGCTGGACGACACGCACATCGAGGCACGGATTGCGTTGCAGCGCGCGCTACCCGACTGAGCCGCAACCCGGGCCGTCGAAGGTCCAGGTGCTGACCTTGCCGTTCTCGACCAGGAATCGCGTCGTGCAGGTGACCGCGGTTGACGGCCCGGTCGGCGACGTCACGCCCACCCCGCCGCCCACCGACGTGCGGCCGCCGCCGAACCCGAAGCCACCGATGCTGAAGCTCATGGTCGGCGCTGGTAGCGTGCCGTTGTTGACCACATAGGTCAGCCACCTGCCGCTGTCGATCTGCTCCTCCATCACCGGCTTGCCCCAGCGCGCGCGCAGCGTGTCCTCGGGCGCGCCCTGCCACTGGCTCAGCGCTTGTTCGTA
>Ga0302157_10004024_pt1 | contig 16192 bp, 15 predicted proteins | sample I_Bog_N3_3_FD_193502 | JGI IMG/M metagenome (GOLD analysis project Ga0302157, IMG submission 193502) | Peat permafrost microbial communities from Stordalen Mire near Abisko, Sweden - I_Bog_N3_3 | ecosystem: Environmental > Terrestrial > Soil > Wetlands > Peat | place: Sweden: Abisko, Stordalen...
TCGACCTGGTGCGGGTGCGGGTACTCGGGGCTGCCCATGTTCAGCCACTCGGCCTTCGGGTTCGCGTGGTCGTCGTCGATGCGCGAGAGCAGGGCGGCGCCCGGCTTGCGGCCCTTCAGGCCGTTCAACTGCACCGTCACCACTTCCGTGGCGACAGGGTGGCGCGGCATCGCGACGTTGATCAGCAGCACCGTCGACGTGCCGTCGTCATCGGGCGCGCCGACGTGGGCGGTGACGGTGGGGTGCGAGGTGGCGACGGGCCAGCGGCGCGTGCCCAGCTGTCCCAGCATCTCGAAGCCGCGGTACACCGGCTTGGCCACGCCGTACAGGTTGAGCAGGCCGAAGCCGCCGTGGAAGGGCACGCTGGGAAAGTAGTTCTCTTCGAAGATGTCGGTGAACACCCACCAACTGTACGCGTCCACGAGATCGTCGACACTGAGCAGGAACTGCGTGGCGAGTGCGGCGCAGAACGGCCCGTCGTGCAGGGGGTCGCGCGGGTTCGACGTGATGTTCCACTCGGTGTAGTACAGCGGCTTCGCGCCCGCGGCCGTGCGCGCCTCGAGCGCGCGGTCGCGCATCACGCTCATGGGCGCGTCGGCGAGTTGCGAGACGGTGTCGGTGTCCACCGAGCCGAACGCGTCGGTGGGGTAGTAGTGCGTGCTGATGAAATCGGGCGGGCAGGCGTTGGCGGTGCAGAACGCGTCGAACTCGACCAGCCACGCGTTGGCGGCCGTGGCCGGGCCGCCCACCTGCAGGCGCGGCGAGATCGCCTTGATGGCCGTCCACGTGGCCTTGAACAGATCGAAGTACCTGGCCTGGCCGCCGGTCCAGAACGCCACCAGGTTGGGCTCGTTCCACACCTCCAGCGGCCATTGCGCCACCTCGTCGAGGCCGTAGCGCTCCACCCAGTGGCCCACGAGCGTGGTCATCAACAGCTGCCAGTCTTCCATCCGCTTCGGCGGCGTGATGTTGGCGCGGTAACGGAACACGCTGTTGCCGTCCGAGGACAGCGTGGCCGGCATGAACGACAGTTCCACCAGTGGCTTCATGCCGATGGACAGCAGGAAGTCGAACACGCGGTCGATGTTGAAGAACGAGAACAGGAACTGGTTGTCCTGGTTGACCAGCGTGCCCATGTCGTCGCTGAGCAGGCCGTGGAAGCGCACGTGGCGAAAACCCAGTTCGCGGTGCGCGCGGGCGAGCTGCTGCTGCCAGTCGGCGCGCAGCGCCATCGGCGCATGGCAACTGCCCACGCAGTGGCGCCAGGGGTGGCGCAGCGGCTGCGATGGCGCCGACAGGTCGCAGGAAAACAGGACGGGCGGCGTCGTTGGCGACGGCAGGGACATGGAGACTTTCGGCGCCGGCTCGGCGTGAACGATGGCCATCGATCGGCAAGCCTGGTGCCCGACAGCAAGGGTCAAGCCTTCGGCGAGCTTGCGGAGAAGAGAGCGTCGATTCATCGGAATGGGCGCTGGAATTCGAACCAGTTGAGCATCGTTGCACGCATCTTGTGATCTGTTTGGTGAATTTGAGATTTCTGGCCCGAAGATTGCAAGCATGTCGGACTTGCCGGCAAACATGCTGCCGCTGTCCGGGCAAGCCCCACCCGCCTGGACGACCGGCATTTGCCACAATTGAAGATTCCGCCGCGCGCGCTCAAAAGGCGTTCCGCGGCATTTCCTTGTCCGTGATCCTCGGGATTCGTCTTGAATACTCTCGCTGCAAACCTGCCCGCTGCTGCCACCGCACCGCGTGCCTGGCAACCGAAGGGCCTCGCCATCATCTTCTTCACGGAGATGTGGGAGCGCTTCAGCTACTACGGCATGCGCGCGCTGCTCGTGCTGTACCTCGTCAACGCGCTCGGCTACAAGCGCCAGGATGCGCTGGAGCTGTACGGTATCTATACCGGCCTCGTCTACGTGACCCCGCTGATCGGCGGCTGGATCGCCGACCGCTGGCTCGGCATGCGGGTCTCGGCGGTGATTGGCGGCATCGTGATGATGCTGGGTCACTTCGCGATGGCCGTCCCGTCCATGCTGCACGTGGCGCTGGGCCTGCTGATCGTGGGCAACGGCTTCTTCAAGCCGAACACCAGCACGATGGTGGGCGAGTTGTACGACGGCGTCGACGATCCACGCCGCGATGGCGGCTACACCATCTTCTACATGGGCATCAACCTGGGCGCCCTGTTCTCGCCGCTCGTCTGCGGCACGCTGGGGCAGAAGTTCGGCTGGCACTATGGCTTCGCGAGCGCGGGCGTCGGCATGCTCATCGGCCTGGTCACGCTGCTGTCCTTCCAGGGTTTGCTGGGCCGCGCCGGCCTGCGTCCCGAACAGCAATCGGTGAGCTTGAAGAACGCGCCGTTGATCGGCGTGTGGGCCGTCGGTTGCGTGGCCTTCGTCTATGCCGCGCTGGCCATCGCCCCGGCCATCTCGGCACTGCCTGCGATCGTCAAGCTCGTGCTCGCCCTCGTGATCATCGCCGCCGCCGTGTGGCTGCCTGGCTTGCTCGCCGGCAAGGGAGCGAAGTCGGAAGCGCTGACCGCCACCGAGTGGAAGCGCGTGATCGCGATCTGCGTGCTGACGCTGTTCTCGATCTTCTTCTGGATGGGCTTCGAGCAGGCCGGCGGTTCGATGTCGCTGTTCGCGGACAAGCAGACCGCGCGCACGATCGCGGGCTTCGAAGTGCCATCCAGTTGGTTCCAGAGCATCAACCCGTTCGGCATCCTGGTGATGGCGCCGATTTTCGCCAGCATCTGGACCTGGCTGAACCGCCAGCCGTTCGCGCTGCCCGATCCCGCCAAGCAGGCGCTCGGCCTGATGGTGCTGGGCCTGGGATTCATCGTGATGTACCGCGCGCAGAACATCGCCGACACGGGCATCTTGGTGAGCCCGCTGTGGCTGGCCGGCGCCTACCTGCTGCACACCATCGGCGAGCTGATGTTGTCGCCGGTGGGCCTGGCGTTGACGTCGCGTGCCGCGCCGATCCGCGTCGCCGCGCTGCTGATGGGCGTGTGGATGCTGTCGTCCGCGGCAGGCAACTACCTGGCTGGCGCGCTCGAGAAGATCATGAACGGCACAGGCATCCCGCCGTACCTGTTCCTGACCGAATCGTCCATCGGCGCGGGCATCCTGCTGCTGGTGCTGACGCCGATCCTGCACAAGCTGCTGCGCGCGCGGGACATGTCGACGGTCGCCTGACCAGCATTCGGGAAATGGAAACGCCGACCGGCTTCATGCCGCGCCGGCGTTTTTTTCGGCCGCCCTTTCCCGAGTCAGGCCGCAGGCTGTTCGGCCTGGCGCTTCAACTCGGTCAGCCCCGCCTCGAAATCCTTGCCCACCATCTTGTCCATGTCGAAGAACACCCCCATCACTTTCGAGACGAACGGGCTGGGGCCGAACATGGCCCAGGTCAGCTCGGTGCCTTCGGCCGTGGGTGTCATCACGAACTCCGCCGTGTTGCTGGCCTTGAACGGCTTGAGGAAGTCGAGGCGGATCGTGATGATGCCCTTGTCGGGACCCGCATCCATGCCGGTGATCTCCATGCGGCCCGTCCCGGCCTTGCCATTGCCGCTCCATTCGTAGACCGCGCCGACGCCGGCGTCGGGGCCGCTGTAGCTGCGCTGCAGCGAGGGATCGATCTGCTCCCACGGCGACCACTTCTTCCATGCGCGGAAGTCGTCGATCAGCTCGGCCACCTGCAGCATGGGCGCGGCGATGCGCGTGGAGCGTTCGATGCGGAACGTGGGTGGGCGCGTGCTCGCGACGGCAAGCAGGGCGGCGACGCCAAGGACGATGACCAGCAGGGCGACGAGCATCTCGGATCCGTTTCCAGGGAGTGGGGTCAGGCCGGAGTCTGCACGTATTGCGACAGACGTTCCAGTGTCCGGCGGGCACCTTCGTTAAAGTCCGGATCGCGGCGCGCTGTCAAGCGCCTCCCATGTCGAAACCTTGCCCTCTCGCTCGTCGTCGGAGGTGGCGTCGATTTGCCATGCAGCTCAATACCAACCTGGAGATCTTCCGATGAACACCTTGTCCCGTCTTGCTGCCGTTGTTCTTTTCGCCGCCACCGCCGCCCAGGCCGCGCCCGTCAGCTACAACGTCGACCCGACGCACACCTACCCGAGCTTCGAGGCCGACCACATGGGCATCTCCACGTGGCGTGGCAAGTTCGACCGCAGCTCGGGCACGATCACGATGGATCGCGACGCCGGCACCGGCACCGTGACCATCGTGGTGGACATGGCCAGCGCCGATTTCGGCCTGCCGGCGCTCGACAAGACGGCCAAGGGCCCCGAGCTGTTCGACGTGAAGAAGTATCCGAAGGCCACGTTCAATGGCACGCTGGAGGGCTTCACCGACGGCGCTCCCACGCGCGCGGTCGGCACGCTGGAGCTGCATGGCAGGACGAACCCGGTGACGCTGGAGATCCGCAAGTTCAAGTGCATCCCGCACCCGATGTACAAGCGCGAGGATTGCGGCGCCGACGTCTATGCCACGATCGACCGCGAGCAGTTCGGCATGGATGCCGGCAAGGCCTACGGCTTCAGCATGGCCGTCGACCTGCGCATCCAGGTGGAAGCCGTCGCCACGAAGTGATCAGGCGCCGGGGCCCTGCTCGGCAGTCGGCTGCAGCTCGATCCTGAGCCAGCCCGGCAGGAACAGGTCGCCCTGATAGCGCGTGCCGGTGTCTTCGGCGCCGAGCGTGTGCGTAGCCTCCTCGGACAGCGGGGGCACCTGCATCGGCGCATCGGCCGGAAGCGGGGCGATGTCGACGGCGGCATTGTTGCGATTGACGAGCGGGTTCATTCAGACTCCTTTGCCGCGCGAGCGGCCCTCGGCGTTTGCGGCAAGCCCTGTGCCTTATTGCCGCGCGTACGTGAGCATCCGCCCTTTGTACGCCGCGAGGCCATCCCTCTGTTCGTGGTCGAGGTAGGTTTCATCCATCCGGAAGCCGTGGCGCGCCATGTTCTTGTGGAACGCGCTGCGGTTTCCCCGGTTCGGATCGACGATCCAGACCTCCGCCACCGGCGCCGCCAGGGCGGCGATGAAGTCGGCCAGCTGGCCGCGCTCGTCGCGTTCGTACAGCACGTCGCTGCCGATGATCAGGTCGAACTCGCCGTGCACCACGACGGGCGCGTGCTCGTCGATCGCGTCGCGGGGCAGCACCACGCCGGGCCATTGGCCATGCCGGTATTTCATCGGCCCGAGGTCGTTGAGGACGAGGTTGTGCGACAGGAAGCGGCCGGCCAGCGGATGGCAGTCGCTGGCCGTCACGTCGGCACCGGCGCGGTGGCCCACCAGGCTGGCCAGCCCCAGCCCGCAGCCGATCTCGAGGATGCGGTCGGCCTTGACGACGCCGCGCGCACCCAGGCGCGCCGCGAGATGGCTGCCCGACGGCCACAGCAGGCCGAACAGCGGCCACAGCGACGACGAGATGCCCAGGCGCTCGGCATCGCCTTGCGGGTCGGAGAACTGCTGCTTGTCGAGCAGCGAGCGAATGACCAGGTCCGCGACGCCGGCGACGGCGATGCGTTCGTGCTTGACTTCATAACCGGGCATGGCCGTGGGGCGCGAAGCCCGCGCGGAGCGCTTCGGAGAAGTAGGAGGGGGAATCGAGTATGCGCCGTTCAGAAGAACACGACCGCGATCATCACGAGCGCCAGCACGAGCCAGGCGATCTGCGACAGCTTGACCTCGGACGTCGTCTCGGTCTCCGGCACCGCCGCTTCGGCGTCCGCCGGCAGCTCGTCGATTTCAAGTGCGCCGCGCTCGAAGGCATCGACCGTCAGCCGGGCCGCGTCTGCGAAGGTCGCGGGCACCATCACGCGGATGCCGCCGAGCGCGACGGTCAGCAAGGTGTCGGTCTGGATCGTCTGCGCGTCGCCCAGCGTCGCCGGAATGCCTTCGGCCTGGAGGCAGCCGCGCAGCATCTCGGCCTCCAGCGAGTTGAAGACGCGCGTGACCGTGACCAGGTCGCCCGACGAGTCTTCGTCCGCGTCCGTCCGCGTGCCGGAAGCAGCCGGCGCATTGGCGGGGAAGGGGAGCGACGCCGCGGGGTTCATGGCCCCATTCTGCGCCGAGGCGTCAGTTCTTCGCCTTCCCGCTCGCCACCAGCGCGTCCCACTCCGCATCCTCGTAGAAGCGCGAGCGCGTGAGGAAGCGCTTGCCGGTGGGCCCTTCCAGCGAGAACATGCCGCCGCGGCCCGGCACGACATCGATGATCAGCTGCGTGTGGCTCCAGTACTCGTACTGCGATTCGCTCATGTAGAACGGCACGCCGCCGATGTCGCCCAGGTGCACGTCGTTGTCGCCGAGGATGAAGTCGCCCAGCGGAAAGCACATCGGCGCGCTGCCGTCGCAACAACCGCCGGACTGGTGGAACATCAGGTCGCCGTAGCGTCCCTGCAGTTCCTGGATCAATGCCAACGCGGCGTCCGTGGCGACGACCTGCGCGACGGTTTCTATCGTGGTCTCGGTCATCTTGCGGAGTTCCCGTTCAAGGCAGAAAAGGGCGCCGCGCACCACGTGCGCGACGCCCAAGTTGGGGAGCCACCGGACGCTGTCCCGCGGCCCCGCTCGCTCGCTGGGACAAGTCAGAAGAACCCGAGCGCCTGGTCGCTGTAGCTGACCAGCAGGTTCTTGGTCTGCTGGTAGTGGTCGAGCATCATCTTGTGGTTCTCGCGCCCGATGCCCGACTGCTTGTAGCCGCCGAACGCCGCGTGCGCCGGATACGCGTGGTAGCAGTTCGTCCACACGCGGCCGGCCTGGATGCCGCGGCCCATGCGAAAGGCGGTGTTCATGTCGCGCGACCACACCCCGGCGCCGAGGCCGTACAGCGTGTCGTTGGCGATGGACAGGGCCTCTTCCTCGTCCTTGAACGTGGTCACCGAGACGACCGGGCCGAAGATCTCCTCCTGGAAGATGCGCATCTTGTTGTTGCCCTTGAACACGGTGGGCTTCACGTAATAGCCGCCTTCCAGGTCGTCCTTGAGCAGGTTGCGCTCGCCGCCGATCAGGCATTGCGCGCCTTCCTGCTTGCCCAGATCCAGGTAGCTGAGGATCTTCTCCAGCTGTTCGCTGGACGCCTGCGCGCCGATCATGGTGGACATGTCCAGCGGGTTGCCCTGCTTGATGGCCGCCACGCGCTTGACGGCGCGCTCGATGAACTGGTCGTAGATCGACTCCTGGATCAGCACGCGCGACGGGCAGGTGCAGACCTCGCCCTGGTTCAGCGCGAACATCGCGAAGCCTTCGAGCGCCTTGTCGAAGAACGCGTCGTCCTTGCTGAGCACGTCGGCGAAGAAGATGTTGGGCGACTTGCCGCCCAGCTCCAGCGTCACGGGGATCAGGTTCTGGCTCGCGTACTGCATGATCAGGCGGCCCGTCGTCGTCTCGCCCGTGAAGGCGATCTTGGCGATGCGCTTGTTCGAGGCCAGCGGCTTGCCGCACTCCAGCCCGAAGCCGTTGACGATGTTGAGCACGCCCTTGGGCAGCAGGTCGCCGATCAGCTCGGCCAGCACCAGGATCGACGCCGGCGTCTGCTCGGCCGGCTTCAGCACCACGCAGTTGCCGGCGGCGAGTGCCGGGGCGAGCTTCCACACGGCCATCAGGATCGGGAAGTTCCACGGGATGATCTGGCCGACCACGCCCAGCGGCTCGTGGAAGTGGTACGCGTAGGTGGTGTCGTCGATCTCGCTGATGCCGCCTTCCTGGCCGCGGATGCAGCCGGCGAAATAGCGGAAGTGGTCGACGGCCAGCGGCATGTCGGCCGCCATGGTCTCGCGCAGGGGCTTGCCGTTGTCCCAGGTCTCCGCGTTGGCGAGCAGTTCCAGGTTCTGCTCCATGCGGTCGGCGATCTTGTTGAGGATGTTGGCACGCGCGGTCGGCGAGGTCTTGCCCCAGGCCGTCTTGGCGGCGTGCGCGGCGTCGAGCGCCAGTTCGACGTCCTCGGCGGTGGAGCGCGGGATCTCGCAGAACGCCCGTCCGGTGATCGGCGTGATGTTCTCGAAATACTGCCCCTGGACCGGCGGCACCCATTCGCCACCAATGTAGTTGCCATAGCGCTTCTTGAAATTGACGGCATAGCCGAAGCGGCCGGGTTCGAGCATATCCATTGCGAGTCTCCTGATGTGGTCTTGACGTCTGGAATGTGGCCCGCCGCAACGTCGCGAAACGCGACCGCGACGGGCACTGCCAGACGCGACATTGCGAGTCGCGTGCCAGCCTGTCAAGATCGCCGCCAAAGGCCGCGACGGCGTCATGCCGTCCACGTCAACACCAACGAATGACACGCGGCGAGCGCATCATGTCGCGCCGTGTCACGGCGCAGGCGTACCGGAATGGAACACTGTGGCGCCCGCTGTTCCGGGCGTCAGGCGTCAGGCGGTGGCGTGTCGACGGGGGGCGTCTCGACGGGGGACGGCCCGTCGCCGGGAATCGCCGGCGCGGGCGCCAGGTCGGCTTCGGCCGGCTGCGGCCCCGTCAGCGTCATCAGGATATCCGCGTACCAGGCGCAGTTCAGGCCCAGCGATTCGTCGAGCACCTGGTCCCGGTCGCCCATGTCCAGCCGTGCCGAATGCACGCCCAGCAACAGCCACGGCAGGGCCGGGTTGCGCGGCGGCACGGCCGGGTCGCGCATCACCACCGGCGCGCCGCTGGCGCCGCGGTGCATGCGCGCGTCGGTGAGGAAATAGCCCTGGCCCTGGAAGCGGATGCCGTACGACGACGCGACCACCGCCTGGCGCACCACCGGCAGATGGTGCAGGGCGTCATGGAAGCCGAGCGGGAAGCCCGACACCAGCAGCGAGGCGCCGACGCCGATGTCGTCGTTCGGCCCCGCGAGCTGCGCCGGCGTGAAGGCGCGCAGCACGCCGGCCGGCGGCAGCTTCGTGCGGTCGAGTTCCAGCACCGCGATATCCACCTCGCCGCCGCTGTCGCGCCCCTGGCGCCACAGGCTCTTGCCGTTCGCATACAACGGGATCGAGAAGCCGGTCGAGCGCGTCAGGTCGACGGCGTCGAGGTGCAGCTCGATCTCGAGGCGGTCGGGAAAGTGCTTGGCAGCGGTGTCCAGCACCACGTGGCGGCTGGTGACCAGGTACAGCACGCCGTCGCGCTCGAAGAAGAAGCCGCTCGCGTTCGTCTGCAGCAGCGGCCCCAGGAACGTGGAGACGCGGGCCGTGGCCAGCAGGAGGGGGTCGGCGGTGGTCATCGTCGACAATACCACCGACCCTGCAACCTTCGAGCGCGATGCGACGCATGCTGACCCTGATCCTCATCACCGTGGCCGTCGCATATGTCGGGTTCTGCATCGCGCTGTACACGCTGCAGCGCTCGTTCCAGTACTTCCCGACGCCGCGCCGCCTCGGCCCGACGCAGCTCGCCGCCACGTTCCAGAGCGGCGACACGTTGCTGCAGCTGACGGTGCGCCCGCACGCCGGCCCGGGTGCGGTGCTGTACTTCGGCGGCAATGGCGAGGACGTGTCCGGCAGCGTCGGGCCGTTGATGGCAGCGTTTCCGGAGCGCGAGATCGTGATGCTGCACTACCGCGGCTACGGCGGCAGCGCCGGGCGCCCGACCGAGGCCGACATCACCGCCGACGCCGCCGGCCTGTTCGACAAGGTGCATGCCGAGCATTCCGACGTGATCGTCGTCGGCCGCAGCCTGGGCACCGGCGTCGCGGTGCGCCTGGCCAGCTCGCGGCCGGTGTCGCGGCTCGTGCTGGTGACGCCCTACGACAGCCTGCTGGGCATCGCCGAGCGGCAGTTCCCGTTCTTTCCCGTGAAGTACCTGTTGATCGACAAGTACGAATCGTGGCGCTATGTCCCCGCCATCAAGGCGCCGGTACTGATCCTCGCCGCCGAGAAGGACGAGGTGATCCCCATCGCCAGCACCGAAGCGCTGCGTGCCCGCTTCCCGCCCGGCCAGGTGACGACCGTGATGGTGCCCGGCGCCAGCCACAACACGATAGGCGACGACCCGCTGTACGTGCGCTCGCTCGCGGCCTTCGACACGGCGCATTGACAGCGAAGCGTTTCGCGGCGTTCCTGCGCAACTTCAATCCATGACGACTCCCCGATCCCGCAATCCCGGCCTCGACACCTTGCGCGCCAGCGCCATCGCGCTGGTGTTCATGTACCACTACATGTGCTTCGTGAGCGGGACGCCGACCTTCGGCTGGCTCAGCACCATCGGCTGGGCGGGTGTGGACCTGTTCTTCGTGCTGAGCGGCTACCTGATCGCCAACCAGCTGTTCGCCGGCATCGCCCGCGGCGAACGGCTGTCGCTGCCGCGCTTCTATGCTCGCCGCGCGTTGCGCACGTTGCCTGTCTTCTGGCTGGTGCTGGCCGCCTTCGCGTTGTTTCCGGCAGCGCTCGGCGGCAACGCGCCGCCGCCTTGGTGGCGCTTCCTCACGTTCACGCAGAACTTCGGGCTGGAGCCGGGCACGGCGTTCTCGCACGCGTGGTCGCTGTGCATCGAGGAGCAGTTCTACCTGGTGCTGCCGGCCGTGCTGGTGCTGGGCGCCTTGCTCGCCCGCGGGCGGGCGCGCGGCGTCACGCTCACGCGCACGCACGGGTGGATGTTGATGGGCACGCTGGTGGCGCTGGGCGTCGGCGCGCGCATCGTGCTGTGGCAGCGCTACGGCGACGCGGCCCACGTGCGCGACTACATGTCGTGGGTGTACTACGCCACGCTGTGTCGCTTCGACGAATTCATTCCCGGCGTGGCGGTGGCGATGCTGAAGAACTTCCACCGCCCGGCCTGGGATCGCCTGATGGCGCGCGGCAACGCGATCAGCGTCGGCGGCGGCGTGGCGTCGTTGGCGATGCTGACGCTGGCCTATCGCGTCTATTACATCGACGGCGTCGGCTACGGCTTCTTCATGACGGCGTTCGGCTACTCGCTGCTCGCGATGTCCTTCGCGCTGCTGGTGATGGCGGCGCTGAGCCCGCAGGCGAAGGTGTTTCGATGGCGCGTGCCGGGCGCCGCGCCGCTCGCGTTGTGGTCGTACTCCACCTACCTGTCGCACAAGCCGCTGGCGTTCTTCATCGCCCAACAGCTGAAGCCGCTGGGCGTGTCGGACGGCGCGCGGTTGACGATCATCACGGTGGCCTGCGTCGCGATGGGCGGATTGCTCTACAAACTGGTCGAGGCGCCGTTCATGGCATGGCGCGATCGCTTCGTGCCGTCGAACTTCCAGGAGGACGCGCGGTCGACACGCCTGTCGGCCGCAGGCGTCGAACCCGTCAGTCCCTGACGCGGCGCATCTCCATCACCCAGTTCGTTTCCCACGGGCCGTCGGCGGCGCCGTCCTGGCCAATGAGCGCGAAGTCCTGCGACCAGCGCGCCTGGTCCGGGCCGAGCCGCTCCCACAGGAAGCGCACGTGCACCGGGCGGCCGTCGTCCTCGTCGTCGCCGAAGAACTCGCCGCGGTCGCCGTTCCAGCCGCCGACCACCGGGGCCGTCACGCGGCCGTCGCGGCTGTTGATCCAGTAGATGGACCAGCGCTGCGCGGCCACGTCGAGCGTGCGGAACGTGAAGCCGCTGAAGCCCAGGTCGGGGAACACGATCTCGTCGGTGGAGACCTGGCCGCCCAGGTGCGCGCCAGCGAGGCTGGTGGCCTCGAACGCCATCCAGTCGTTGCTGCCGACCAGGCGCTGGCGCAGCCGGCGGTTGGCGACAAGCCAGCGACCGCCGGCAAGGAAGTCGAAGTCGTGCGGGCGGCCAATGAATGAGGCGGTCATGGTGTCAGCTTTCAAGTGAATGACGGCGACGCAGCGCCGAACGGGGGGTGGGAGCGAGACGCAACTGGATGGCCTCGCCGGCAAGATGAGCGCGCCACTCGGCGCGCTCCAGGCAGGCGGAGACGCGCAGCAGCGCCGCGTGGCGTTGCTGCGCGGCCTCGTCGTCGAAGCGGGTGAGCCAGGCGATGACCGGCTCGCCCTCGCGCACGGGCAGGCGCGGGAAGTTGTTCGCGGCGGGCTCGGTCACCCAGCACGCCAGCAGGTCGCCGCCGACGCCCACCCACCACGGGTGGATGCACTGGTCGAAGGCGTGGACCAGCGCATCGGTGGCCGGCTCGCGCAGCGGGCAGACGGTGATCGTGAAGATGCCGGCAGCGGGAGGCCGCGCGCCAATTGAAGGTCGCGGCAGCAGGGCCGCCTGCAGACCCTGGTCGCAGACCAGCGGACGCAGCAACAGCACGTTGTCGCTGTCGGCCATCGTCTCGTTGGCGGCGTCGCGGTGCCGCTGCCACACCGGGCCGCCGTAGAACGCGGCGAGCGCGTCGGGGCGCGCCGCCATGTCGGGAAAGCCGCGCAGCCAGACGAAGCGATCCGGATCGTCGAGGTCGCGGAACGTGCCGATCACCTGCATCCCGCAGGCTTCCTGCGCCTCGACGAATTCGCGCTCGAACAGCGCGATCAAGTCGTCGCGGCGGCCGGGATGCAGCGCGTACTGGCGCAGTTCGAACACCGACAGGGCCTCGGTGACAAGGGTGGACGACATGGCATGGACTCCTGCGTTTCGAGCGATGGCGTCATCCTCTCAAGCAATAGATGACAAGGCATGGCATGTATTTGAGGCAGACTTCGCTTCATGCGTGCCAGCCGCCTCCTGTCGCTCCTGATGCTTCTGCAGTCGCGCGGGCGAGTCAGCGCGCAAGCGTTGGCGCAGGCGCTGGAGGTGTCGGTGCGCACCATTCACCGCGACGTCGACGAGCTGAGCGCCGCCGGCGTGCCGATCTGGGCCGATCGCGGCCGCCTGGGCGGCTTCCAGCTGCAGCCGGGCTGGCGCACGCGCGTCGACGGCCTCACGGCACCCGAGGCGCAGGCGATGTTCCTGGGCGGCCTGCCCGGACCGGCCGCCGAACTGGGCCTGGGCGAGGCGATGGCGTCGGCGCAGCTGAAGCTGCTGGCCGCGTTGCCGGAAGGCTGGCGCGAGGATGCGCGACGCGTCAGCGCGCGCTTCCACCTCGACCCGATCGACTGGTACCGCGGCCCCTCGGCCACCGACCACCTGCCCGCGATCGCGCAGGCGGTCTGGAGCGAGCGGCGCCTCGAGATGCGCTACGAGAGCTGGAAGGGCGAGGTGCGCCGTCGCGTCGATCCGCTGGGGTTGGTGCTGAAGGCGGGCGTCTGGTATCTGGTCGCGCGCGTGGGCAACGGGGTGCGCACCTATCGGCTGTCGAACATCCTCGAGCTGGACGTCGGCGACGAGACGTTCGAGCGACCGGCGGACTTCGATCTCGCCGCCTGGTGGCTGGCAGCGACGCGACGCTTCGAGAAGGAATTGGCGGTGGACACGGCGCAATTGCGCGTGTCGGCGGCCGGCATGAAGGCACTGCGCGATCTCGGTGCGGCGGTGGCGCAGGCGGCCGAGGCGTCGGCATCACCGGCGGACGAGGCGGGCTGGCGCCGCGTGACGATCCCGATCGAATCGGTCACGCAGGCGGCGCAGCAGGTATTGCGCCTCGGCGCGCAGGCCGAGGTGCTGAAGCCCGCGGCGTTGCGCCGCGAGCTGATGGAGCGGTTGGAGGCCGTCGCGGCGTTGTACCGGGACTGAGCCCGCTTACATCTCGCTGCCGTTGTCGATGATGGGATCGACGCTGAACTCTTCGCCGGTACTATCGTGCTTGATGGTCACGGTGTAGTCGAACTGATCGGCCTGGTTGCAGGCGTCGTACAGGGCGGCCGTCGTCGCGTTCAGCGTCCACGACGGATACGGAAAGTCGTCGAACTCGCCGTCGATCACGATGGCGCCGGTACTCTTGAAGTGGTAGCCGGGCGTGCGCAGGTTGAACGCCAGCAGCGAGTTCGGCAACGACACGCGAACCGGATTGGGATTGCAGACGATGCTGACGCTGCCGTCAGCGGCGGTTGCAACGGTGACCTCGACTTGAGCGACGGTCGGATCGGTTTCGTAGTCCATGGATGTTTCCCTTGAAATGGGCTGGGCGTCTGCCCCGCTACTGCGCCTGCCCGAGTTCTTGCTGAAGATCGACATATGCGGGGTGCCGATAGGTCGTACTACGTACCGTATCGGCACAGGCATTCGCATCTTGAATTCGCCCCAGGCGAAGATCAACCAGTCCCATCGACGTCACCGCGGCGGGATAGTGACGATCGGCGCTGGGTCGAAGCCACACGATTGCGGAGCGCCAAGCGGTCTGTGCGTCGGTCTCGCGCCCCTCCGCGCGCAGTAGGTCACCATGCGCGAGTTCGACGCTGCCGATGGTGTTCATGTCCACGGCGGGTACTTCATTGCCGCCCCGCTGGAATTGCCGGATGTCGGCGAGATAGGCCTCGATTGCTTTGTTGGCTGCAGTCTTTTCCGGTGACGTCGAGGCCAGACGCGCCTGCAGGCTGACCGCACGGCCGGTCAGACCGATGCGCCAGTTCCGTTTGGTCACGGGCAAAGCCATCAACTTCGCGAGAGGCGTGGTGGCCTCGGCGAGTGCCGCGCGGGCATCTGCGGCGTCACCCTGGTCAGCAAGCAGGTCACCCAGCAGGATGCGGTAAAAAACCACCTCGTTGAGCCAGTCGGTATTGCTGGGTTCAAGAACGATCAAGGCGGCAAGTTCGTCCAGGCCATGGCGCAACGTCAGCAACGCCTCGTCGTGGCGGCCGAGGTCGTGCAGCCATTGCGCGGATTCGAGATGGCCGTGGGCGACGAGAAATGCAGCTTTGGCGTCCTTGTCTGCACCCGGCATCGCGCGTGCGACCGCGATCTTGTCGTTCTCCGCTGCGATGGCCTGTTCCTCGTGTCCCATGGCAGCCTGTGCATGCGCGATCCAGCCCAGAATGGTGGCTACGTTGCCGGATTCAGCCGGACGCACGCGGAGAATGTCGGTCATCGCCGCGCGCGCACCTTCCGAAAGCTGCAGCGATTCCTCGGGCCTTCCCAGGTCGATCAGCACGATGGCGACGTTCTGAGCCGCGTACACGCTCTCGAGCCGCCAGTCGATGTTCGACGGATCGATGCGGCTCATCTGCTGGGCGAGCGCGTAGTAGCGCCGGAAGGCGGCCTCGGCGTCGTGGAGGCGACCGCGTCGCCACTGCACGTAGCCGAGGTAGTACTCGCTCTGGGATTGGTCGAAGACCCGCTGGCCGTCACCGGGATGGCGCTTCAGCATCTCGCTGGTAGTGTCTGCGGCCTGCTGGAAGTCGCGCTGCGCCTCCTCCAGCTTGCCGCGCCGTTCGGCGAGATCGCCGATCATGTGCAAGGCGCGCGCCCGCCGCCCCAGCGAATCGGCATCGAGGCTGCCCAGATCCTGCGCCGCATAGTAGGCCATCGCCTTGTCGCCCACGCCGTCGAGGATGTCCAATCGCCCCACCGGCTGCAGCTTCTTGCGCAGGTCGCCGATCATGTATTCGATCAGGCCTTCGGCCTGCACGCGCTGCGCCTGCGCCTCGCGCGCCTGCCACAGCGCCACGCCGCCGCCGACGCTCAGCGCGATGACGGCAGCCGCGGCGGTGGCCACGCCCGCGCGGTGGCGCCGCACGAACTTGGCCGTGCGGTACAGGCGCGCATCGGGGCGCGCCGCGATCGGCTCGTGGGCCAGGTAGCGGCGCACGTCGTCCGCCAGTGCCGCCGCATTGGCATAGCGCTCCGCCGGCACCTTCTTCAAGGCCTTGGCGACGATGGTCTCGATGTCGCCCTTGATCTCGCTGGACAGCTTGCGCGATTCGGGCGAGAAGCGCGCACTCGGGCCACCGCGGCGCAACACCGCGTCCGACAGCCGCTTCGGGATGGTCTCGATCACCGAGCGCATGCGATCCAGCGGCGCGCCGGTGGCCGCGGCCGTCGGATGCTCGCCACCCAGCAGCAGGTACATCAGCACGCCCAGCGCGTAGACGTCGGTGGCCGTGGTCACGTCGCCGCCCTGCATCTGCTCGGGCGCGGCGAACTCCGGCGTGAAGGCGTTGCCGGCGCGCGCGGTGAGGGCGGTCTGAGCGTCGCCGCCGGCGTCGTCCAGCAGCTTGGCGATGCCGAAGTCAAGCAGCTTCACCTCACCCGTCTTCGTCACGAGGATGTTGGTGGGCTTCAGGTCGCGGTGCAGGATCAGCCGGTTGTGCGCCTGCGCCACCGCCGCCAGCACGTCCAGCATCAGGCCCAGCCGGGCCGGCACCGACAGCGCGAGGCGCTGGCAGTACTGGTCGATGGGCTCGCCGTCGATGTATTCCAGCACCAGG
>Ga0302157_10004027_pt1 | contig 16184 bp, 13 predicted proteins | sample I_Bog_N3_3_FD_193502 | JGI IMG/M metagenome (GOLD analysis project Ga0302157, IMG submission 193502) | Peat permafrost microbial communities from Stordalen Mire near Abisko, Sweden - I_Bog_N3_3 | ecosystem: Environmental > Terrestrial > Soil > Wetlands > Peat | place: Sweden: Abisko, Stordalen...
GATCCCTACCTGGCCACCACCCTGCCGTCCGATGGGGCGCTGCTCCAGAACTACTACGGCATCGGTCACCACTCCAACGACAACTACGTCGCCTTCGTGTCGGGCCAGGCCCCCAACCCCGACAACCAAGCCGACTGCCTCATCTACGCCGACTTCCCCCCGTCCGCCACCATCGACGCCAGCGGCCAGATCTCCGACTCGGGCTGTGTCTTTCCCACCGCCATCACCACCGTGGCCAACCAACTGGCCACGGCCGGGGACACCTGGAAGGGCTACATGGAGGACATGGGGAACGTCCCGACCCGGGAGTCCGCCACCTGCGGCCACCCGATGGTCGGCCAAGTCGACCACACCGAGCTGGCGGTCCCCGGCGACGGCTACGCCAGCCGGCACAACCCCTTCGTGTACTTCCACTCCATCATCGACGACACCGCCATGTGCAACGCCGATGTGGTGCCGCTCGGGACCACCACCGGCACCCTCCCGGCCGGTGCCCCGGCTGGCACCACCGGGCTGGCCACCGACCTCAAGTCCATCTCGACCACCCCCAACTTCAGCTTCATCACCCCCAACCTCTGCAACGACGGTCACGACTCCCCCTGCGTCAACCAGACCGGCTCGCCGTCCGCCCTCACCAACATCGACGCCTTCCTCCAGCAGTGGGTCCCGCTCATCACCTCCTCTCCGGCCTTCAAGAAGAACGGCCTGCTCGAGGTGACCTTCGACGAGTCGGACACCACCGATGCGTCAGCGTGCTGCAACGAGATCCCGGGTCCGGCCAGCCCGCTACCGGGCATCACCGGGCCCGGAGGCGGCCGGATCGGCACGGTGCTGATTTCGCCGTTCATCAAGGGCGGCACCGTCTCGACGGTCCCCTACAACCACTACTCGTCGCTGGCCACCATCGAGACACTGTTCGGGCTGTCCAAGCTGGGCCAGGCCAAGACGGTGAGCTCCGAGTTCGGCAAGGACGTCTTCACCAAGCCGTAGGCGGCGTGTCGACCGGGTTGCACGACGGTGGCGGGCTGACCAGAGTGAGGTCCATGAAGTCGGCACCGCGCGCCCTGGTCCTGGCCGGTGGCGGGTTGACCGGCATCGGCTGGGAGATCGGCGTGCTGGCCGGCCTGGCCTCCGAGGGAGTGGAGCCAGGCAGCTCCGCCGACCTGATCATCGGCACGTCGGCCGGCGCGGTGGTGGGTGCCCGGGTGGCCCAGGGCGCCGATCTGGAGGGGATGTACGCCGAACAGCTGGCTCCGGCCATCGCCGAGCGGGCCGCCTCCATCGACGGCGAAGCCGTCACCGAGATCTTCGAGGAGATGCTGGCCACCGGCGGCGACCCACTCGAGCGACACCAGCGGATCGGGAGCCTGGCGATGGCGGCCCCCACCATCTCCGAATCAGAGCGTCTGGCCGTGGTGGCGTCCCGGCTTCCCGACCCGACGTGGCCCGATCGTCGGCTGCAGCTGGTGGCGGTTGATGCCGAATCAGGTGAGGTTGTCCTCTTCGACGCCACCTCCGGCGTCGGTCTGGTCGAGGCGGTGGCTGCCAGCTGTGCGGTCCCCGGCGTCTGGCCGCCGACCACCATCAATGGTCGTCGCTACCTCGACGGGGGTGTCCGATCGGTCGACAACGCCGATCTGGCGGCCGGGTTCGAACGGGTGCTGGTGCTGATGCCGGTGCAGTTGGAGGTGGCCGCCGTGCCGCTCCTCGAGTCCACCGGAAGTGTGGCGGTGCTCTACCCCGATGACGCCGCCGTTACCGCCATGGGTCCGAATCCTCTCGATCCCGAGTACCGGGCGGCGGCGGCCCGCGCCGGCCGCCTGCAGGCGGAAGCACTGGCTCTCGACCTGGCCGACTTCTGGACGGGCTGACGGCGCCTCCGCAGACCCGAACCGCCAGCCACCGCGTCGATGCGCCGTCCGGGCGCATCGACGCCGTCCGATCGTCAGCCGGCCATCCCCACCACCGGCTTGTTGAGGACCGATCCGCCGGTGGACCCCAGAAACGGTGCGCCACCGAAGGCGAAGAGGCCACCGTCGGAGGCCACCTCGTAGTAGCTGCCCGAGCCGACCACGTCCATGCCGACGATCGGCTTGTTCAGCGGGCGGCCTCCCATGGAGCCGGCGAACGGGACGCCACCGAAGGCGAAGAGGCCACCGTCGGAAGCCACTTCGTAGTACCCGCCAGTGGGACCGGCGCCTATACCGACGATCGGCTGGTTGAGAGGTTGCCCGCCCATCGATCCGTGGAAGGCGGCGTCGCCGAAGGCGAAGATGCCGCCGTCGGAGGCCACCCCCCAGTAGCCGCCCCCATCGGGGGTGGCGGCGATCCCCACGATGGGCTGATTGAGAGGTTGCCCGCCCATCGATCCGTGGAAGGCGGCGTCGCCGAAGGCGAAGATGCCGCCGTCGGAGGCCACCTCCCAGTAGCCGCCCCCATCAGGGGTGGCGGCGATCCCGACGATGGGCTTGACCAGTGGCTGCCCGCCCATCGATCCGTGGAAGGCGGCGTCGCCGAAGGCGAAGATGCCGCCGTCGGAGGCCACCTCCCAGTAGCCGTCGGCATCGAAGGTCACGGCAATCCCGACGATCGGCTGGTTGAGGGTGAGCGATCCGGTCGAGCCGTAGAAGGGCGTGCCGAAGGCGAAGATGCCGCCGTCGGAGGCCACTTCGTAGTAACCCGTGTGGACGATCGGAGCCGATACCACCAGGGTGTGTGAGCCATCAGCCTCCCCGACGGCAGTGCAGGCGGCGGTCCACACGCACGACACACCCAGCAGGCGGTCGTCCGGGTCGGACGGCACGGTGGTCGGGGCACTGCCGACCGTCCACCCCGACCCGTCCCACGACGCCACCAGCGGCCCGGTTTCATCGGCGGCGAAGTCGGTGTAGGTCGATCCGACTCCCACGCAGAGCCCGGGTCCTTCGCAGTCCACCCCGTAGAGGAAGTTGCCGTCCGTCCCGGCGGCGTTGGGGGGTACCGCCGCAGCGGCCCAGGCGGACCCGTTCCAGGCGTCGACCAGGGATGCGGAGGAGGAATGGGTGTACGCCTGGCCCACCGTGAGGCAGAAGGTCGGGCTCGAGCACGACAACCCCAGAAACTCCGTCGATTCCGGCGCCGGGGCTTGGGGTATCGCCTGTCGTGCCCAGGTGTGCCCGTTCCACAGCTCGGTATAGGACTGGGTGTCGTCGCCCAGGGCCATGCAGAAGGTGGGGCCGGTGCACGAGATGTCCAGCAGCTGGTCGAGTCCCGACCCGGTGGGGCTCGGGGTGATCGACCAGAGAGCCCCGTTGTAGATCTCGATGAGGTTGGTGACCGAGGAGCTGGTCAGCGCTCCCACCACGGCACAGAAGGTGATGCTGGAGCACGAGACCTTACTGAAGGAGGAGGTCGACCCACCGGGGATCGCCGCCGTCGTCATCGTCGACCACACCTGGCCGTTCCACACCAGCACCACGCCGGACGCGGCGAACGGCGGTCCGGCGTAGCCCACCGCCAGGCAGAAGGCGGCGGTCACGCAGGAGATGCCCTGAAGGGTGGCGTACGAGGAGCCCGTCGGAAGTGCCTCGAGCGACCAGGTGGTGCCATTCCATCGCTGGATCATCGGGTTGGACGGTTCCGTTCCATCGTAGGCCCCCACCGCCATGCAGAATGCTGCACTGACGCACGACACATCCGAAAAGTCGTTCGAGCTCGTGGACGGATTGAGGCTGGGCACCAGCGACCAGGTGCTCGACGTTGTCCGCGCATGGGAGACCGCTGGTGACGAAGCGCCGACCGGTGCCCCCGTCAGACCCAATACGGTGGCTGAGACCAGTGCCGTCACCGACAGGACGACGATGGTTCGCCACCGTTCAGCCCGCTGCCCCAGGTGTCCGCGCATCCGATCCATGGTTCTCCTCCGCTCCGTGTCACCCCTCCGTCGCGGGGTGACCGGCGACGACATCGTCACCTGGGGTCAGTATCGGCCACCGACCCCGGGGCAACATGAGTAGCCACTACTCATCTCCCCGTCGGTCGGGGCGACAGAGGACCCGGTCGGGTCAGTGGCGGTCCATGGCCCGCTGTTTGGGGGCATGGAGGAGCTCGGCCAGCGCTCGGTCACCGTGGGCGTGGATGTAGCAGGTCAGGTGCACCACACCGCCGGTCCCCAGGGTCGGGGCCTCGGCCACGAAGGCGACAAAGACGGGGCCGGTGCATCCATTGGCGCCGGCCAGCGCCACCGCCGGACCGGTGGGGTCCACCGGAACACCGCAGTTGACACAGACCGGAGCGTCGGTGGACACGGTCATGCCCTCACCTCGTATCGCTTGGCGTGGGCCGCCAGCAGTGCCGCCGATCCCTTGGGGGCGGCGTCGAGCCGGTAGGCGGCGGACGGCAGGGTATCGGCCTGGATCGGCGTGGCGATGGGGTGGAAGCCCGGTGATGCCGAGTTGGCCGGCAGCGGTCCGACGAACGGGTTGAGTGGTGCCTTGAGTGTCGGGGGTTCGGCAAACGCCGGCCGCTTGGTCTTGAGGTCGAAGAAGTCGAGCATGTTCTGGGCGTTGGCGTCACGGTAGGTCAGGGCCGGAAGATTCCACTTGGTCTCCACGAACTTCAGGATGCTGGTGTGCTCGTAGGTGACCGACGAGACATGGTCCTTTTTGGCGTAGGGAGACACCACCACGCACGGCACCCGGAACCCGGTGTAGTCGTACCCACCGGGTTGATCGGGCGGCACGGTGATCTCCGGCGGAATGTCGTCGGGCCGCACCACCGGCTGCGGCGACACGTGGTCGTACCAACCGCCGTGCTCGTCGTACACCAGGATGAGGGCGGTCTTCGACCAGGTGGGTGAGTCGAGCACCGCATTGATGATCCGGGCGGCGAAGGCCTCCCCGATCGACACGTCGCCGTTCTCCTCGGAGTAGTCCGTGTAGGGGTCCACCAGGGAGAACTGCGGCAGCGTGCCGGCCTTGGCGTCGCTGAGGAATTCATTGATCGGGGCCATCTTCCCGTTGGCGATGTTGTCGAGGTAGTTGGGGAGGAAGAGGGCGGCGGTGGGGAGGTCGGAGTGGTAGTCCTTCCACGTGATGTCGTGGGCATCCAGCCGGTCGAAGATGGTGCCGTTGGGGGCGTTGGTGCTCGACACCCCCGAGGCATTGGTGGAGACGTCGCCGAGGGCGGTGCCGGCGATGAGGAAGCGCCGGTTGGGGTAGGTCTGGCCCATCACCGAGCAGAAGTAGCGGTCGCCCACCGGGAACTGCTTGGCCAGCGAGTAGTAGTAGGGCAGCTGGTCCTCGGACAGGTAGCCCATCGAGGCCGGACCGCAGTGTTCGGCGAACCCCTGGTTGGTGCCGCCCGACCAGCAGAGGTGGGATTTGTCCCAGCTCTGGGAGATCTCGGAGTTGACCGGTCCGTAGGTGTTGGGGAGCGGGTACGACATGATGACGCCGCCGCCCGTCGCCGGGTTGTTGTTGACCGGCACCCCGTGGGTGTCGAGGGTCAGCCCGTCACCCCGGCCGAGCATCCCGAAGTGATCGTCGAAGGAGTGGTTCTCCATCATCAGGACCACCACGTGGTCGAGCTCCGGAATGGTGTCGGTCCCGGCCGCCAGGTGGGGATAGGGCCGCGAGCCGGGCTTCAGCAGCGTCCCACCCGGGCCGAGGCCCTTGGCGCCCGAAGGTGCCTTCCCCGATGCGGTGGTGGCGGCATAGGCCCGACCGTCCCAATCGAGGCCACCGGCGGCGACGGCCGCCGTTCCGACCACCAGCGCCCCCCCGAAGAGGGTCCGCCGGTCGAACTTCCGCTGATTGGTCACGGTCGATGAGGCTACCCCCTCGGAGCGTGGCAGAAAGGTAGCCTCCCGGTGACCGTTGGGTGTCCGCCGATCGGGCCTTACGGCTTGTCGGCGCCGACCACCCACATGGCGAAGAACTGGGAGCCGCCGCCGTAGGCCTGGCCGAGCGCCAGCTTGGCCCCGTCGACCTGGTGCTCACCGGCCTGGCCGCGCACCTGCATGGCCACTTCCAGAAAGCGGAGCATGCCCGACGCCCCGATGGGGTTGGAGGACAGCACGCCGCCTGACGGGTTCCAGGGGATGTCGCCGTCGAAGGCGGTGGCTCCCGCCTCGGTCAGCTTCCATCCGTCACCCAGGTCACAGAATCCCAGGTTCTCCAGCCACATCGGCTCGTACCAGCTGAAGGGGACGTAGATCTCCGCCACGTCGAGCTGCGCCCGGGGATCGGTGATCCCCGCCTGGGCGTAGACGTCGGCGGAGCAGTCCCGGCCGGCCTGGGGGTTGACCTGGTCGCGGCCGGCGAACATGGTCGGCTCCGAGCGCATGGCCGTCCCGTGGACCCAGGCCGGCGGGAAGGATCCGGACAGGGAATCCTCGGCGGCCAACACCATGGCCGCCGCCCCGTCGGAGGAAGGGCAGGCCTCCAGATAGCGGAGCGGGTCCCAGAGCATCATCGACTCCTCCACCGTCTTCATGTCGATGTCGGGGAGGTGGAGGTGGGCGTAGGGGTTGCGGATGGCGTTGAGGCGGTCCTTGACCGCCACCATCCGGCCGATGTGCTCGGGGGCCCCTGACCGGCGCATGTAGGCCCGGATGTGGGGTGCGAAGTAGCCACCCGCCCCGGCCAACAGGGGGGCGGCGAACGGCTGGGGCACCGACAGCGCCCACATGGCGTCGGAGTCGGACTGCTTCTCGTAGGCCACCGTCAGCACCCGCTTGTGGATGCCCGACTTGATGAGGTGGGCGGCCACCAGGGCGGTCGACCCGCCCACCGAACCGGCGGTGTGCACCCGGAACATCGGCTTGCCTACCGCACCGAGGGCGGGGGCCAGATACAGCTCGGGCATCATGTTGCCCTCGAACATGTCGGGGGCCTTGCCGATCACCACGGCGTCGATGTCGCTCCAGGTCAGGTCGGCGTCGGCCAGGGCTGCCTTGGCGGCTTCCCGGACCATGCCGGCGATCGACACGTCGTCCCGCTTGGCTTTGTGGTGGGTCTGGCCCACCCCGATCACTGCGCAGCGCTCGGCCATCACTCACCCTCCAGGACGCAGACGAGATTCTGTTGGAGGCAGGGCCCCGAGGTGGCGTGGGCCACCGCTCGGTGGGCTCCGCCGGAACGGATCCGCTCGGCCGCCTCGCCGATCCGGATGAGGCCGGCCGACATCAGCGGATTGGCGGCCAGCGGACCGCCGGACGGGTTGATGGTCACCGAGCCGTCGAGTCCGAGCGCCTCGGCCACGATCACCTCTTGATGGGCGTAGGGGGCGTGGATCTCCGCCACGTCGACCGGACCGTCGGCCACCCCGGCCAACTCGGCCGCTTTGGCAGTGGAAGGGGAAGTGCTGAGGTCCCGGGCGCCCAGGGCGTGGGTCTCGATCCGATGGTCGAAGCCGGTGATCCACACCGGCTTGTCCGACCACTGGCGGGCCTTGTCTCCGGCGGCCAGCACGATGGCCGCCGCCCCGTCGGTGATGGGGGGCAGGGTGTGGCGGCGCAGCGGGGCCACCACGTACTCGTCCTCCAGCAGGGTGGCGGCCGGGATGTCGTTGGCCACCTGGGCGTTCGGATTGTCGAGCGCCGACTTGCGGCTGCGGGAGGCGATGGCGGCGAAGTCCGCCTCGGTGGCCTTGCCGGCGTCGATGACAGCCTGGGCCTGCAGGGCGGCCAGGCTGATGGCGTCCGGCCACAGGGGGGCCAGGTAGTACGGGTCGAGCTGGAGGGTCAGGATCTCCTGCAGGTCGCCGAGCGACGACCGGCCGAAGGCGTAGACCAGGGCAGCGTCGATGGCGCCCTCTTGCAGCAGGGTCCACGCCTCGTACAGCGCCCAGGCTCCGTCCATCTCCACGTGGCTTTCGGACCGGGGCGGCCATACCCCCACGGCGTCGAGGGCCATCACGAAGCTGAACGGACCGCCGATCAGGTAGTCGGTCGACCCCGAGCAGATGAAGTCGACGTCGTCCTTGGTGATCCCGATGTTGCCGAAGACCTCGGCCACCACCGGCATCAACATCTCCACCTCGTTGTGCTCGTCGTCGCGGCGCACGTTCTGCATCTGGGCGAACGAGGCGATCGACACCGGCCGCACGGTGCGGCCGGCGGTGGCGGCGCTCATAGGTACTCCTTGTAGGTGTCGTAGTCGGCGTCGGGCTCGTCGGCCGGTCGGAAGTACTTCACCGATGCCAGCGACGGGGTCAGCTCATCGGCGTCCACCCAGACCGCCTCCACCCGCATCCCCATACGGATCTGGTCGGTGGGGATCTCTTGAATGAGGCCCATGAACGAGAGGTTGGCCCCGTCCAGCAGCACCTGGGCGCAGATGTAGGGGATCTCGATGGACTGACCGGCGAAGGGCACGTTGACCACGCAGTAGGTGGTCACCGTGCCGATGTTGGACAGCTCCACATCTTCGGTGGTGGGCACGCCGTCGGTGGGGCAGGAGCCACGGGAGGGCACGTAGACCTTGCCGCAGACCGGGCAACGCTGGCCCATGAACTTGCCCTGCTCCAGCCCCCGCAGGAAGACCGACTGGGCGATGCCGGGAGTGAAGTCGAAGTCCAGCCGGATGGGGGTGGCCAGGGTGGTCACCGGCCCCGGTGCCTCGGTGGTGGTGTCGTCAGTCATCACGCACCGCCTTCCGGGACGAAGGCTTCGATATCGGCCATGGCGCCGATCCGCTCGGCGGCCGGACGGAACCGGACGGTCACCCGGTCGCCGGTGGCGATGCTTCCCGCCTCTCCGGCGTCGACGGCGTGCAGCAGGGCGGTGTCGGCCCCGTCCAGGGTGATCAGCGCCCAGGCGAACGGCCGGTCGAGGGGGTGCTTGGGAAGCGGGTGGCTCACCCACGCCCATGTCTTGACCACACCGCCGGGTCCCACTTCCACCAGCTCACCGGTGTCCTCGCCGGTGGTGGGGTCGTACTCGGTGGGCGGTACGATGACCGAACCGCCGGCGCCCCGGACCCCGTAGAGCTTGCCGTCTCGGAGACCGGTGAGGAAGCCGCCGATCACCGGTCCCACCGAACGTGAGTACGGGTACTCAAGGCTGTGACTGGCGTGCAGCGCTTCGACTTCGGCCATCCGAAACCTCCCCCTGGGAACGTCATCCAACTCGATCGCCGAAAAGTAGAACACATTTCACTTTTTGGTGCCAACAGCCCAGCGGAGGGATACCGTGGCGTCCGGCGGGGACTCGCCGGCCGGTGGTGGACGAGGGGAAACGATGAGCGATACCAACGCGTCGGGGGACCAGAACGGCGGGCACCCTGCAGGACGACGGCCGAACATCCTGCTGGTGGTGTCCGACCAGGAGCGCCAGCGCTCGTGGCTCCCGGACCATGTCTCGCTGCCGTGGCGCGACCGGCTACGGCGGGAGGGGCTGGAGTTCACCGACTTCTTCACCCACTCGTCGCCCTGCTCCCCCAGCCGGGCCAGCTTGTTCACCGGCCGCTACCTGCCCGGTCACGGGGTGGTGGACAACGTCATCATGCCCGAGCACCTCGAGTTACCCACCACCACCCCCACCCTCGGGACGCTGCTCGACGACGCCGGCTACCGGTCCTCCTACATCGGCAAGTGGCACCTCTCGCACGCCCCCACCCCCGACATGGAGGCGTATGGCTTCGCCGACTGGGACGGCAACGACCGCCACTTCATGGGATGGGCCGGCACCGGGGTCCACTTCGATCCGTTGATCGCCTCCAACGCCGCCCACTGGCTGCAGCAGAACGCCAAGCCGACCGACGACACCGCCGAGCCCTGGTTCCTGACCGTGGCCCTGGTCAATCCCCACGATGTCATGTGGTTCCCCATCGACCAGCCCGGCTACCGGGAGCGGCATCCCGACGATGTGGCCGGGGTGCGGTCGGTGCTGGAGTCGGCGGCGTGGAAGGACGACGACCCGCTCCCCATCTTCGACGAGCCCTACGCCGAGGTCATCGACTCCTTGCCGGCCAACTTCCACGACGACCTCCACGCCAAGCCGGAGGCGCATCGCCAGTGGCGCTGGGACCAGCAGCACGGGCTGTGGGGATACATCGACCCCACCGACAAGCGGGCGTGGCTCCGTCACCTCGACTACTACGTCCACCTCCACCAGCTGGCCGATCGCAGCTTGGGCACCGTGCTCGGCGCCCTCGAGGATGCCGGCGCCTGGGACGACACCATCATCATCTTCACCTCCGACCACGGCGACATGTGCGGTTCCCACGGGCTGCGATCCAAGGGGCCGTTCGTCTACGACGAGATCATGCGGGTGCCGCTCTATGTGAAAGCCCCCGGGGTGACCACCCCGGGCAGCGTCACCTCGGCACTGGGATCCCACGTCGACCTGGCCGCCACCATCTGTTCGTTGGCCGGCGTCCCCGACTCCGCCCGTCAGGCCACCGTCCAGGGTCGAGACCTCTCCCCCGTCCTGGCCGATCCGTCCGCCACCGTCCGCGACCATGTGCTGTTCGCCCAGGACTCAGCGCAGACGGAGAATCTCAACAAGGTTCGCTATGCCCTCCGGGGCTTCTACGACGGCCGCACCAAGTACGCCCGCTACTACGGCGTGGGCGGTGGCAAACCCTCCACCGGCCTGTGGGGGAAGTCGCCGGGTCGCAAGCTGTTCGACGTCGACTGTGCCTTCGACGACAACGACCACGAGTGGTACGACCACGACACCGATCCGGTGGAGCTGGTCAACCTGGCCAACGACCGGTCGCGCCGCGACGAGCTCCGCGATGTCTTCGAGCGGATGCGGACCTACGAGGCCGAGTCGCTGGTGACGTTCGGGACACCGGCCGACTGAGCCACCCGGTCGGCAACCCGGTCGGCCACCCGGCCGGCCAGCTCTACCACCAGCCCCCGGCAGGCCGACTCCACCATGGTCACGCACCCGACGAAGTCGGCGTCATCGCCGTAGTACGGGTCGGGCACGTCCACCGAACCACCGGCCCGGGGGTCGAAGGAGCGCAACAGCACCAGCCGGTCTCGGTAGGTCTCACCACCGCCGGCCCGTCGGCGGGCCAATCCGACCAACGTCTGCTGATGGGTGCGAGCCAGCGCCACCACCAGGTCCAGCTCGTCGAACCAGGCGGCCTGAAAGGCCCGGGCCCGGTGGCCGGGGTCGTGATAACCGGCCCGGGCCAGGGCGGCGGCGGCCCGGGGGTCCATCGGCTCCCCGGCGTGCCAGTTGCCGGTACCGGCACTGTCCACCACCACGTGGTCCGCCAGCGTGGACCCGTCATCGAGCGGTCTGGCGGCCGCCATCGATCGGAGCACCACCTCGGCGATCGGCGATCGGCAGATGTTGCCGGTGCAGACAAAGCAGACCCGAAGTGGCGGACTGCCGACTGGACCGGGGTTCACGACCGACGGGGTGTCGGCGGAATGGCCGGTGCCCGGGTGGGCGTCGGCGCCGAAGCCAGAAGCTGCTCGAAGAACGCCCGGTCGTGGAGGAGCGGGACGTCAGCCAGAAACATCTTTCCGTAGCGTTCGAAGTACATCAGCTGCTTTCCCAGCAGGAAGGTCCCCCGGTCGAAGTCCGAGTCGGTACCTCCCGACTCGTCGGCCAGACGCCGGAGCTGTCGCTGGGCCCGAAGCCGACCCACCACCGCCTTCACCGACCGGTTGTGGGCCTCGATCCCCTGGGCCTTGGCCGCCTGCACCTGGGGGGCCTGGATGAGGGTGGCCAGGCTCACCTCGCCGAAGGGGCGGTTGAGCACCGGCTCGAGGAGGCTCCGGATGAACTGGGCCAGGTCCTCGTCGGACAGCCCCAGGCCTCGCTGCATGGCCGGTCCGTAGGTGCGGGTGAGGTGGGCAGCGATGTCCCGCCAGGCCTCCTCGTCCCCCAGGGCGGCGGCCAACAGGCGGATGAAGAAGTAATGGGTCTCCGGATCGAGACGGCCGACGATGCCCCAGTCGATCACCCCCATCCGGCCGTCGCGGAGCAGCAGCATGTTGCCGGCGTGGACATCGCCGTGAAACGCCCCCCACCGCACCGTGGTCAGGAAGAAGGCCCGGACCACCTGCTCCACCAGCGGGGCGGGGTCGATCCCGAAACTGGCCGCCCCGGCCAGGTCGTCGATGGGGACGCCGTCGAGGAACTCCATGGTCAGCACGTTGGGACCCGACAGGTCGGGGAACGGCTCGGGCACCACCATCAGCGGCAGGTCGACTTCCTCGAGCAATAGCCGGAAGGCGGCCATGGCCCGGGCCTCGTTGCGGAGGTCCAGCTCCTCGCCGATCTGCTCCCGGAAGCCGGAGAACAGCTGCATCAACGTCCCGGCCGACTGGTCACCGGTCTGTCGTGCCACCAGCTCGAGCAGCGGCTGCAACAGGTCGAGGTCGACGGCCACGTTGGCGTCGATGCCCGGACGCAGCACCTTCACCGCCACGTTGGTGCCGTCGATGGTGGTGGCCCGGTGGACCACGGCGATGGAGGCCCGCCCGATGGGCATGGTGTCGAAGTGGGAGTAGGCCTCGTGCAGCGGCATCCCCAGGTCGGTCTCGATGACGTCGCGGACGGTTTCGAACGGCACCACCGGCCCGGTGTCAAGGCAGGTGCGGAACTCGTCGGCGAACTCCTCTCCGAACACCCCCGGCGAGGAGGCCACCAGCTGGCCGAACTTCATGTAGGTGCCGCCCAGGTCCTCGAAGGTCTTCCGGAGCGGTTTGGCCAGTACGGCCAGGGGCAACGGGCCGCTCCGGGCGTGGCGGAGCTGGCGGAACGCCACCCCGGTAAACCGCTTGGCAGTCACCTCGGCGATCACCGCGCTCCGCCGGGCCAGCTCGCGCTTGTTCGGCGTCGGCAGCCGGCGCGCGTGGACCCGCGGGATCCGCGGGTCGGAGATGGAGATCGACATCGGCATTGCCGGAAGCCTACGGGTCCGGAAGCCCGGGGCGTGGCGGGCCGTCAGCCCCGTGCTCCCACTGTGTCCGGCGGGCGCCATCCCCGGAGGCGGCTTGGCTAGGGTGGCCTCCGGATCGAACCACCCCGCACCGCTGTCACCCCGAGGAGCGCCCATGCAAGTCCCGTCAGTCTCCCGTCGTGGGTTCATCGCCGGCGGCCTCACCGTGGGTGCTGCCGCCCTGCTGGAGGCGTGCGGTGGCTCCTCGGTGGTCACCAATGCCGCCTCCACCCTGCCGGCCGGTTCCGACCTGGGCGCCGTGGAACACGTGGTGATGCTGATGCTGGAGAACCGGTCGTTCGACCACTACTTCGGGGTCTACCCCGGCGTGCGGGGCTTCGACGACCACCCGACGGGGAGTTACGGGGCATTCCAGCAGCACTGGCCGCAGAACAGCACGGCACCCACCGCGGCTCCCCACGCCGACACGTTGCTCCCCTACCACCTCGATGTCGCCACCACCCAGGCCCAGTGCGCCGGCAACTCCGACATCCCCGTCCACTCGTGGCTCCCTCAGCACCAGAGCTGGAACAGCGGGTCGATGGATGCCTTCGTCAGCACCCATGCCGACCCGTCAAACGACGGACCCGAGCAGGCACCCCTGGTGATGGGCTACCTGACCCGTCAGGACACCCCATTCCGCTACGCGGTGGCCGACGCCTTCACCATCTGCGACGACTACTACTGCTCGGTGATCGGTCCCACCATGCCCAACCGGGTCACCTGGCTGTCGGGGATGCTCGACCCGACGGGATCGGCGGGCGGGCCGGTGCTCTCCACCCCCAACTTCGGTGCCGAGGCCAAGGATGCGGTGGGCAGCTGTTCGTGGACCACCGTTCCGGAGCTGTTGGAGGACAAGGGCGTCAGCTGGAAGGTCTACCAACCTCCTGGCACCTCGGTGGGCTCGCTGATCAACGACAACCTGGCCATCGCCTTCAACGCCCTCCTCTACTTCAAGCAGTTCCTGAAGCCCGGTACCCCCCTCTACAACAAGGCGTTCCTGCCGGCTTGGCCGAACGACTTCGCCTCCGACGTCGCCAATAACACCCTGCCGGCCGTCAGCTACGTGCTGCCTTCCATTGTGGAGTCGGAGCACCCGTCGGCTGCCCCCCTCAACGGCGAGGTGATGATCAGCACCATCCTGCAGACCCTCACCGCCAACCCCGAGGTCTGGGCCAAAACCGTGCTCATCGTGTCCTACGACGAGAACGGAGGGTTCTTCGACCATGTGGCACCGCCCACCGCCCCGGCCGGCACCGCCGGCGAGTACGTGAAGGGCAACCTCAACGTCGCCAACTCCGGCGGGATCGACGGCCCCATCGGGCTGGGCTTCCGGGTGCCGTTGTTGATGGTGTCGCCGTTCAGCCGTGGCGGCTACGTCAACTCCGACACCTTCGACCACACTTCCCAGATCCGCCTCCTCGAGGAGCGGTTCGGCATCTCGTGCCCCAACATTTCGGCGTGGCGCCGGAAGACGGTGGGTGACCTGACCTCGACGCTCAACCTGAAGGGACCCAATACGTCGGTGCCACCCATGCCGGCCACGTCGGAAAATGGTGCAGTGGTATCGGCGGAGTGTCCCGGCAACCAGAACGAGGCGTCGCTGCTCTTGGCGGCCCCCACCCTCACCATCCCCACCAATCAGGTGATGCCCGCCCAAGAGCCGGGGACCGCTCGTCGCCTCCATGCCTGACCGGGATGCCGGGTCGGGGGATCCGTCCGCGGTGGCCTGGCCCGATGCCCTGTCGTCGGTGTTCGCCGGATCGGTGACCGCCGAATACGCCAGCCTCACCCGGGAGGGGGCGCCGGTCACCGTCCCGACCACCCCCTACGTAGGGTCAGGGACCCTGGACATCTCCACCGGGCTCACCTATCCGACCAAGGCCGAGCGGGCCCGTCGGAATCCGAAGGTCTGCCTCCTGTTCGCCGACCCGGTGGGGTCGACGGCCGGCGCCGGCGCCCCGGTGGTGGCGGTCCAGGGGATGGCCGCCGTACGCGATGCCGATCTGCAGGCCAACACCGACCGGTACGTCCGGGTGTCGAACGACAAACTGCCCGCCGCCACCAAGGGACAGCCTCGGTGGGTGCTGCGGCGCATGGCCTGGTACTACGTCCGGATCTGGGTGGAGATCACCCCGGTGCGGATCCTGTGGTGGCCCGATCGGAGCCTGTCGGCTCCGCCACAGGTCTGGACGGCGCCGGAACGACCGTGGCCGGCGTCAGACCCCGCCCCCGACGGGAGCCCCCCGCCCGCCTGGCTGCCTGCCCCCACCGCCTGGAGCGAGGAGGCGCATCACGCCCTCGACCAGCTGCCGTGGTGCGATCTCACCGTGGTGGACGATGACGGGTTTCCGCTGGTGGTGCCGGTCACCGGCGCCACCCTCCATGCCGAGGGTTTCACACTTGAGCTGGGCACCGGCGTGCCCTGGCCGACTCCGGGGGCGGGCGCCGATGCCCTCAACGGGTGTGTCACCTTCCACACCCACGGCGAACAGTTCACCGGTCAGGAGAATCGGACCTTCGTGGGTCGGTTCAATGCCGAGTCGGGAGTCTTTCTGGTGGACCGGGCACTGGCCGACTGGAGCCTGGCCGGGGGTCGGGCCAAGATCGCCACCGGGTTCCTGGGATCGGGGCGCAAGCTCCGGCCCCGACTCCGAGCCCAAGCGGCCCGACGCCACCAGCCGGTGCCCAAGGTCCGGTTTCCCGGCGAGTACTGAGTTCGGTGCGCCAGGTGCCGGGCACCTCCGGGTTGCCCGATACGCTCGCCCTGTGCCCGGCATCCGGGCAGGTGCCGCTCGGCGCCGGGGGAACAGGAGGAGCCGACCAGTGAGCGACGACCAGCCGACCGACGCGCCGCAACAGATGGGTCACGGGGTGAAGCAGCGCGACCTCATCAAGATGACGCCCGAGGAGATCGACGCCTTCCTCCACGAACGGCGGCCGATGACCATGTGCACCATCAACCACGACGGCTCGGTCCATGCCGTGGCCATGTGGTACGGATTTTTGGACGGATCGGTGGCCATCGAGACGAAGGCCAAAGCCCAGAAGGCGGTCAACCTCGGGCGCGACAGCCGGATCACCTGCATGTTCGAGGACGGCGACTACTACGAGGAGCTCCGAGGGGTGGAGCTGGTCGGCACTGCCGAGATCGTCGACGACCCCGAACAGATGTGGGAGCTCGGGGTCAACCTCTTCGAGCGCTACTACGGGGCCTACTCCGAAGAGCTCCGCCCGTTTGTGGAGACCATGCTCAACAAGCGGATTGTGGCCAAGCTCAATGTCGACCGGGTG
>Ga0302157_10004029_pt1 | contig 16180 bp, 11 predicted proteins | sample I_Bog_N3_3_FD_193502 | JGI IMG/M metagenome (GOLD analysis project Ga0302157, IMG submission 193502) | Peat permafrost microbial communities from Stordalen Mire near Abisko, Sweden - I_Bog_N3_3 | ecosystem: Environmental > Terrestrial > Soil > Wetlands > Peat | place: Sweden: Abisko, Stordalen...
CGGCGCAAGGCCAGACCACCGTCACCGGTGCGGCGGAGCTGCGCGTCAAGGAGAGCGACCGGCTGGCGGTGATGGCGTCAGGCCTTGGCGCGCTCGGCATCGAGTGCCAGCTGCTGGCGGATGGTCTTGCCATCCAGGGTGGCCAGATGAGCGGCGGCAGGATCGACAGCCACGGCGATCATCGCATTGCGATGGCGTTCGCCGTGGCCAGCCTGGTGGCCAGCGATCCGATCGAGATTGCCGATGTCGCCAATGTCGCCACATCGTTTCCGGGTTTTCCGCAACTGGCGCGCGCCGTCGGGCTTGATGTTACGGATGTGCTGGAGCGCGGGCCATGACAGCGCCGGTCGTCGCCATCGATGGTCCGAGCGGGTCGGGCAAGGGCACGGTGTGCCGCATGCTGGCGCGACGTACCGGCTGGCACCTGCTCGATAGTGGTGCGCTGTATCGCCTGGTGGCTCACGCCGGGGAGCGGCAAGGGCTCGCGCCCGGCGATATCGTGGGCCACGCGCTGATTGCCGAGCGCATGCATGTGGTGTTCGGGGCCGATGCGGCGGGCAACGAGCGCATTATGCTGGACGGCCGCGAAGTAGCCGCGGCGCTGCGCACCGAGGCCGCCGGTGCCGGGGCGTCGCGGGTAGCGGCGTGGCCGCCGGTACGCACGGCGCTGCTGGCGCGCCAGCGTGCGTTTGCGCAGCCGCCCGGACTGATCGCCGATGGGCGCGACATGGGTACCGTCGTATTCCGCGACGCCAGGCTCAAGATCTTCCTGACCGCCAGTCCCGAGGAGCGTGCCCGACGACGCTATAACCAGTTGAAAGAGAAGGATTCTGGTGTTAGCCTTGCCGCCCTTTCGCTTGAGATCGCGGAACGCGATCGGCGCGATTCGACACGGTCCGTGGCACCGCTGCTGCCGGCTGACGACGCGATCGTCCTGGACTCGACGGCCATGAGTGCCGCCGCGGCGACGGATGTGATCTTCGCGCACGGCCGGGAGCGTGCGCTGTGGCCGTAAGCTCGCTGAATTTGTAGTTTGACGCCGCAGGATGCGGCGTCTGTCAATCCTAACCCGCTGGGCAAGAGGCTCGAGGCGGCGCGATAAGCACGGCGACGTGCGAGAGAGTGTATGAACGAAGTTGCGACTGAAAGCTTTAGCGAGATGTTCGAGCAGAGCCTGGCGAATCAACGCATTCGCCCTGGCATGATCCTCACCGGCCTGGTGATCGATGTCGGTCCCGATGTGGTGATCGTCAACGTCGGATTGAAGTCGGAAGCGGTGATCCCGCTCGAACAGTTCAAGAATGAACGCGGGGAAGTCGAGGTGGCCGCGGGCGACCAGGTCGAAGTGGCGCTGGATTCGGTCGAAGACGGCACTGGCGAGACGCGCCTGTCGCGCGAGAAGGCCAAGCGCGCCCGCACCTGGACGCGCCTGGAGGAAGCATTCAACAACGCCGAGATCGTGACCGGGATCATCTCCGGGCGCGTCAAGGGCGGCTTCACGGTAGAGATCGACCACGTGCGCGCATTCCTGCCCGGCTCGCTGGTGGATGTGCGTCCGGTGCGCGACACCGGCTACCTAGAGGGCAAGCCGCTCGAGTTCAAGGTCATCAAGCTCGACCAGAAGCGCAACAACGTCGTGGTCTCGCGCCGCGCGGTGGTGGAGCAGGAGTTCTCCGCCGAACGCAGCGCGCTGATGGATAACCTGCAGGAAGGCGCGGTGGTGCGCGGCACGGTCAAGAACCTCACCGACTACGGCGCATTCGTGGACCTCGGCGGCATCGACGGGCTGCTGCATATCACCGACATGGCCTGGAAGCGCGTCAAGCATCCGTCCGAAGTGGTCAAGGTCGGCGATGAGATCGACGTGCGCATCCTTAAATTCGATCGCGAGCGCTCGCGCGTCTCGCTCGGCCTGAAGCAACTGGGCGCGGATCCGTGGGAGAACATCGCACGCCGCTATCCGCCCAACACGCGCGTGTTCGGCAAGGTCACCAACATCGCCGACTACGGCGCGTTCGTCGAGATCGAGGATGGGGTCGAGGGCCTGGTGCACGTGTCGGAAATGGACTGGACCAACAAGAACGTCAACCCTGCCAAGGTGGTGCACACCGGGCAGGAAGTCGAAGTGATGGTGCTCGACGTGGACGAGGAGCGGCGGCGCATTTCGCTCGGACTCAAGCAGTGCAAGGCCAACCCCTGGAAGGAGTTTGCCGAGAATCACAATCGCGGCGACCGGGTCGCGGGGCAGATCAAGTCGATCACCGACTTCGGCATTTTCATCGGCCTGCCAGGCAACATCGATGGCCTGGTGCACCTGTCGGACATCTCCTGGGACCTTCCCGGCGAGGAGGCGGTGCGCAACTACCAGAAGGCGCAGCAGGTGGAGGCGATGGTGCTGTCGATCGATCCGGAGCGCGAGCGCATCTCGCTCGGCATCAAGCAGCTTGCCAAGGACCCGTTCTCGGCCTTCATCGCCGAGAATCCCAAGGGCAGCATCGTCAAGGGCACGGTCAAGGATGTGGATCCGCGTGGCGCCGTGATCGACCTGGGCAACGGCATCGAGGGCCAGCTGCGCGCCTCAGAGCTCGGACGCGACCGGGTGGACGACGCGCGCGCGGTGCTCAAGATCGGCGATGAGGTCGAGGCCAAGTTCATCGGCGTGGATCGCAAGACGCGCACCATCTCGCTGTCGATCAAGGCCAAGGAGGTCTACGAGGAGGCGGAAGCGGTGCAGAGCTACCGTTCCGAGGTGCCGACGTCGGGCACCAGCCTCGGCGACCTGCTCAAGGAGCAGATCAACGGCCCGGATCGCGGTTGAACCATATCGCGGTTGAACCGAATCGCGGTTGAGCACAAGCGCGGGAAGAACTGGAAGCGCCATGACCAAGTCGGAACTGATCGAGATCATTACGGCTAAGCAGAAGCACCTGCCGGCCAAGGATGTCGAGCTGGCGCTGAAGCAGATGCTCGAGATCATGAGCGACTCGCTGGCCCAGGGCGATCGGATCGAAATCCGCGGCTTCGGCAGCTTCTCGCTGCACTTCCGGCCGCCGCGGCAGGGCCGCAATCCCAAGACCGGCGAGGCGGTGGCCCTCGCCGGCAAATACGTGCCGCATTTCAAGCCCGGCAAGGACCTGCGCGAGCGCGTCAACAGCGGCGCCGATCGACCGATCCGCGACTGACGCCAACCGGAAAGGTCCAAAGGCCGGCCAGGTCCACAGGCCGGCAAGGTCCATAGGACAAGGCCGATTGCAGAATGGCGACTGGCGCATCGCCAGCGCCATTGCGCTCGACTAACATCTGTGCCGTCATCGTGGACGCCAAAGGTTTTGAGGGCATGGCTGGAGCAGAAGTTCGCACCGCGGTATTCCCGGTCGCAGGTCGCGGTACGCGCTTCCTGCCTGCCACCAAGGCGAGTCCGAAGGAAATGCTGCCGGTCGTCGACAAGCCGCTGATCCAGTACGCGGTCGATGAGGCGCTGGCCGCCGGTGCACGCCGCCTGGTGTTCATCACCGGGGCTTCCAAGCGCGCGATCGAGGACCACTTCGACACCGACGAGGCGCTGGAGAAGCTGCTCGACTCCCAGGGCAAGCACGATCTGGCCGCACTGGTGCGCGCGGTGCTGCCGAGCTATGCCTCCTGCATCTATATCCGCCAGCCGGCGCCGCTGGGCCTGGGACACGCGGTGCTGTGCGCGCGCCCGGCGGTGGGCCAGGAGCCATTTTTCGTGCACCTGGCGGACGACCTGATCGAAGCCGAGGTGCCGTGCCTCAAGCAGATGGCGGACACCTTCAACGAGCGCGGCGGCAGCGTCCTCGGAGTCGAGGAAGTGCCGCGACGCGATACCGACAAGTACGGCATCGTCGAGGTCGAGCCGGGCGACGGCGTGGTCAGCCGCATCAAGAGCATCGTCGAGAAGCCCAAGCCCGCGGTGGCGCCATCGACGCTGGCGGTGGTAGGCCGCTATGTGCTGACGCCGACCATCTTCGATGAACTGGAGCACGTCGGCCAGGGCGCCGGCGGCGAGATCCAGCTCACCGACGGCATCGCGCGGCTGCTGCTGCGCGAGCCGGTGTACGCACACCGCTTCAGCGGCCGGCGCTTCGACTGCGGCAGCAAGCTCGGCTACCTGAAGGCCACGGTCGAGCTGGCACTGGCGCATGAGTCGCTGGGCCCGGACTTTCGCGCGTACCTGAAGCAGCTGTCGGCGACACTCGAGCACTGAGCGCCCTGCAGGCGGCGCCAGCGGGCGAGCCGTCGTAGCACCGCGCCGCCGTAGCACAGGGAGCGCTGCGAACTGCGTCACAGTTCAAGCGTCGATCAAGCGTCCTTCAAGAAAGGTGCAGTGCGGCCGATACCGATATCAGGACCGCTTCGGGCTACCGGTAATCGCATCGCGCATGTTCACGCTCATCGGCTCGGTCGTCGTTCTGCTGTGCGTCTGCGGCAGCTTCCTGATGGAGGGCGGCAGCCTGCTGCTGCTGTGGCACCCGGGCGAAGTCGTCATCATTATCGGATCCGCGTTCGGCGCGTTCGTTACCAGCAACCCGATCAAGGTGGTGAAGGGATCGTTCGCCGCCGCCTTCGGGCTGGTCAAGGGTCCGCGCTACAAGCGCGCGGACTACGTCGACCTGCTCAAGCTGCTGTACGACATCCTGGTGAAGATCAGGAAGTCCGGCATGCTCGCGATCGAGGCCGACATCGAGCAGCCGGCCAAGAGCAAGCTGTTTACCGACTACCCACGCATCCTCGCCGATCATCACATGGTCGAATTCATCACCGACTGCCTGCGCCTGATCGTCGGCGGCAACCTGGATCCGCATGAGCTGGAAAGCCTGCTCGAGTACGAGCTGGAGACGCATCACCAGGAGGCGCAGCAGCCGGCGCACGCGGTACAGCGCGTAGCCGACGCGCTGCCGGGCTTCGGCATCGTCGCGGCGGTGCTGGGCATCGTCGATACCATGGCGTCGATCGACGGCGCCGACACCGGCACCATCGGCCGGAAGGTAGGTGCGGCGCTGGTCGGTACGTTCCTCGGCATCCTGGTCGCCTACGGCTTCGTCGGGCCGATCGCGGCCGCGATCGAACACCGCGTGCACGAGGAAGGCAAGGCGTTCGAAGTGGTGAAGATGGCGCTGGTGGCAAGCGTGCGCGGCTACGCGCCTCCGGTCGCGGTGGAGTTCGCGCGCAAGCTGCTGTGGTCGGACGTGCGGCCGACCTTCTCCGACCTGGAGAGTCATCTCAAGGGCAAGAAGAAAGAGCCGCAGAAAGAGAAAGAGAGCGTGCCGGCGTGAGCGTGCCAGCGTGAGCGTGCCATCATGAGCGCTCCCGCGGGTGAGCGTCCGATACTCATCGTCAAGCGGACGAAAAAGGCCGGCCATGCGCATCACGGCGGCGCCTGGAAGGTCGCCTATGCCGACTTCGTGACCGCGATGATGGCGTTCTTCATGGTGATGTGGCTGATCGCCTCGGTGTCGAAGGAGCAGCGCGCGGCGATTTTCGACTACTTCAAGAATCCGAGCATGCAGCAGGGCAAGTCGCCGCGCGCCTCGATGGGACAGATGGGCCCCGGCGGCGCCAGCACCAGCGTGATCAACCTGCGCGGCGGACTGGACGCGCCCAAGTCCGCAACTGCGCTGTCCACTGGCCTCGGTGCACCGCGCGATTCGAACACTACGGTCGACCGTGCCGCGCCCGACGTGGATGAGGCGCAGAAGATCGCCGCCGAGGCCGACCACAAGAAGCTCGAGTCGCTGATGGCGCAGCTGCGCGAGGCGATCGATCACAGCCAGGCGCTCAAGCCGTTCAAGGATCAGCTGCTGCTCGACATCACGCCCGAGGGGCTGCGCATCCAGATCGTCGATGCGCAGAACCGGCCGATGTTCGACCTCGGCAGCGCCAGGCTCAAGGATTACACCTACGCTCTGCTGCACGAGCTGGCGCCGTACCTGAATTCGGTCCCCAATCGCGTCAGCCTGTCCGGTCATACCGATACCACGCCGTACGTGTCGATCGCGGGTTACACCAACTGGGATCTGTCTGCCGACCGTGCCAATGCCGCTCGCCGCGCGCTCGAGAGCGGCGGCCTTGCGCCTGACAAAGTGTCGCGCGTCGTCGGGCTGTCCTCGTCGGTGCTGTTCGACAAGGACAACTCCCGTAACCCCATCAACCGCCGCATCAGCATCATCGTGATGACGAAGGCCGCGGATGAGAGCGCCGCCCGGGTCGATGCAACGCCTGCGAGCGCCGCCGCATCGCCAGCCGCGGCCACACTTCCAGGCGCGACCACAGCGCCAGCCGCGGCCACAGCGCCAACCGCGGCCACAGCGCCAACCGCGGCCACAGCGCCAACCGCCGCTAAACCGCCAGTCGCGGCTACACCGCCAGTTCTGCAGTAACGCGCGGTCCCGACGCGGCGGCGGTGCGCGCATGCTAGGCTTCGGCCGCTTACTGCCAAGCCGGAGATCGTATGCCGCGAGAGGGGTCGGTGCTGGGCACCATCGGCAACACGCCGCTGCTGGAACTGCGCAATCTGGATACCGGCTGCTGCCGACTGTTCGTCAAGCTCGAGAACCAGAATCCGACCGGCTCGATCAAGGACCGCATCGGGCTGTCGATGATCGAGGCGGCGGAACGCGACGGCCACCTGCGCCCGGGTGCCGATCCGGCCAGCACGATCATCGAGGCGACCGCCGGCAACACCGGCCTGGGGCTGGCGCTGGTGGCGGCGCAGAAGGGCTATCGGCTGATCCTGGTGATTCCCGACAAGATGGCACAGGAGAAGATCCTGCACCTGCGAGCGCTGGGTGCGCAGATCCACCTGACGCGCAGCGACGTCGGCAAGGGGCACCCGGAGCACTACCAGGATCGGGCCGCGCGGCTGGCGCGCGAGACGCCCAACAGTTTCTATGTCAACCAGTTCGCCAATCCCGCCAACCCGCTGGCACACGAGGCGACCACGGGACCTGAGATCTGGGCGCAGTGTGGCCAGATGCTGGACGCGGTGGTGGTCGGTGTCGGCAGCGGCGGCACGCTCACCGGGCTGTCGCGCTATTTCGAACGCGTCGCCCCGCACGTGGAGATGGTGCTGGCGGACCCCAAGGGCTCGGTGCTGATCGACGTGGTGAAGACCGGCAGCATCCAGAAGCCCGCGGGCTCGTGGCTGGTGGAAGGCATCGGCGATGATTTCGTGCCACCGATCTGCGACCTGTCGCGGGTGCGCCGTGCGTACGAGATCCCTGACGCCGAGAGCTTCTACACCGCGCGCAGCGTGCTGGCGCGCGAGGGGATACTCGGCGGCTCGAGCAGCGGCACGCTGGTCGCGGCGGCGCTGCACTACTGCCGCGAGCAGAGCGCGCCCAAGCGCGTGGTCACGTTCATCTGCGACAGCGGCAACAAGTACCTGAGCAAGATGTACAACGATTTCTGGATGTTCGACCAGGGCCTGCTGGCGCGGCCGCGGTTCGGCAATCTGCTCGACCTGATCGTGCGGCGCTACCAGGAGGGCGGCGCGGTGACGCTATCTCCCCAGGACACGCTGCTGCTGGCCTATCGGCGCATGAAACTGTTCGACGTATCGCAGATTCCGGTCATGCAGGGCGAGCAGGTGATCGGCATCGTGGACGAGTCGGACCTGGTGGTGCACCTGCATGCCGATGCATCGCGCTTCCAGGATCCGGTGAGCACCGCGATGGTCACCACAATCGAGACTATCGCACACGATGCGCCGATCGCCGACCTGTTGCCGATCTTCCAGCGCGATCATGTGGCCATCGTCGCCGAGCGCGGCCACTTCGTCGGTGTGATCACACGCATCGACCTGCTCAATTACCTGCGCAAACAGCTGTAGCCCGCCCGCAGCAATCCCCCATAACAATCCGAAGTCGAGCTCATGAGCAAGCAAGAATTCGCCACCCGTGTCATCCACGCCGGCCAGGCTCCGGATCCGAGTACCGGCGCGGTGATGCCGCCGATCTACGCGACCTCGACCTACGTGCAGACCAGTCCCGGCGTGCACCAGGGCTTCGAGTACTCGCGCAGCCAGAATCCGACCCGCTTCGCCTACGAGCGCTGCATCGCCGACCTGGAGGATGGCGCACGCGGCTTTGCCTTCGCCTCAGGCCTGGCGGCGACCGCGACGCTGCTGGAATTGCTGTCGCCCGGCGACCATGTGATCGCCTCGGACGACATGTACGGCGGCAGCCGCCGCCTGTTCACGCGGGTGCGCGAGTCCTCGGCCGGACTGAGCTTCTCCTTCGTGGACATGCGCGACAGCGCCAGCGTGCAGGCCGCGATCGTGCCGGCGACGCGCCTGATCTGGGTCGAGACACCGAGCAACCCGATGCTCAAGCTCGCCGACCTGTCGGCCATCGCCACGCTGGCGGCGCGCCATGGGATCCTGTGCGCGGCCGACAACACCTTTGCGACACCCTACCTGCAGCGGCCGCTGGCGGCTGGCTTTGACGTGGTGATGCATTCGGGAACCAAATACCTGAGTGGACATTCTGATGTAGTCAATGGCGTGCTGGTAGTGGGCGACAACGCGGAGCTGGCCGAACGGCTGGCGTTCCTGCAGAACTCGGTCGGGGCGGTAGCCGGGCCGTTCGATTCTTTCCTGGCGCTGCGCGGGCTGAAGACGCTGGCGCTGCGCATGCAGCGCCACTGCGACAATGCGCTGGAGCTGGGTGGTTTCCTTGCGCGCCACGCCAAGGTGGGGCGGGTGCACTATCCGGGACTCGCCTCGCATCCGCAGCACGCGCTGGCGAAGGCGCAGATGCGCGATCCGTGCGGCCACAGCGCGTTTGGCGGCATGATTTCGATCGAGCTCAACGGCGGGCTGGAAGACGCCAAGCGCTTCCTGGAGCGCTGCCAGCTGTTCGCGCTGGCGGAATCCCTCGGTGGGGTCGAGAGCCTGATCGAGCATCCGGCCATCATGACGCACGCCAGCGTGCCGCGCGCTGCACGCGAGGCCCTGGGCATCAGCGACACCTTGTGCCGCCTGTCCGTGGGAATCGAGGATGTACAGGACTTGAAGGCCGATCTGCAGCAGGCGCTCAATTAGGCACTGGTCCTACGCCGTGGCGCGCGGGGCGCGGACTGCGCTGCGCGCGCCGGACCTGCATGCTCGGGAACGGGATACTATCGTCATGCGGTTCAAGGCATCGAACTTGATCACGGCGCCTCGGGTCGCGGCGCTGCTGGTCACGGGGCTGCTGGCCGCCCAGGCGGTACATGCCGCGGACCCACAACCCTACACCGTGCGTATCGAATCCACCGGCCAGAGCGCGCTCGATGCGGCGCTCAAAGCCAGCTCGCAGCTGGAATCGCTGCGCACCAGCGCACCGGCAGGACCGTTTGCGCTGATCGGCCGGGCCGGCGCCGATTACGAACGGCTGCGCACGGTGATGGAGGGCTTTGGCTACTACGAATCGCGCCTCACCATCACCATTGACGGCCGGCCGCTGGATGACGCCGGGCTGCAGGACGCGCTCGAGGCGATGCCCGCCAGCAGCCACGCGGCCGTGCAGGTCAACGTCGTCACCGGGCCGCTCTATCACCTGGGTCGCGTCACCATCGAGGGTGAAGTCAGCGACAAGGCGCGAGCCGCGTTTGCACTGCAGAGCGGAGCCGCGGCGATCGCATCCCAGGTATTGGCTGCGGGGCAGCGGCTGCTGGATGCGATGCAGGAGGAAGGCCATGCGTTCGCCAAGGTCGATGAGCCGATCGCCTACCAGGATGCGCACGAACCGCTCCTGGACGTGAGCTTCAAGGCTGACGCCGGTCCGGTGTACCGGCTGGGCGCGATCCAGTTCACAGGCCTCAAGCGGACCCATGAAGCGTGGCTGCGCCAGCGCGTGAAGCTGCGACCCGGCGATCCCTACAGTCCGAGCAGCATCGAGCGCGCGCGCGCGGATCTGCTGACCCTCAACATCTTCGCCGGAATCACGGTGCACCTGCCCAAGCAGGCCGAGGTGCAGGGCGGTGCGCTGCCGCTGACCTTCGAGGTGCAGGAGCGCAAGCCGCACGCGGTCAATGTCACCGCGGCGTACTCGAGCGACCTGGGCGGCAGTGGCGGGGCCACCTGGCTCGATCGCAACGTATTCGGCAACGCCGAGCTGCTCACGCTCAGCGCCAGTATCCTCAACTGGGGCGGCAGCGATACCACTGGCCTGGGCTATGAACTGGGGGCGAACCTGAGCAAGCCGGATTTCCTGCGCCCCGACCAGACCCTGCAGTTCAGCCTGAATGCATTGCAGCAGAACCTGATCGCCTACGACCAGACGGCGCAGATCGGCGGCGTGGCGGTGCAGCGCAAACTGACCGCCACCTGGAGCGTGGGGCTCGGCGTCACATTGGAGAAGGAGAAGATATTGCAGCAGGGCCTGCATCGCTACTACACGCTGGTGGCGCTGCCGCTGACCGCCAAGTACGACAGCACCGGGCTTGCCAACCCGCTCAGTGACCCGCTGCAGGGCATGCGCATGACCATGACGCTGGCACCGACCGAGTCGGTCGGTCGTCCGGACGCGACCTTCGTGGTGACGCAGCTCAGCGCCTCGAGGTACTTCGACCTGGAGAAGCTTGGCTGGACGCCGGTGGGCCGCAGCGTGTTCGCGTTGCGCGCGCTGCTCGCCGAAGCCTACGGCGCCGGCCAGTTCAGCCTGCCGCCCGATCAGCGCTTCTACGGCGGCGGCAGTGCGACCATTCGAGGCTACGAGTATCAATCGGTCGGCCCGGTGTTTCCGGGAACCTCGCCGCCGATCCCCACCGGCGGCACCGGCCTGCGGGCCGCCGGTGTCGAATTCCGCCAGCGACTATGGACCAATTTTGGCACCGCGGTGTTCGTCGACGCCGGCAAGGTCACCGCTGATCCGTGCACTTATGCCCAGGTCACTGGAAGCGCGCTTCGCGCTTCCGGATGCCAGACGAGCGTCGGCTACGGCACCGGCCTGCGCTACTACACGCCGATCGGGCCGGTGCGGCTGGATATCGCGCTGCCGGCGCGGCGGCTGCCGGGTGGCAATGCCTTCGATATCTACGTCGGTCTGGGGCAGAGTTTCTGATGGCGCGCACTCACCGTGTGCTGATGCTGGTGGTGGCCGTGCTGGTGGCGCTGCCGATTCTACTGTGCGCCGCACTGCTGCTGCTGGCCAATACCGATCCCGGCCGCCGGCTGATCGAGCGCAGCACCGAGCGCCTGACCGGCGGCAGCGTGCTGCTGCAGGGCCTGGCGGGGCGCTTCCCGGATCGACTGTCACTGTCACATCTGGAACTGCGCGACCCGCAGGGGGTGTGGCTGACGGCCGATGATCTGCAGGCCGGCTGGTCGCCGCTGCCGCTGATCGATCGGCACCTGCACATCGACGCGCTCTCGGCCGCGCGCGTCTCGATAGCGCGCGCGCCTGCCTACGCGCCGCCCGCCACACCGCGAAAGGACAGTGGCTGGTGGCTGCATGCGCTGCGGGTCGATCGACTGGACGCAGCGCGAGTTGAATTGGGTGCGGCGCTGGCCGGCAGTGCGGTCGCGCTGCGGCTCCAGGGCAGTATCCGTGTCGCATCGTGGCGCGAGGCCGCGGGGCAACTGACCGCGCAGCGACTGGACCAGGTGCCGTCCGTCTATCGGCTGCTGGCGCAGCTCGACCGCAAGCGCGTGCATGTGCAGCTAGATGCGCAGGAGGACGCGGATGGGCCGCTGTCGCACCTGATACAGCTGCCACAACTGGGAGCGCTGTCCGTGCACCTGGCCATGGACGGCCCGCGCGCCGCAGTGGCGACGCAGCTGACGCTGCGCGGCGGTGCGATGCAGGGCGGCGCCAGCGGCAGCGTCAATGTCGACACCGGTGCCGCGGCACTGCAGCTGGCACTGGACGCGCCGGCGATGAGTCCGCGCCCTGACCTGGCATGGCGCCGGTTGGCATTGCACGGCAGCTGGAGCGGCACGCTCGCGGCGCCGACCACCCGCGCGCAGCTGGCGCTGGAAGGACTGTCATCGGGCGCGGTCGCGCTGGATGCGCTCACGGCCGAACTGCACGGCGAAGGCGATGCGCTGCTGCTCGATGCCAGCGCGGCCGGCCTGGTGCTGCCAGCGCCGATGCTGCGGCTGCTGTCGGGGGCGCCGCTGCAGCTGCACGCCAGCGTCAGGCTCGGTGCTGCCGACCGGCCGGTGGATTTCACGCTGTCGCATCCGCTGCTCAGCGCGCAGGGCCGATGGAGCGCGCAGGGCGGCGCGACGCTGAGCGCGCAGCTGAATGACCTGGCGCCGCTGGCGCCGCTCGCCGGCGTGCAACTGTCCGGCCGCGGCTCGCTGCAGGCGCGACTGTCGGCGGCGCTGCCGACGCGCCGGCTGGAGCTCACCGCCGCGCTCGACATCGCCGGCGGTAACGCGCCGCTGCTGGCGCTGCTCGGGCCGCGTGCCACGCTTGGCGCGACGCTCGCGTTCACGGACGGCAGCATCGATATCGAGCGCTCGCAGCTCTCCGCCCCCAGGCTGCAGGCGTCGCTGCATGGCCGCGATGCACGCGGCGCGCTCGAGCTGGAATATCAATTCGCACTGACGGACCTGGCGGCACTGTCGCCGGCGCTGGCCGGGGAGATTACCGGTCAGGGGCAACTGCGCGGAAGCGCGCCGCGGCTAATGCTTGCCGCGGAACTGCAAGGCAAGCTGGCGGCCCATGGCTCGTCGCCCGGAGCGCTGCGCCTGAGCCTCACGGTGCACGACCTGCCGCAGCACCCAAGCGGGCATATCGAGCTCTCCGGCATGCTCGACCAGGCACCGCTGGCGCTGGCGGTGAGCGTCGAGCGCAATGCCGCGGGCACGGTGGCAGCGCGCGTCGAACGCGGCGAGTGGAAGAGCGTGCACCTCTCGGGCGACGTGCGCGTGGACAGCAGGGATTCGGATCCGCAGGGCCGGCTGCAGCTGCAGGTCGCGCAGCTGCAGGATCTCGACCGGCTGCTCGGCCAGGACATCCACGGCAGCGTGGACGCCAGCGTGCTGTTCGATCGGGTGGCTGGCCGCAGCGAGGCACACATCACGCTCGACGCGCACGATGCCGGCGTCGGCTCGCAGGCGCTGCCGCTGCTGCAGCTGCGCGGGGATATCGCAGAGCCGCTGCTGCATCCGGTGCTGGCGCTGCAACTCAGCGCCCAGTCCGGGTTTGGCGGCGCGCAGGTCAGGTTCGACACGCAGGCGCACGGTCCGCTCGCGCAGCTGGCGTTACACTCGACGGCGAGCGTCACGCGCGGCGACGATCCGGCGCTGCAGCTCGAGGGCTCCACCACCCTTAACCTTGCGGGTCGCGAGCTGCGGCTTACGGCGCTGCGGGCCGACTACCGCGAATTGTCACTGCGCCTGCTGGCGCCGGCAACGCTGTCGTTCGGCGACGGGCTGGTACTGTCAGCATGCCGCCTCGGGGCCGGCGACACGGTGCTGGAGCTGGCCGGCCGCCTGACGCCCGCGCTGGCGCTGACGGCGTCGCTGCGCCACTTCACGCCAGCATTGCTGCGTGTGTTGTGGCCGTCGATGCCGGCTGAGGGCCAGGTCGATGCCGATGCAACGCTGACCGGGACATTGGCCAATCCGCTGGGGAGCCTTACGCTGCACGGGCATGCACTGCGCGCGAGCAATGGTGCGGCGCGCGGCCTGCCGTCGGCCGACATCGATGCCAGCGCGACGCTGCAGCAGCACAGCGTGCAGCTGCAGCTGCAGGTGAACGCCGGCGATGGGCTTACGCTCTCCGGCCACGGCCAGGTGCCATTGAACCGCGATGAGCCGATCGCCTTCAACGTCACTGGCAACTTCAACCTGAACGTGGTCAATCCGATCACCGAGGCCAGCGGCCAGCGCATGCTCGGCAAGGCCAGCATCGATGTCGACCTCGCCGGCACGCTGGCTGCGCCACAGGCGCGCGGCACGCTGGTGATCAGCGGTGGCGATCTGCAGGACTATCCGCGCGGCACGCACCTGAGCGACGTCAGCGCGATCGTGGCGGCCGACGGCGGGCAGTTGCAGCTCAAGCAGTTCACGGCGCACGCCGGCAAGGGCACGATCACCGCCAGCGGTACCCTCGGACTGGGTGGTGGCGACCTGCCGGTAGCGCTGCAGGTCACGGCGCGCGGCGCGCGGCCGTTTGCGAGCGACCTGCTGACCGCGACCATCAACATGGACCTCAAGATCAACGGCGGCCTGCGCAGCCGGCTCAATGCCACCGGCAGCGTGCAGATCGACCGCGCCGACATCAACATCCCGAACGCGCTGCCGCCCGACGTGGCGGTCCTGAACGTGGTACGTCCGGGCGAGAAGCCGGCGCCGCCACCGTTAACCGACTCGACCATGGTCACGCTGGACGTCACTGTCAGTGCGCCGCGTGCCGTGTTCGTGCGCGGCCGTGGCGTGGATGCCGAACTCGGCGGACAGCTGCGTGTCCAGGGCAGCGGCGCCGATCCCGATATCAACGGTGGCTTCGACCTGCGTAGCGGCACGGTCAATCTCGCCGGCGCCACGCTGATATTCTCCAGTGGCCGCGTGGGTTTCAACGGCAGCGGCGTCAGGAAGCGCATCGACCCGACGCTCGACTTCACCGCCAACAACACCAGCGCGGGGGTGACCGCGACGCTCAAGGTCGGTGGCTATGCCGACGCTCCCACCGTCACGCTGAGCAGTACCCCGGAGATGCCGCAGGACGAGATACTGGCGCACCTGCTGTTTGGCGTCAGCGTCACGCAGCTCAGTCCACTGCAGCTGGCGCAGATCGGCGCCGCGCTCGCCTCCATGGGCGGCGTTGGCGGCAGCGGCGGGTTCAATCCGATCAATGCCGTGCAGCGCAAGCTCGGACTCGACCGACTGGCGGTCAGCGGCGGCGCCAGCAACAACGGCGCCGCCACCGGCGTGGCCGGGCAGACCAGCAACGCTGCGACCATCGAGGCCGGCCGCTATGTGACGCGGCGCGTCTACATCGGCGGCAGGCAGAGCACCAATGGCGCGACCCAGGCCCAGGTACAGGTCGACCTGACGCAGAACCTGAAGCTGTCGACCGCGCTCGGTACCGGCGGCACGGCGCAGGGTGCAACGCCGCAGAATGATCCGGGCAGCAGCATCGGACTCACCTACCAGTTCGAGTATTGATCAGCTGATCAGGCCGAGTACCGCGGCGCGCACCGCCGCACCGGTCTTGTTGCTGGCATTGAGTTTCCTGACGACGTTACCGATGTGAAACGTCACGGTGCGCACCGACAGACCCATGATCTCGGAGATTTCCTCCGTGGTCTTGCCGTCGGCGGTCCAGCGGATCACCGTGGTTTCACGCACTGACAGTCGGACGCCCGCCTCCGGGATCATCCTGCTGACCAGCACCCGCGTCATCGAGATGTGCGCGATCTGGCTCAGCCACGAGAGGCGGGAGTTCTTGTCGCGCAATTCCGCGTCGCTGAGTTCTTCATGCGAGCGCGCGACCGTGAACATGCCGAGCGTACCGTGGACGTCGCGGCACGGCTGCGCCCAGCCGTAGCGCAGCCCGTGCATGCGCGCTTCTTCCCAGAATGGACGCGCTACCGAAAAAAATTCATCGCTCCAGATCACCGGCAGCGGCGAGCGCAGCGCGTGCCGCACGCTTGGGTCCACTGCCAGGTAATTTTTCCTGGAGTACTGGCTCTGCCATTCGAACGGGTAGTTGTTGAACATGAGTACGCGCGGGCGCGTCAGCGGCAATGGCGGTCGCACGCCATAGGCGCAATAGTCAAAGCCCATGCGGCGGGCGATGTCGACGAGCCTGTCGAAGATCCGATGCTCGTTATCTTCCTGCGACAACGCCTGCAGCTGATCGTCCTGCCAGGCCTTCATGGCGGCTCCCTCGAGGTGAGCGGTTCCCTGTTCCGCTGCATCTTTTTCCAGCTGTCAGCTATTACAGTACAGGATCGCCGGGCAGGCGTGTATGTTACCGGTATGCATGACGCGTCGGCATGAACACGGGACCCCGCTCGGCCTCGCAGCGCCTGCCCCTGGTGGTGTCAGCGGACGGTTACGTGCGCCTGACGCTGGCGGCATATGGCGCCATGCAGCTGGCGCACCTGCTGTCCGGGCTCGATGTCGACGCGCAGCTGCCGTCCGGCAACGGCGTCGGCGCCAGCGTGGCGTCGATCACGGGCTACACCGAGTGGGCCAGCCATTCGGTCAGCCATGCGAGGG
>Ga0302157_10004030_pt1 | contig 16179 bp, 14 predicted proteins | sample I_Bog_N3_3_FD_193502 | JGI IMG/M metagenome (GOLD analysis project Ga0302157, IMG submission 193502) | Peat permafrost microbial communities from Stordalen Mire near Abisko, Sweden - I_Bog_N3_3 | ecosystem: Environmental > Terrestrial > Soil > Wetlands > Peat | place: Sweden: Abisko, Stordalen...
TGAAGATGAGTGCCTGATCTTCGATGTGCGCTATTACAAGCGCTACTATTCGGTGAACGGCGATTCTGGCGACAGCGGGCTTTTGTTCAACATCACCTTGAAATCAGTGGGCGAGTTCGGCTTCAACGCCGAATAAAACCCAGGCGCCGCGCGCCTTACCGCCTGCATTGTCGAAAATTTGCTTGTCTCGCACGGCGGTTTGCCGGACACCCCAGTCAAACCTGCCGCAATATCACGCTCAAGCCGCTTCATGGCCGGCGCGATGCGGTGTAGAAATCTGCCTGGGCGGCCTTTCGATGCACACCCTCCCTGCCGGGAGGCGCCGTTGTCAGGCTTGGCTCACCCTTGAGGAGTTGAAACCGCCTCCATGTTCGCACGCACGCCCCTCCGACCGCGGTTGCTCGACGGCGCCAAATGGCTGCCGATCGCTGTCCTGGTCGCAGCCTTCGCGGCAACGCCAATGGCGAGCCAGGCCCAGACACCGACGGCGGTGCAGAAGCCGATCATGTCCGACGCCGATTCCGCGACGATCGTGGCTGTGGTGAACGGCGACGTCATCACCCGCGGCGACGTCGACAACCGCCGCCGGCTGTTCGCTCTGTCCACCGGCCTGCCGATCACCGGCGAGGTGCTCGACCGCCTCACCGGCCAGGTCATTCGCCAATTGATCGACGAAAAGCTGCGCCTGCAGGAAGCCAAGCGCCGCCAGATCGTGGTGCAGGACGCCGAAATCGCCCAGGCCATCCATGACGTCGAGGCCCGCAACGGCATGCAGCCGGGCGCGCTGGCCAAGAAACTTGCCTCCAACGGGGTCGCCATGCGCACCCTGATCGACCAGTTCCGCGTGCAGATCGCCTGGGGTCAGGTGCTGCGCGACCAGGTCACCGAGCAAGGTCGCCCAACCGACGCCGACATCGCCGAGCAGACGGCCCAGATCAAGTCGCAGATCGGCCAGCCGGAATACCATGTCGCCGAAATCTTCACGCCGGTCGCCAACCCATCGCAGGATGCCGAGGCCCGCCGCTTTATCGACACCGTGATCCAGCAGTTGCGCGCCGGCGCGCCGTTCGCGGTGATTGCCGCCCAGTTCAGCCAGTCGCAGACCGCCTTGCAGGGCGGCGACCTCGGCTGGGTGCAGGGCACCCAGCTTGACCCCGCCGTGCTGAAGATCGTCAAGGAAATGCCAATCGGCGCCATCAGCAATCCGATCCCGGTCGCCGGCGGCTATTCCGTGGTGACGCTGCGCGACAAGCGCGAGGTTGGCCGCGACATGGCCACCATGATGCACGTCCGCCAGGCTTGGCTGCCGTTCACCTCGCAACTCGATCCGCAGAACCCGACCCCGCAGCAGATCGCCCAACTCGAAAAGGCCAAGCAGTTGAGCGCCTCGGCGCATGACTGTGCGGCGATGGAAGCCGCGAACGTGGCCGCCGGCAACGTTCGACCCACGGATCCCGGCGAAATCCGCCTGGAAGGCATTACCAACCCGCCAATGCGCAATCTGCTCGCCAACCTCGCTGTCGGCCACGCCAGCCCGCCGCTGCCGGCGATCGATGGCATTGCCGTGCTGATGGTCTGCTCGAAGGAAGAGAAGAACCTCGGCATTCCCTCGAAGGATCAGCTGGTCGATCGCATCATGGGCGATCGCATCGAGCTCGCCTCGCGGCAGTTGATGCGCGACCTGCAGCGCCGGGCGGTGATCGATCAACGCTCCTGATCCCACCCCGGCCGTTATCGTGCCGCCAAGCGGCGCGGCGGACATCCCCCCGCCCAGCGGCGAGCTGACGCCGCTCAGCGGGGTCGTGCGCGGCTACGGGCTGGATGCGCGCAAGTCGCTCGGCCAGCACTTCCTGCTGGACGCCAACCTCATCGCCCGCATCGCTCGCCAGGCCGGCGACCTCGACGGCCGCCATGTCGTCGAAGTCGGCCCCGGCCCCGGCGGATTGACCAGGGCCCTGCTCGACACCGCCGCCACCACGATCACCGCGGTCGAGGTCGATCGCCGCGCCGTTCGCGCCATCACCGAATTGCAGACGCATCACCCAGACCGCCTGCGCATCCTCGAAGCCGATGCGCTCGCGCTGGACCTGGCCGGGTTGGTGCCGGCGCCGCGCCAGATCATCGCCAACCTGCCCTACAACATCGGCTCCCCCCTGCTCGTCGGCTGGCTCCGCCAGGCCTCCCAATGGGAACGCCTGACGCTGATGTTCCAGCAGGAAGTCGCAGAGCGGATTTGCGCCGCCCCGGACACCGACGGCTACGGCCGCCTCGGCGTACTGGCGCAATGGGTCGCGCACTGCGAATTCCGCCTGCGTGTACCACCCCAGGCGTTCTCACCGCCACCCAAGGTGTTCTCTGCCGTCGTGGTGATCACGCCGCACACCGAACAGCCGTCGTCCACATTGTTCCGCGCCATGGAACGGGTGACGGCGGCCGCCTTCGGCCAACGCCGCAAGATGCTACGCGGCTCGTTGAAATCAATCGGCGGCGAATCTCTGCTGGCCCGCGTCGGCATCGACGGCGCCAGGCGGGCTGAGACCCTGACAGTCGCCGAATTCGATGCCCTCGCGCGCGCGTTGACAGCCCGCGAGCCCCACGCGACATCCTCGGCCGTCAGTCCCAACGACGATGGAGACTCCGCCGCGTGATCCGCAAAGCCTTGCTTCCCTTGATCGGCGCGCTGTTGGTTGCAACACCGCTGTCCGCGGCGCCGCGCTTCATCGGACCGTGGTTCATCGACTCAACCCTGAACCGCGCCACCGGCGGTGCCAGCCTGACCGCCGGGCAGAACACCACCGAACTCGGCATCACCTTCACCTGCTTTGACCGCCACCTTTCGCTTGGCGTGTGGAAGCCCCACGGCTCGCTTGGCCTGCAACTCGGGCTGCGCACCACGGCCACCGTGCAGGTCGACCACTTCCCACCGGTGGGGCTGGTCGGCATCGGCACCCAGCGCAACCTGGCCGAATTCGATCTCAAGGTCGGCCTGGTGATGCGCCAGATGCTGTCGGGCCGCACGGCGACGCTGGCGTTTGATGACAACAAAGGCAACAGCATCACCGAGACCTTCCCCCTCGACAACACTGACTACGCCTTCGGGCCGTTGGCGCAGAACTGCCCGCTTCAGTAAGCGTTTGAAGCAAGCAACGGCCTATAGGCCCTGCCTCGTCATGGCTGGGGCACGTCGGTGGAATCGACGGTCAGGTCGGTGATCTGCTTGCCGAAATCGTTGAACACACGACAGGAATAGGTGGCCAGCAACCAGGTGACAAAGGCACGCGCGTATTCGTCGAAGCGCTCGCCGGCAAACTGATTGATGTAAACCTCGTCGGGCTCCACGCGTATCAGCAGCACGTGGGGCAGGCTCGCATACGGATCGTCCTCGCGCACCTCACGGCAGCGTTCGCGCGACTCAGCGTTGTCGAAAATCAGGAACATCTGCGGCACGTGCGGGTCGCGGTAGGAAAAGCCGATCGACGCAATCGCCGCCGCCGCCGCTTCCACGTCGAAGCTGCCCTCCTTCGGGTAAAAATGGATCTCCTCGACATTGGCAAGCTTGGTCACGTGGCTCTCCTTGCGGCCCAGAGCGTGACGACTGAAGGTGAAATCACCGAAAAGTCTGAATCACGCGATCAAACAAAGGCTTAGACCGTGATGATTTTGCCTATCAAAAATCATCATGGTCTAACGTCAGACTGTTCCAGCCGTGACGATGAAGCTGGTCTCGATCGCAGCGGCGCGAACATTCGCGTTGCCGGCGACGCGAGCCTGCACGCGGTAGCTGCCGGCCGGCAGCATTGTGCCGGCCGGCGGGTCGAGCGTCACCGCCAGGCCCTGCGGCGCAACAGACTGCACCACATCGTCCACCGCAAGCACCACGCCCTGGCCTGGCACCGGCTCCTGACGGCGGGCGTCATTCTTCGGCGTGATCACCGGCGCTGCCTTATTCACCACCAGCGAGACGGTGGCTGTCGCAAGCTCCCGCTCAGCGTTGGCTGCAACGTCGGCGCGCAACGTTCGCGTGCCGGCATCCAGTGTGCCGCCCAGCGCCGGGGTGTAGTCCGGAAGGTTGGGAATCGCCGGCGTCAGCGTGGCGTTCAGCTGAGTATCGGTCAGTACAAAGCCGCCGGCGACATAGTCAACGTCGGCCGGCGGCTTCCAGGTCAGGCGCGGCTTGGCCTTCTCGACGACGACTGAGATGGTCTTGGCCGCCACGTTGAAGCCCTTCGATGCCGCGGCGGTGATCTTGACGCTTTTGGTCCCCACCGGCAGCACGGTGTCGATCGGGCTGTCGAAGGTTATGTCGCCGTTTCCGGGCTGCAAGCGCACGCCCAGCGCCGTCGCGTTCAGCTTGGTACCATGCGGGATCGTCACGGTGTCGGCGCAGACGATCACCTGGTCCTTCTTGGTTGCCCGGCACTGGTGGTGCGTGGCCTGGGTGGTGGCGTCGGTGAATTGCTGCAGATCGTCACCGCTCAATCCGTCCTGGGTTGTCTGGCGCGGCCCCCATGGACCAAGATTGCCGCCCGCGGTCACCTTGGTGGCGGTGTTCGAATCGTCAGACGAGAAATCGTCCGTGCCACCGCCGGCGAAGTCGAAGGCCGAGGGCTTGCGGATTTCCACTGCGAACATCGGGATGGTCGGCGGCGGAGTGCCTGTCTTCGGTGGGTTCTGCAAATGCGGGTTGGTGAACGGGTCACCGTTTGGCTTCAGCCGCACCTGGAGGCCGTTGGGCAGCTTCCAGCACTTGTTGTAATACATCTTATTTTTGGGCGTGGGCCCGCTCGTATCGATTTCGTCGGTCTGGTAGTTGCCCGGCGTGTTCGCGACGTCGGCCAGCTTGTCCATGTATTCGATGATTTCCTCGCCCGTCATGTTCGGAAGGTCGGAGATGATCTTCGTCGCCTGCGTCTTGAGGTTGCCCGTGTCCTTGTCCCAGGCATCCTTGACCGTCGCGTCCAGCGTCTCCGTCGGCTTAAAGCTCGGAACGCCGCCGGTGTTGGCGATCTCGAAGCCTTTCTTCGCGTTGGCGGACGGCGCGATGGTGAACGCCATGGTCGTTTCGGCGTAGGCGTAATTGGCCGATTCCGCGTGCACCGCGGTGATGATGTAGGTTTTCGGCTGCAACGGCGGGTGTGGATTGTTCTTGGTCGCCCCACCTTTGGTGCCAGGCTTCAGCACGCTGGCGGCTGCCGGGCGATAGGTCAGCTTCGACTCGCCTTGGGTCAGCACAGCGGTCAGTGGCGCCTTGCCGTCCGTCAGGGTGAAATCGGTGCCGGTAAGCAACTCGATCGCCGGCGCCGCCCAGGTGATCACTGGCTTGGCCTTGCGAACCGCCAGCGTCACCGTCGCCGGCTCCGCGGCATAGTTCGCAGCATCGGTCACGACGGCCTTCAGTTCATGCGTGCCGGCATTCAGCGGCGCGTTCTCAGCCGGCGTGAAGGTCAGCGCCAGGCCGGTCGGCGATGTCGTGGTGGCCGACAGCTCGGTCGTGGTCAGCTTGAACCCGCCGGTGGTGAAGTCGACCGCTTGCGGGGGCGACCAGACAATCGTGGGCCGTCCCTTGCGGACCTCGAACTCGACGTCCTTCGTCACGCTGAGATGCGTGGCGCTTTCGGCAAACACCACCACCAGCTTGTGCGTGCCGACACCCAACGCCTTGCCTTCAGCCGATGTGTAGGTGGGCGCGCCGGCGCCGGGGGATGCCGCGGCATTCAACTGCGTCTTGGTCAGCTTGAAGCCGCCGTCCACGTAGTCCTGCGGATCCGGCGCCTCCCACAGGACGCTGGGGGTTGCGCGACCCACCTTCAACGTCACCGTGCCCGGCGTTGCAACATAGTGCGTGGTGTCCAGCACCTCCGCGGTGACGGTCACATCGCCCACGCCAAGCACGGTCGAAAGCGCAGGCTTGATGTCGAGACCGGCTTCGGGTGGCGTCACGCTGGCCTTCGGCATCACAGCCGCCACAGTCAGCCCTGGCCGCCAGGTGATCGTGCCAGGCGCCTCGATGGAGATGGTGGCGGCAATCGGGGCGACCGTCAGCGAGATCGAGCCGGTGGCCTCCACGTAATTCGGGGTCGCCACCGTGCGCACGAACAGCGTGCGCTGGCCTATGTCCAGCGTCTGGCCTTCGGCGGGATCGTAGATCCGCTCAATCCCCTCAGGGTCGAACGTGGCGTTCAACACCGATCCCTCCAGCACGAAGCCGCCCGGCTTCCAGGCCACTGTCCTGTCCGGCGGATTCCAGGTGATGCGTGGCGTCGCGGGAGTGACCGTGAGCGCGACGGTCTTGCTCGCGGCGGCGTAGGCGTCGGTTTCCACCGAATCAACACGCAGCGTGCGTGGCCCAACGTCCAGCCGCTCGCCCTCAGGTGGCGTGTAGGTTAGCTCGAGGTCGGCCGGCAAAACGGTGGCATTGAGCTGCGGCTCGCCCAAACTGAAGCCGCCCGGCGTCCAGGCCACCGGCGCGGGGTCGGGCCAGGTGATCTGCGGAATCGCGCGAGAGGTCAGCTTGGAGCTTGCCGTCGAGCTCGGTTTGTCTCCACCGCTCCCGGCTGACTCCAACACGGCCAGCCGCGTCCCAACATCCAAATGCAAAACGTTCAGGACCCAGAACTGCTGCTCTGGAGTGCTTTTGGAAACTGCCATGCCGAATCCTCTCCCAGACGCAGATCGTATTTTTATTTATATTCGTTAGAAATTGGCATAGCCAGATCGCGAGCACGAATGGGGCGTTGATTGACGCAGACGTGAAATTCTTAGCGGCCGAAAACCAAATTATTGTTTTATATTAACGAAACCGATGTGCTTGGCGCACTGGGTTTGCCAATTCTCGGCTCAATCCGGGGCCCGAGCCCTCAGAACTGTTTGATGAAGCAACGATACCGGCTCGGCAGGCCTCGCTGGACAACGAGGGGGGGCAACGCCCCCCTCGCCTCGCCGTCCGTCAGAACACCGGCAGGACCGGGAAGTCGGTCTTGAACCACTTGGTCCAGGTTGCCGCCAACTCGCCATCGACCTTGATGTAATAAACGAAGGTATCCACCCACTGGCGCAGATTGAACTGGTCCTTGCGCATGGTGATGCCGTTCGGCTGGCGCAGCAGGATGAAGCGCTCTTCGAGGTTGGCTTCCGGCGTTTTGGCGAACAGCTGGCGGCCGGTCAGGCCGGTTTCGGCGATGGCGTCGACCTGGCCGGTGATCAGCGCCTGATAGGTGCTGGCGTCGTCGTCAAAGCGCTGGACCTTGGCGGTGGAGCCGAGCGCGTTGGTCAGCAGCACGTCCTGCACCGAGCCGCGCGGCACGCCGACGCGTTTGCCCTTGAGGTCTTCGAGCTTGCTGATGCCGCTGTCCTTGCGGGCGAACACCGAGTTCTCGATGGCCGAGTACGGGATCGAGAACGTCACCGTCTTGGCACGCTCAGGGGTGATCCCGAAAGTCGCCACCAGCAGGTCGACCTTGCCGGTGACCAAGAAGGGAATGCGGTTCGGCGAGGTCAGCGGCACGAGATTGACCTTCACGCCCATGAACTTGCCGAGCATCTCGGCCACTTCTACGTCAAATCCCGCGGGCTTCTGATTTTCGTCGAGGAAGCCATACGGCGGCAGGTCGGTGAGAATGCCAATGTTGATGGTGCCGCGTGAGATGATCTCGTCGGTTGTCTGTGCCTTCGCATGCCCGGCAAAGCCCAGCAGCAACAGGCCAGCCATCAGGTGTTTCAGCAGTTTCATGTGGTACGCTCCCTTTGGTTTTTTTGATTAACGGCGATACGCGAAGGCCATCCGGCGCTCCAGCTTGCGGCTTGCGATGGTGAGAGGCCAGCACAACAGGAAGTAGAGCAAGGCAACCGTCATGTAGATCGTGAACGGCCGGAAGGTGACGTTGTTGAGCTGCTGTCCGGCGCGGGTGAGCTCGATGAAGCCGATGATCGAGGCGAGCGACGTTGCCTTCACCAGATTGACCAGGAAGCCAACGGTGGGCGCCACCCCGATGCGCAGCGCCTGCGGTACGACGATGTGGCGCATGATCGGCAAATAGTGCAGCCCGAGCGCCTCGGCGGCCTCGCCTTGCGCGCGTGGGACTGCCTGGATGGCACCGCGCCAGATTTCGCCGAGGAAGGCGCCGGCGTTCAGCGACAGGCCAAGCGTGGCGGCAACCCAGGGGCCGAGGGCGAGGCCCATCATGTCGCTGCCAAAGAACACCAGGAACAATTGCAGCAGCAGCGGCGTGCCCTGGAACAGCTGGATATAGCCGATGGCGAAATAGCGCAGCGGTTTGCGCTTGGACACCCGCAGCAAGGCAATGATGGCGCCGATCACGCCGCCGCCGACAAAGGCCGAGACCGAAAGCAGGATGGTCCAGCGCGCGGCCTCGATCAGGAACAGGAAGTCGCCGAAATTGAGCGAGCGCATCAGCGGGTCTCAAGCTTCGGAAAGCACAGCCGGCGGGTGACGGCGAACACCCCTGTGAAGCCCATCGACAGCACCAGGTAGATTGCCGTGGTGACCATATACACTTCAAAGCTGCGGAAGGTGCGGGACTGGATGTCCTGCGCCGCCGCGGTCAGCTCGTCGGCCGAGATCACCGATACGATCGAGGAGTTCAGCATCAACAGGATGAACTGGCTGCCGAGCGGCGTGAACACCGCACGCAACGCCTGCGGCAGAACGATGCTGCGGAAGGTCTGCAACCGCCGCAGTCCCAGTGCGGTGGCGGCTTCGACCTGGCCGTGGTTGACTGCCTCGATGCCGGCGCGGACGATTTCGATGGTGTAGGCGCTGCCGTTCAACACCATGGCGATGAGGGCGCCGGTGTTGGCGTCCAGCCGCAGGCCGAGGCCGGGCAGGCCGAAGAAGATCACGAACACCTGCACCAGGAACGGCGTGTTGCGAATGAACTCGACGTAGCAGGCGACCATGCGTTGCAGCCATTTCGGCCCGGAGGTTCGCGCAAGGGCGCCAAACACGGCGACCAGCAACGACAGCACCATCGACACCGCCGAGAGCTGGATGGTCAGCCACGCGCCAAGCAACAGTTCGTCGCGCGCATGCCAAACGTCGATAAAATTGAACGTGTAGCCCACCCGAATCCATTCCCACCTGTGCCGTCTCCTCGCTGGAGCAGCTTATTGCTTGGTGGTAACGCTAACCGGGAGACGCCTCCGGCGCCAGAGGCTCAAGCGCCAATGCCCCGGTGAATTCACCCAAACCGGTCTGCCGCGCCATCGCCAGCCGGGCGGCGGTCAGCACGGCGGAGGTCTGCGCCACCGCCTCGGCGAGATCGTTGTTGACCAGCACATAGTCAAACTCGCGCACATGGCTGATTTCGGAGACAGCGGTCGCCATCCGCCGGACGATCTCCGCCTCGCTGTCACTGGCGCGCTTGCGCAGCCGGGCCTCGAGTTCCACCAGCGACGGCGGCATGATGAACAGGCCAACGACATCGCCGGGCAGCGCGCGGCGGACCTGGTGGTAGCCTTGCCAGTCGATGTCGAACACCACGTCGCGTCCGGCGGCCAGCGCCTGCTCGACGGGCCCGCGCGGGCTGCCATAGCTGCGGCCGAACACGCCGGCCCATTCCAGCATGTCGCCTGAGCGCACCATGGCGTCGAAGTCTTCCTGGGTGCGGAAATGATAGTGCACGCCGTCCTGCTCATAAGGCCGCGGCGAGCGCGTCGTGACGCTGATCGACAGCATCAAATCGGCGTCTTCGGCGAGCAAGGCACGGGTGATGGCAGATTTTCCAGCCCCGGAGGGGGCGGCGAGCACAAGGCACAGGCCGCGACGGGCAATGCGGCGATGCGGGACTGTGTCACTCAATGTTCTGCACCTGCTCACGAAGCTGTTCGATGGTGGCCTTCAGGCGCAGCCCGGTGGCAGTGAGGGGAACCGAGGCGGATTTGCTGCACAGCGTGTTGGCCTCGCGGTTGAATTCCTGCACGAGAAAGTCGAACCGGCGGCCGATATTGGCACCCTCTGCCACCAATGCCGACGCGGCCTCAAGGTGAGCCGCCAAACGATCCAGCTCCTCGCGCACATCGGAGCGTGCGGCGAGGATAGCCACCTCCTGGGCGATTCGCTCCTCCGGCAGGGCGCCGACATCGCGCATCAGCGCCTGCACCGATTCCAGCATGCGCGCCCGTTGCAGCGCCGGCTGGTCAGCGGCCTCGACGCCGGCGCGGGCGCACAAAATGGACACTTCCTCGATCTGCGCCACCAGGATTGTGGCCAGCCGAGCCCCCTCGGCGAGGCGTGCCGTCACCAGCGCGTCCAACGCCTGGTTGAACCCGGCAGTGACCGCGTCGGTCAGCACCGACTGCGCGGCGGCCTGGGTTTTCTGCGGCTCCTCACCCTCGGCGGCGCTGGCCGCACGCATCACACCGGGCAGCGCCAACAGCGTCTCGGCGCGTGGCGGGCTGGAGCCTGGGATACGGGCGGCAAGGGCGAGGGCCAGTTGCAGCGCCTGGTCGAGGGCGGCCTGGTCGACCGACACGCGCTGCTGTTCGTCACGGCGGATGGTGAGATTGGCGGTGACATTGCCGCGCTTCAGCTTCTGTCCGGCAGTCTCGCGCAGCCGCTGCTCCAGCCCGTCGAGCCCACCCGGCAGGCGAAACCGCAGTTCCAGGCCGCGCCCGTTGACCGAACGCAGCTCCCACGCCCAGCTCGCACCGTCGGTGGAACCCTCAGTGCGGGCGAAGCCGGTCATGGAAGCGATGGGCATGGGCTGGATCCTCACCGGTGGGGCGACGTTCTAGCAGCCATGCGCTAGCTTGCGAACATGAACACGCTCAACGCTGCCCCGCACAACGCGGTTCTTATCACCGGCGCCTCCTCCGGCATCGGCAAAGCATTGGCTCTGGCATGTGCGAAGCCGGGCGTCGGGCTGCATCTGTCCGGGCGTAACGCCGCGCGGTTGGCGGAAGTTGCCGATGCCTGCAGGCAGTTGGGTGCCACCGTGGACGACCGCGTGCTGAATGTGTGCGATGCCGGCGCCATGGCCGGCTGGATCGCGGGTGCCGGGCATCTCGACCTTGTGATCGCCAACGCCGGCATCAGCGCCGGCAGCGATGACGGCAAGCCTGAGAGCGCTGCCCAGGTGCGCGAGGTCTTCGCGGTCAACCTCGACGGCGCGCTGAACACCGCCCTTCCCGCATTGACCGCGATGATGGCGCAGGCGCCAGACGCCGCGGGAGTTCGCGGTCGCATTGCCATCGTGGCCTCGGTCGCGGCCTTCGTGCCGGCCCCGGGAGCCGCAACGTACTGCGCCGCCAAGGCCGCCATCGACCGCTGGACGGTCGCCACCGCCCACACCGCGGCCCAGCAGGGCGTGCTGATGACCAGCGTCTGCCCCGGCTACATCCGCACCGCGATGACAGCTGGCAATCGCTTCCCGATGCCCGGCCTGATGGATGCCGACCGCGCCGCCGGGATCATCCTGCACGCCGTAGCGGCCGGACGGCGGCGTGTGGCGTTTCCGTGGTGGGTCGCAGGGTTCGCAAAGCTGGTCGGCGCCTTGCCACCTCGCTTTTCGACCGCACTTCTGGCCAAGCCGGCGGGCAAGGCCTCGCTTGCCGGGCGAACGGCCGACTGACGCGTTTCTGGAGAGAGTTTCGATGAACCTTGGCATTCACAGCACCACCGTCGGCGATTTCACCGTCACCGCCATCAACGACGGCCTATTCGCCCCGCCGCTCGACATCGTCACTGGTGTCGAGCAAGAGACCGCGGCGGCGACGCTGGTTGGCAACTTCCGCCCCTCGCCGCCAGTGATCACAATCAGCGCGTTCCTGGTCAAGCACCCCGGCGGTCTGGCGCTGGTAGATGCCGGCAGCGGCGACAAGTTTGGGCCGGGGCATGGCTATCTGGTGCCGCACCTCGCCTCGCTCGGCGTGAGCCCGGCGGATATCGACACGATTCTGCTGACCCATGTCCACACCGATCACGCCGGCGGGCTGACCGATCCGAACTGGCAGCCGGTGTTCCCTAATGCCGAAATCGTGCTGGGCACCGTCGAGCGGGATTATTGGCTCGATGAAACCCGCCCGGTCCCGGAATCCCAGGCGCGCGGGAAGGCATTGGCACTCGGATCGCTGAACGCATACCCCAACAGGCTGCGCGGAGTGACGGATGGCGGCGAGGGCCTGCCAGGGGTGCGGCTGCTGATGCTGCCGGGACACACGCCCGGGCATGCCGGCTGGTTGCTGAGTTCGGGCAACGACAGCCTGCTGATCTGGGGCGATGTCGTGCATATGGCGGGACTGCAGTTTCAGCGACCCGAGGCCACGGTGATCTATGACGTCGACCCAGCTCTGGCACGTGCCTCGCGCAGCCGGGCCTTCGACCTCGCCACCACCGACCGGATCAGGGTGGCGGGGCAGCATCTGGATTTCCCCACCTTCGGCCATGTCGAAAAGCGCACCGAAGGCTACGGCTTCGTGGCCGACGCCTGGCTGCCCTGATCGGGGGCCGTCAGGGCCGGATTTCAACCGCGATGTTATGGAACAGCTTCGCCGGCAGGCTGCCGCCGGTGACGTCCTTCATCGGACGGTTGTCGTCGTTGCCGAGCCAGACGCCGATCACCATGGCATTGGCGGCACCCGGATTGATGGCGCCGATGAACCAGGCGTCACGGTAATCCTGCGTGGTGCCGGTCTTGCCGGCGACCAGATGCCCCGGCACCGCCGCAGCCCGGCCGCTGCCACGGCTGACAACGGCGCCAAGCATGCGCACCATCATTGCCGTCACGTCGGGGCTCAGCACATGCGTCATGTCCGGCCGTAGCAGCGCCACCGGCTTGCCGTCAGCTGAGACGCTGTCCAGCGCGCGCGGCGTCACCAGCCGGCCGCCGTTGAACACGGTGCAGTACGCGCTGGCCATTTCCAACAGGCCAACCTCGGATGTGCCGAGCGCCAGCGTGTCATTGGCCGGGAAGCTTTCGCTGAGCCCCAGCCGGTTCGCCACTTCGGCGACCACGCGCGGCCCGCCAACCTGCAGCAGCAGCCGCACCGAGACGGTGTTGATGCTCTCGGCCAGCGCTTCCTCCACGCTGACCTCACCGCGGAACCGGCCCTCAAAGTTCGACGGCGCCCAGTTGCCGACGCGGATCGGCGCGTCCTGGATGATATCGTCCGGCTTGGTGCCGTGCTCGAGCGCCGCCAGCCAGACGAACAGCTTGAACGACGATCCCGGCTGCCGGCGCGACACCACGGCGCGATTATACGGACTGGTCTTGTAGTCCCGCCCGCCGGCCATCGCTCGCACCGCGCCGTTTTGCGGATCCATCACCACCACCGCACCCTGGGTAGCGCCCGCGGCAGCACCCGGGCCGTCCAACAAAGCCGCCAGCCTGGTTTCGACGACCTGCTGCAACCGTCCGTCCAGCGTGGTGCGCACCGCCGCGTCTTCACCGTTGGCAACCACGAGCTGGGCACGCTCAGCTGCAAAATCAGCGAAATACCCCGCACCCGCGGAAGACCGCGGTGGAAAACTGATAGCGTCTGACGCGGCGTGGGCCTGCTCGGGCGTGATGTCGCCGACCTCGGCCATGGCGGCCAAAACCTCGCGCCCTCGCATCGCCGCCGCCGGCGGATCGACGCGCGGCGAGAAGCGCGAGGGCGCCCGCGGCAGACCTGCTATCACCGCGGACTGCCAGAGATTCAGCTTGCGGGCGGAAATCCCGAAATACATCTGCGCGGCGGCATCGACGCCCCAGGCGCCGGAGCCGAGATAGACGCGGTTCAGCCAGATTTCGAGAATTTCGGACTTGGTGAAATGCCGCTCCAGCCACACCGTCAGCAGCATCTCCTGCACCTTGCGCTTGAAGGTACGGGCGTTCGTAAGAAACAGGTTCTTGGCGACCTGCTGGGTGATGGTCGATCCGCCCTGCACGGTGCGGCCGTGGCTGATATCCACCACCAGCGCCCGCGCGATGCCGATGATGTCAAACCCCGGATGCGTCCAGAACCGCCGGTCCTCCACCGCCACCGCCGCCTGCGGCAGGAACGCCGGCAGGTCGGCCAGCCGCAGCGGCTCGCCGACCATGTCGCCGTAGCTGGCGTAGATATGCCCGGAGCTGTCGGCCAGCGTCAGGCTCGGCCGGCGCGCCGCATCCAGCGCAGCCTCCGGCCGCGGCAGGTCCCAGGAGAAATACACCAGCCCAAGGCCGCCGATGACCAGGCCCCAGATCGCCAGGATCAGGCCCCATTTGAACAGGAACCAACCGACACGGCGCCGCTTGCGACGAACCGGAGCCGGCGCCAGCCGCGGTGGCGGCTCCGGCGCCTCATAGGCCGGCGGCGGTTGCACCACATAGCCGCGGCGCTGGTCGGGGGAAATCTGCGGCGCGCGATACATGGGATGCGGCGGACCCTGCTCTCAGCGGGTTATTTGTAGCATTGCAGGAACACCACGCCGGCATTCACGCGCTCGCCGATGTCCGACGGCCGCAACTCGGCACCCTGGCTCGGCGCATGTTGCACAGGTGCGCCGTGACCGGCCAAGAATGACGCCGCCTCCGGGCCCTTGATGGCGAAATTGACGTTCTGCGGAATATCCCCACCGGTGATCTCAGCAATGCGGGCGGCGTTCAGCTTCGACACGATCACCCCGACCACGTGGCCCTGGGCGTCCAGCAGCGGGCCGCCGGAATTGCCCGGCTGCACCGGCGCCGAGATCTGGAAATGCAGCGGGTTATCGCGCAGCCCGGCGAGCGCGCTGACATCGCCGGTGGTCAGCGTCGGGCCGGACGACAACAGCCCAGCCAGCGGAAAGCCGTAGGTCACCACCGATTCGCCAATCCGCACCGGCGGGCTGTCACGAAACACCAAGGCCGGGCCGAAGCCCCTTGGCACGTTCAATAACGCCAGATCCCGCCTGGGGTCGGTCGCCGCCACTTTGGCCGCCACGCGCTGGCCGGCGGCATTGCGTGCGGCGAGACGGTTGCAGCCCTCGACGACATGGAAATTGGTCAGCACGTGGCCGTCACCCACCACGAATCCCGAGCCGGTTTCGGCAACCCGGCCCTCCGGCGGCGGGCGTGTGGACGGAGCGGAAGCGCCACCAAGCGGTGGCGGCTTGCCCGCGGCGGTCGTCTCGTCTGCCCCCAAAGGCGGCGGCTTTGCGGCCCACGCAAGGCCGGCCGGAAGCAACAGGGCAAGCATGGCCAGCAGGATTTTGCGCATGCGCCGGACCATGCGTCAGCCGCCGCGCGCACGTCAACGATCGCCGCCGCGCATTCGCGGCAAGGGTGGTCTTGTGATCGGTTTCAGCCCGGCACAGATTGGCGCCTCTTTTAGACCATCCCGATTTTTGATAGGCAAAATCGAGATGGTCTAAATATTTGTTTGATCGCGTGATTCAGACCTCTCGGTGATCACACCTTCGGTCATCACGTTCTAGGGGGTTCGCATGAAGGGTTTGTTTCTCGACGCCAACGGCGCCTTGGCCGACGTGTTCCACAAGATGCGCACCGAGCAGGATCCGCCGATGGACGTGAACCTGCAGGAGGACATCGACCAGGCCGAGCTGGCGAACCTGCTGCAAGGTTACGATTTCATTCTCGATGACCACACGACTCTGCCGACAGCCACGCTGGCGAAGTGCCCGCAGCTCAAGCACGTCATCTTCCTCGGCACCGGTGCGCGCAGCTACATGAACCCCGAGGAATTGGCCGATCTCGGCATCACCGTGCACATCATCAAGGGCTACGGCGACATTGCCGTCGCTGAGCACGCGATCTCGCTGATGTGGGCGGCAGCCCGCGGCCTGGCCTTCATGGACCGTGGCATGCGCGCGGGACAGTGGTTGCGCAGCGAGGGCATGCAGCTCACCGGCAAGACCATTGGCCTCATCGGCTTCGGCGGCATCGCAGCCGAAGTGGCGCGGATCGCCGGCGGCTCCGGCATGCGGGTGTTGGCCTGGAACCGCACGCCCAAAACCGCTGATGGCGTCGAGTTCGTGCCGCTGGAGACGCTGCTGGCCGAAAGCCACGTGGTGAGCCTGCATCTGCTGCTGAACGACGAAACCCGCGGTTTCCTGTCGGCCGAGCGCATCGCCGCAATGCGGCCGGGTGTGCTGTTCGTCAACACCGCCCGCGGTGCCGTTGTGGACGAAGCGGCGCTGGTGGCTGCGCTGAAATCCGGCCATATCGGCCACGCCGCACTCGATGTATTCACCGTCGAGCC
>Ga0302157_10004031_pt1 | contig 16177 bp, 9 predicted proteins | sample I_Bog_N3_3_FD_193502 | JGI IMG/M metagenome (GOLD analysis project Ga0302157, IMG submission 193502) | Peat permafrost microbial communities from Stordalen Mire near Abisko, Sweden - I_Bog_N3_3 | ecosystem: Environmental > Terrestrial > Soil > Wetlands > Peat | place: Sweden: Abisko, Stordalen...
CATCGACGCGGAACTCGATCATTCCGCCCAAGAATTTCCCGGCAAGCTGGTCGAGTTCGCGGGCGCCAAGGTCGAGCAGTTCAGCTTCACGAGCGCCGAGGCCGCGCACGACGCCGAGCGGCGCCTCAGTGCGGCCGCGAACGGCGAACTCACGGTGCTGAGCGTGGACAAGAAACAGCGCCGCCGCAATCCGGCGCCGCCGTTCACGACCTCGACGCTGCAACAGGAGGCCGCCCGAAAACTCGGCTTCAGCGCTCAGAAGACCATGCGGGTCGCGCAGCAGCTCTACGAAGGCGTCGACATCGGCGAGGGCGCCGTCGGACTCATCAGCTACATGCGCACGGACTCGCTGAACCTTTCCCAGGAGGCGGTCGGCCAGATCCGCGAGGTGATCGTCAAGCTCTACGGCCCCGAGGGCCTGTCCGAAGAGCCGCGCGCCTTCAAGACCAAGTCGAAGAACGCCCAGGAAGCGCACGAGGCCATCCGTCCGACGGCGGCGAGCATCCTGCCCGGGGAGATCGAGAAAAAGGTCGAGCCGGATCAATACCGGCTCTATGCGCTGATCTGGAAGCGTACCGTCGCCTGTCAGATGGCGCCCGCCATTTTCGATACCGTCGCCGTCGAACTGCTCGCGGACGGCGCGCAGCGTGCTGCCGGACATGTGGCCGCGACGGTCGACAGGGCCGCCAACGCCGACGCCCGCTTGCCCGAGGGTCACCCCGACCGGCATGTGCTGCGCGCGAACGGCTCGACGCTCGTGAAGCCCGGCTACATATCCGTCTATCAGGAGGGCCTCGACGACGCGGTCCAGGACGATAGCGATCACGTGCTGCCGCCGATGCAGGCCGGCGATCGCGTGAGGCTCGCGGCCGTCGTGCCGGCCCAGCATTTCACCGAACCGCCGCCGCGCTTCTCGGAAGCCTCGCTCGTCAAGGCGCTCGAGGAATACGGCATCGGCCGGCCCTCGACCTATGCGTCGATCATCTCCACGCTGCGTGACCGCGGCTACGTCGAAATCGAGAATCGGCGCTTCACGGCCACCGACATCGGTACGATCGTGAGCCGCTTCCTCACGAAGTATTTCACGACCTACGTCGACTATGATTTCACGGCGAAGATGGAGGACTCCCTCGACGCCGTCGCGAGCGGGGACCTGGAATGGGTGCCCTTGCTCGAGAAATTCTGGGATCCGTTCATCGAACTCGTCACGCACACGGAAACCTCGGTGAGCCGCGAGGAAGTCGCGATGGCGCGCGAGCTGGGCTTCGATCCGGCGAGCGGCAAACCGATGAGCGTGCGCATGGGGCGCTTTGGCCCGTTCGTCCAGATCGGCACGAAGGACGACGCCGACAAGCCGCGTTTCGCGGGCCTCAGGCCTGGTCAGAAAATGGACGCGATCACGTTCGCCGAAGCGATGGAACTGTTCAAACTCCCGCGCAAGTTGGGGGCAACGGCGGGCGGCGAGGAGATCACGACGAACGTCGGCCGGTTCGGGCCTTACGTCAAGTACGGCGCGAAGTACGTCTCGCTGAAGACCGACGATCCTTACGAAATCACGCCGGAGCGCGCACTCGAGGTCATCCGGGAGAAGGAGATCGCCGACGCGAACCGCTTGATCCTGGATTTCCCGGCTGCCGGCATCCAGGTGCTGAACGGCCGCTACGGTCCCTACATCACCGACAAGGCGCGCAACGCCAAGATACCCAAGGAGCGCGAGCCGAAGACGCTGACCCTCGAGGAGTGCCAGACGCTGCTCGCGGCAGCACCGGTGCGCACCTTCGGAAAATGGGGCCGCAAGGGCGCCGCGACCAAGACGGCGTCGAAGAGCCCGGGCAAGACGGCTGCCAAGACTCCCGCCGGTGCCGCGGGCACCGCCGAGACCACTGCGGCGAGCCCGAGCAAGACGGCGAAGAGGGGCGCGATCAAGTCGCCCGCAACCGTTGCGCGACCCGGTCTTGCGGTCGCAGCCGCCAAGAAGAGCACGCCGACCAAGGCGGTTTCTCCGGGTGCCGAACGCAAGCCCCTGAAGACCGCAGCGGCGCGCAAGCTTGCCGCGAGGACGGTTGCGTCCGCAGGCACGAGATCCGCCGCCAAACCGGTCGCGAAGAAGAAGGCCGCGAAGTCGTAGCGCAGGCCGCGGGGTGTCCCGTAGGATGGATGAATCTTGACGACTCTGGAGACCCAGCAAGATGAGTCAGAAGCGATGACGGCTGCCGTCGAAGCCGCCACCCGCTCGGCGTCCGTCGCGGGCGGCGCGGGCGCGGCGGTCAAGCGCTACCTTACGGGCCTGCACGACCGGATCACCGCAGCGCTCGAGTCCATCGACGAGTCCAAATTTCGGCGCGACGCCTGGGAGCGTCCCGAGGGCGGCGGCGGCGAGAGCCGCATCCTCGCCGAGGGTTCGGTGTTCGAACGCGCCGGCGTCTCGTTCTCCCACGTCTTCGGCGCCGCGATGCCGGCGTCCGCGTCCCAGCAACGTCCCGAAGTCGCCGGCGCGCCCTTCGAAGCGATGGGCATTTCGCTGGTGTTTCACCCCCGCAATCCTTACGCGCCCACGACCCACGCGAACGTACGGTTCCTGATCGCGACGCCCGCCGCGGGGCCGCCTGTCTGGTGGTTCGGCGGCGGCTTCGATCTGACGCCGTATTATCCGTTTGCCGAGGACGTCCTGCATTGGCACCGCACGGCCCGCGCCGCCTGCGAGCCCTTCGGTGCCGGTTTGTACGAGAACTATAAAGCCTGGTGCGATCGGTATTTCTTCCTTCCCCACCGCAATGAAACGCGCGGTATCGGCGGCTTGTTCTTCGACGATCTCAACGAGGGCGGCTTCGAGCGCTCGTTCGGCCTCCTGCAAAGCGTCGGCGACCATTTCCTGCCGGCTTATCTGCCCATCATCGAGCGACGCAAGGATCATGCCTACGGACAGCGCGAGCGCGATTTTCAACTCTACCGCCGCGGGCGCTACGTCGAATTCAACCTGGTCTACGATCGCGGCACTTTGTTCGGCCTGCAGTCACGCGGCCGCACCGAATCGATCCTGATGTCGCTGCCGCCGCTCGTACGCTGGGACTACGACTGGCATCCGGTTCAAGGGTCGCCCGAGGCGCGCCTCTATTCGGACTTCCTGCGGCCGCGGGACTTCCTTGCCGAGCTTTGAAGGCGGTGCATGGGCTGCGCTCGGCGCCATGAGCGGGTCCGCGCTCGCGACCGCCGTCCTCGGAGCGCTCGCGACCTGCGCGATCGGCGTCGAGGCGCACGCAGCGAGCCCTTCGTCCGAGACGGTCACGCTCGAGACCGTCATGGCCGATCCGGATTGGATCGCGGCGAGGGTCCAGGCGCCTTATTGGGCGCCCGACGGACACGCCGTGTATTACTCGGCGAAGCGCGCGGGATCGCCGCTCGTCGACCTGCACCGCATCGAACTCGGGAGCGGTGCGGATCGCGTGGTCGAGGGCCCGGCGCTTGGTGGTGCCGACGCCGCGCTCGTCTATGATTCGGCCGGCAAGCACGCGGCCTTCATCCGCAACGGCGACTTGTTCGAGCGACGCCGCGGTGACCTCAAGCTGCGGCAACTCACGCGTACGCCGGCGCTCGAATCGGCGCCGCAATACTCGGCGAACGGCGCCCTGCTCTCCTATCGCAGCGGCAAGGACTGGTACGTCGTCGATACCGCGACCGGGCTCTCCTCGCCCGCCGCGGTCCTCAAGACGGAAAAGGACCCGGACGCCGAGCCGCCCCCTGAGGATCTGCGCGATGCGCAGTTGCGTACGTTTGCGACCTTGCGCAAGCAGCGCGACGACAAGCTGCTGCAGCGTCAACGAGCGGATGAATTGCGGCGCGTCGACCCGTCGCGCCCACCCACGCCCTTCTACCTCGGCGAAGACGTGAAGATCGAGGATAGCGTGCTGTCGCCCGACGCGCGCTGGCTGCTCGTCGTCACGGCGCCGAAAAGTGCCGACAAAGGGCGGATCGGCAAGCTCACGCGCTTTGTCACGGACTCCGGGTACGAAGAATTCGAAGACGAACGTGTGCGCGTCGGACACAACCCGCCCGCCGCGCAGTCCTTGTTGCTGCTCGATCTCGCTGCACACACGATGCACCCCCTGAGCACGCTCGACCTACCCGGCATCCACGACGATCCCCTCGCGGCCGTGCGCGCTGAAAACGGACTGACGAAGGCTCCCGAGGAAAAGCCGCGCGGCATCCTGATCGCGCCGGAGGCGGAAGACGAGGAGGACGCGCGCCCGAGTAACATCGTATGGAATCGCGCCGGCGACGAGGTTGCGCTCGAATTGTTCTCGGTCGACAACAAGGACCGCTGGATCGCGACCGTCGATTTCGCGCGTTTCGCGCTCGTGACCCAGGATCGCCTGACCGATGCGGCGTGGGTCAACGATCGGTTCAGCGATTTGGGTTGGCTCGCCGACGGCCGGACGTTCTGGTTCGAATCCGAGGAGTCGGGCTACGGGCATTTGTATGCGAAGCCCCTGAACGGCGCGGCGCGCAGATTGGACCGCGGCGACTCAGGCGCGCACGGCGATTACGAATCCTGGGACCCCGTGCTCTCGGCGGACGGACGGTGGCTCTATTTCCTCAGCAATGCGGGTGACGCCGCCGCGAGCGACGTCTATCGTGTGCCCTCGGCCGGCGGGGCGCCGCAGCGGATCACGCATCTCACCGGCGTGGAATCCTTCCTGCTCGCGCACGACGGCGAGCGTCTGCTGCTCACGCACTCGGCGAGTTACCTGCCGCCGCAGCTCGCGCTCGCGCGCGCGGACGGCGTGGGACCGGTGCGCGAGCTCACCGACACACGGACGCCCGCCTATCGTGCACTCGAGTGGATCGAGCCGCAGTTCGTGCAGGTGCCGTCGACGCATTTCGAGGGGTCCATTCCCGCAAAGGTCTATCGACCGCCGGCGGTGCCGGGTTCCGCGACGCGATCTGCAGTCTCGCATCCCGCGGTGGTGTTCGTGCACGGCGCGGGCTATCTGCAAAATGTGCATCGGCGCTACCCGTATTATTTCCGCGAACAGCTGTTCAACAATCTGCTCGCGCGGCGCGGCTACGTCGTCATCGACATGGACTACCGCGCGTCCGCCGGTTACGGCCGCGACTGGCGCACGGCGATCTACCGGCAGATGGGGCATCCGGAACTCGAGGATCTGCTCGACGGAAAACGCTGGCTCGTCCAGCAGGCCGGCGTCGACCCCGCACGCGTCGGCATCTATGGCGGATCGTACGGCGGCTTTATGACGCTCATGGGCCTGTTTCGTGCGCCCGGCGAATTTGCGGCGGGCGCGGCACTGCGTCCCGTGACGGACTGGCGCGAATACGATCCGGGCTACACCTCGGCGATCTTGAACGATCCGCAGGTCGATCCGCTCGCTTATGCCCGCTCCTCACCGCTTGAATTCGCTGACGGGCTCGCGGATAGTCTCCTCATCTGTCACGGCGTCATCGACGATAACGTCCTGTTCGAAGATTCTATGCGGCTCTACGAACGCCTGGTCGAATTGCACAAGGACGATTTCACGATCTCACCGTATCCGCTCGATCGGCACGCGTTCACGAATGCCGACTCCTGGCTCGACGAATACAAGCGCATCGATCGGCTGTTTCGCCGGAGGCTCGAAGCGCTGCCCCGCCCGGATTGACGGCGTGACCCACTGCGACTGGGACATCCGGCAAGACGACCTGTCGAGCGCGGCGACGCGCGAGCTCGTGCGCCTGCACTTGGAAGGGATGCACGCTGCCTCGCCACCCGGCAGCGTGTTCGCACTCGACCTCTCGGGACTCATTGCACCGGACGTCAGCCTGTGGTCCGCCTGGGCCGACGACAAGATTGCCGGCATCGGCGCCCTCAGGGATCTCGGCGTGCGCCACGGCGTGCGCAGCGGCGAGCTCAAGTCGATGCGCACGCATCCCCATTACCTGCGTCGCGGCGTCGCGTTCGCGATGCTCGAGCACATCATCGGCGAGGCGCGGTCCCGCGAAATGACCCGGCTCAGCCTGGAGACCGGCAGCGGTGCGTACTTCGAGCCCGCGCTCGTCCTTTACCGGCGGCGCGGTTTCGTCGACGGCGAGGCGTTCGCCGACTACGAGCGCAGCGCCTTCAATCAGTTTCTGCATCTCGGCTTATAGGCGAACGCTGCGCCCCCCAGGCGATGGCACGGTAGAACGGCGTTCAATCACGAGTTCCGAATATCATCGATCCGCCGAAATATGTCCAAATCGGACGAGCCGGGCGGCGACCTTGTTACACTGCGGCCATGAACTGCCATCGCGCCATCGCCGCAGGCCTGCTCTGCGTCGGTGCGGCGTGCACGGCAACTCTTGCAAGAGCCGACACTCCGAGCGACGAGGATCTCGCTGCGGGACGCGCGCTCGTCGCGCAACTGAGCCCAACCGCGGCGCCCGATCCCGGCGCCGACGCAGCCCTGCTGGCGGGCGTCGGCGAGGCCCGGGCAACGGCATTGCTCTTGGCCGTGGACGCGTACGGCAAGTCGAATGCGGCGACGTCCGGCGATTGGGCAGCGATGCACCGCGCGTTGCAGGGGCTGGTCGATCTTGCGACCGCGCATGACGAGCTCCTCAAGGCGAGCATCTTTGCATCCCTCGATGAAGCCGCTTATCGTCAACAGGATCAAGACTATGTGGCTGCACTTGCCGCGGCACGGCGCGGGCTCGAATTGCAGCAGCGCTCCGGCGAGGTCGCGACGCTGTACCTCCCTTGGCGCAGCATCGCCGAGGATCTCCTGCAACTCGGCCGCATCGACGAAGCGGCGGCGGCCTTTGCCGAAGCCCGGCGAGTCGTCCAAGATCCTACCGGCCGTTTTGCAGGCGACCTCTGGGGCGAGATCATCGCTCTCGATGCCTCGCTCGGCCGGCATCAGCTTGCTCATGCCGAATCGGCGGCTTTCCTGCGCGCCGCGGGACCCGAAACGCCCCCCGAGTTTCGTGCCTATTCCCTGCTCGCCGCCGCGAATCTCGCGATCGACGAGGGTCATTACGACCTGGGGATCGACCGAGTCCACGCCTCGCTCGCCGCGATCAAGACGGCCGCGGACCCGTCGCTGTTCGCCTTTCAAGCCATCGATAGCCTCCTCGCGCTCGGCATGCAAGCCATGCAAAGCCTCCCATACGACACGGCGCTCGGCGTCTGCGAGCGCCTCGATACGGAATTCCATGGCCTGCCGATCTCCATCGCCGGCTTCGCCCGCGAGATCGCGAAGCATCGCCGCAGGCTGTCGGGACGGTTCGATATCGTGCTCCGGGAGGATTCCGAGGCGGTGAAAAGCGCTCGCGCGGCGAACGATCCCGCGGGCGAGATTGCGGCGCTGCTCGCGACCGCAGTCGATTATTCCTATTTGCACGCGACGGCGCTGCAACTCGCGGCGCTCGAACAAGCGACGGATATTTTACGCTCGCCCGCGGGGCTGACCGCGGCGCCCGCCCTGCGTTATCGCACTCTGAATTCACTGGCGGCGACGCGCTTCGCCAGCGGCGACCAGCGCGGCGCACGCGACGCCTATGTCGAGGTGACGAGCGGCATCGAGGCGATCACCGCGGCGACGCTGCGCGCGCAGCTCGCCGACGCCTATGCGACGGCCGAACTCGGACTCGCCGCCGTCCTCGAGCGCGACGGCGATGTCGAGGCGGCGCGGAGCAGGCTGCAGCAGTTCACCCGGCCGGAAGGGGACGCCATCGGTCACTTCGCGCAGTCGCAGGTTCTGCTGCAATGGGCGCGCCTCGAACGGACGGCGGCCGAGCGACCCGACGAAACGATTCGGCTCGAGCTCGCCGCCATCGAAGCCCTGCGTCAGGAAAAAGACGCGGGCGGCGCCGTGGCCGCGCGCCTGCAACTCGTCGAATTCCTCGCCACGCGCGGGGATTCGGCGACGGCGGCGAACGGCCTGTCGCTCGCCCGGAGCCAGTTGGAGCTCGCGCGCACGGCGGCACGCTCGCTACAACTGGCCGATGCGGCCTGGCGCCTGCACTACGTGGACGGACTTCTGGCCGAGGCCGTCGGTGACCGCCCTGCCGCGCGACTCGCTTACGCTGCGGCGAGCGAGGCACTCGACCACATTCGGGCAGGGCTTTCCGACGAGGAAGAACGGCGGTCCTTCGTCGACGGCGCTGCGGTCCAGGATTTGTATCGGCGCCAAGTCCGATTGCTTCTCGACGCCGGCCGGCAGGCCGACGCCTGGAACGTGCTCGAACGACACAAGGCGCGCAGCTTCCTGGAGATTCTGCATGGCCGACGCTTCGCCGATGCGCCGGCCGACGCGTCGCCGCCCCGCGCTCGGCGCGCCACGGACGCGCTGACGACTCTCGAGCAGGAAATCCTCGCGACCCGCAGCCTGCTGACGCCGGAGGGCGAGGCAATCTTGGGCAAATCCGGTCGGCCGCCCCAAGCGCTTCGAGCGAAACTCGCGGTGCTCGAGGCGCGCTTCGCCCTGGCGCGCGAGCGGATCGATTCGAATAATTCGCGCGCCAGCCAGGTCTTGGCTCTGAGGCCCGCCAGTCTGCACCAAACTGTGGCCCGCTTGCCGCGCGGGACCACTCTCATCGAGTATGCGGTGCTCGAGCGGGAACTTGCCGCTTTCGTCGTGACCCGCGCAGGTGTGCACGTGGTGCGTTGGCCGGTGGACACCGCGGCGCTACCGAAGATGGTCAAGCAATTGCGCGCGCGCCTCGCGAATCCGCAGCCGTCGGACGATGTCGACGACAAGCTGCGCGAAGCGGCGGCTACGCTGATCGCGCCCGTCTTGCCCGCGATACCGGGCGGCACGCGGCAGCTGATCATCGTTCCGGCCGAACCACTCGCCTCGGTGCCCTTTGCGGCCTTGCCTCTGGCCCCGCGCCGCTCGGAACCCGAACGGCCCTTGCTCGAACGCTTCGCGATTGCCTATCTGCCGTCGGCTTCGACGCTGCAATTCCTGCAATTCAGAGCCGGGGAACATGCATCCGACGTCTTTCTCGGTGCGCTTGGCGATGTGTCGGTCGATGGTTTGCCGGGACTGCCCGCCACGCTCGAGGAAACGGCGGCCATCCAAGACCTCTACCCGCGTGCGCAACGCCGCGTTGGCGCCGAGTTTACCCACGATGCCGCTCTGCAGGCGCTCGCGCAGCATGCGGTGGTGCATTTTGCGACGCATGGCCTCGTCGATGCGCAGGCGCCGCTGTTCAGCTCCCTGGTCACCGCGCCGGCCGAAGGCCGAGCATCGCGCCTGTCCCTCTACGAGGTCGTCGATCTTCGCATCAAATCCCGCCTCGTGATCTTGAGCGCTTGCGAGACCGACCTGGGCCAGGCGCGCGGCGGCGATGAAATCATCGGTCTGACGCGCACGTTCTTACAAGCCGGAGCCGACAGTGTCGTCAGCAGTCTCTGGCAGGTTGACGACACGGCGACGGCGCTCCTCATGGCAACGCTCCACATGAATCTGCGTGCCGGAGAGTCCGCGCCGGTCGCGTTACGCCATGCGCAATTGGCGACGCGCCGGCGTTTTCCCCAGCCGTTCTATTGGGCGCCCTTCACGGCCAACGGACTGCGCTAGCCCGGTGCGGCGTCGGGCGGCGATGCGACGCCGGGCGGCGTCCCCTCGTGGGCGGCTGTGCCCGGCGCAGGTGCCCCGTCGGTCTTGAGGCTCGAAACGCGTTGGTAGAAGGCCAGGTAGAGCGCCGCCTTGGAATAGAGTTCCGCGACGATGACGGCAACGACGAGCGGCACCATGACGCCCCAGGCTGCGAAGCGGTGGAACAGAATCCAATTCGCGCCGATCGACAACACCGGGATCATGATCAGCGACACGAGAAACGCCTTGCGGAACGCGAGCCAGTGATACACCGCGAGCGTGGCGAGACCTCCCGCGATCATGAGCAAACCCGTGAGCACCCGGTTCACCGGGCTGATGAAGGTGCCTTCGATTTCCGCCGCCGCGGCCTGCGCAATGATTTCGCAGCCGTTCAAGAGTCCTCGCGGCGTGGCATACAGGTCACGGGCGACGCGATACGTGCCGCCGATGACGACGACTTGGCCGCGGAAGAAGCCGAGCTCATGCCAGGCGGGCGACGCGGCGTCGGCGAGCAGGTCGCGCGCCTTGATCGTCGCGAAGCGATACCGGTAATCCAGGAAATGCATCTCGTGCATGTGGTGGCCGGACTCCGGCGGCTCCCCGCCCGCGACCATACGCGCCGCTGCGTAGCCCGGCGAATCCACCGCGCCGCCGTCCTGTACTTGATACGAGTGGGGGTAGCCGCGCACGACGCCGCGCTCGTCGCGCGGCGCCATTGCGAGTGCGCGCACGCTGCCGGCCGCGAGCGGCCGCCCGCCGAGCGGCTTCGCGACCGTCAATCGACCGCCCGCGAGTTCCTCGCCCGAGACGTTCCAGACCGTCGGCACGGCGGGCGTCGGCATGTCGCGGAACGACTCATCCTCCGTGTCCAAGTCGACGACGATGGCGCGTGGGGCCGCGGCGGCGACCGCACTCAGGAGTTGCGACAAGACGCGCGGATCGAGCGGACTGCGGGCGTGGAACAGGGTCGCGTAATCGGCGTCGTCGATCGTGACGAGCCGAACCGACCGGGCGGCCGTCGGCGCCTGCACGGCAATCGCCGCATCGAGCGAGCTGTTCGCGAGTTGCTCCGGCAGATGACGCATCTGAAACAGGAGCACGAAGGCCGCGATCGTGAGCAGCGCGGGCTTGGATTGAGAGATCCTCGGAAGGAATGACAATCTTCCCTTGGCGATGATCTCTTCCAGACGCGCGATCTCGCGGTCGAGAATATCGTTGGTATTCACTGACTGCGGCTGGCTGCGAGCAGATAGCTGCGCAGCATGACATGCTCGTCGTCGCGGGCCGATGGCCCGACCCACGCGCCGGTCCGCTGCTTCACGGCGTCGAACGCCCCCGACGCGGCTGCATAGTCGCCGGGACGCACCACGAACACCAATTCATCGGCGACTTGCTCGCCGTCCGCGTTCACGATCGACAGCGTATATAGCCCGGTATCGGTGAACGGCACGGCACGCCAGAGGCCGTCGGACTTGAGTGAGAACGCGCGGGTGAGAGGCGGCTTCCCGCTCGTCGCCGATGCCGGCATGGCTGCCGGCACGGGTGGCGGCATGGGTGGCGGGACCGATGTCGGCGCGACGGCAGCCAGCGTCACCGTGTAGGTCCCGGCCTCCATCTCGGGCGGCGGCGGCGGCAGCACGAGCCCCACGGCGGGATCGAGGGAAAGAACGGCCTCGGTCTCGAACACGTTGCGTTTGCCGCGGGTCAGCGTGAGGGCATAGTGACCGAGCACGGCCGGCGGCTTGTCGAGCAGTACGCTGAGGACGGCCTTCGCCACGTTTGGCACGGCGACGCCGGCCGCGCCGGCGGCACGATCGTCGCCGACCGACACGGGGAGCCGACACGGATCGCTCGCAGCAGAATCGCAGACCGTGCGCGATCGCGACAGGTCCGCATCGCGGACGAGCGTCAGCACATCGCCGGCATGATCCGACAGCGCAACGATTCTCGCGCCCGCGGCCACGCCTAAACCGGCGGCCACGGAACCCGGCGAGCCGTCGACGCGCCATTCGCCGATCGCCTCGAGCACGTGGGCGACGATCGGCGCCGTTTGCGGGTCGCGTGCCGACGCTTGCGCCGCCGGACTCGTCACGAGTAGTCCCATCCCCAGAAGCGCCAACACCGGCTTCACGAACGGGGCATCCAATGCGAATCGAATCGACCGCCAAGCGGGGCGCGCGATCGCGGATGTGTCGATTTCATGGAGGAGACTCCTGCGGTCGCGAATGACCACGATGTTTGCGATGACGGCTCATCCAACTATTTGGGTACCGCCCGCACTCGTCGCTTGGCGCGGTAGAGCATCGAATCGCTCCAGAATACCTTGGGTCGGTTGGATTGTCGCCCCGCGGGCAGCGGCGAGTTCGGAACGGGTTATGTCCGATTCGCCGAATCATTCGCCGACGCGACGGCATTCTGCGAGTATGATCGCGGTTCACGTCCTCGGCCGGTTCCCGCCAACTCTGCAGGCAAAGATCATCAATGCAACTGAACTGTGGCTCCCGTGCGTCGTCGTGTGCCGTGTTCACGGTGTTGTCCGCTTTCACACTGCCGGTCGCGGCCGGGAACTTCAATATCGGCGACCACGTCGATGCCCGCTTGAATGGCCAGTGGTTCCCATGCACGGTCTTCAAACCTGAGCCGAACTGGCTGGTGCCGAATTCGAAAGACTTGCGCGGGTACACCGTCACGTGCGTCACCGACGCAGGTAACGGACCGCAGGAAGTCTTCGTCGGCCTGGCGGATGTTCGGTCACGCGCTACCACGCCCGAGGACAATCAGGCCGAAGCCGAAACGGCCGCCGCGTTGGCGCGTCAGCCGAAAGGCAACGGCGTCGGAGTTCAGTACGGTACTCGGAATCCTAGAACCTGCGCGAGCCGGTCCGCGCCGCGCATGGGTGCTCCTTCGGCCGCCCAGGCGGCGCAATATGTCATTTGCGAGCTCGAGCAAGGGGATGGAACGCACCCGCTCTCCCTGGTTGCGAACGTCAAAGTCGAGGTCGCCGCGGTTTCTCACGCCTCAAACAATTTCACGCGGGAGATCACGGCGGCGGACATCGATCCCAGCCAGCCGGTCTGGGACATTCGCGGGAGTTTTACGAACTACCGATGCGCACCGCTCAATTCCCTGATTGCCGGGAACGATTTTGCCCGGACGCACAATTGTTGGGTCCTCGATCAACCCATCGCCACCGGGTACTGCTACAAGAATACGTTCGGCGATTGGCATTGCGGCTTGCTGGGCAAACGAACCGACTGGCAAATGAACGTGCTGCCGCCGGCGGGCGAATGACAAGCCTCGATGGCGCCCGACTTCCAGGCAAGGTAGGCTTTGACGATGGCGATGATCCGCTACCTTCCGAGGACTCCGCTCGACCGCTACGTCGAATGCTTTTGGTGGTCGCAGCGCGAGCGGGCGCAAGTGTTCGGCGAGCACATGCTGCCTTCCGGTGGCGTCCAAATGATTTTCGCGCTGCACGATGCGCCCATTCTATGCGTGTCAAGCGCATCTCCCGCGCGTCCCCTGCTCTGGTCGGCTGGTATATTGCACGGACCGCAATGGACCTACTTTAAGTCGGGACCAAAACCTGCGGGCGTGACCGTTGGTGTCGCGTTTCGTCCTGGCATGGCCGGTGGCATGCTGGGCCTTGCCGTCGCGGAACTCGCCGATCGTCACGTGCCCATCGACCTCATATGGGGATCGCGGGCTCGCGAGTTACGCGAACGGTTGCTGGCGGCGCAGAGTCCATCCGCCGCTTTCCGCGTGCTGGAAGAGATGCTCTGCAGGCGAGTCGACGGGCTGGCGGAGATTCACCCCGCGGTTAAGCAGGCGCTCGCGTGCCGGAAAGGAGGTTGGGGGTTCGCTCGGGTTGCCGAGGTCCAGAGGCAGGCAGGGTGCAGTCCGAGGCACTTCATCGCGATGTTTCGAGCCGCGGTCGGGATGACGCCCAAACACTATTACCGCGTCAAACGATTCACGAGCGTGTTGCAGCGCCTCGCAGGCAACGACGCGGGGAGCTTCGCAGATCTCGCCGCCTCGATCGGCTACTCCGATCAAGCGCATCTGACCCGCGAGTTTCGCGAGTTCGCCGGCGTCAGCCCGACGCAGTATCGACCACGGGACTCCACCGCCATTTTGCATCACCGAAGCGGCGAGACGTTCTCCGGGATCTCCCTTGGGTAAAAAACCTTCAAGACCGGCGTGACCCGCGCACCCACAATGCGCTGCGAACTCAAGGCAGCAGACCGCGCTGGACGGCGGATTTTCGAGGAAGGAGGGTGAGCCGATGGAAATCAAAGAAGTCTATGCCTACCTGCGTGTCCACAACGCAGCCGAAGCCATCGATTTTTATGCGCGCGCTTTCGACGCGAAGGAACAGTTTCGGCTCACCGAGCCGAATGGCCGCATTGGCCACGCCGAAATAAAGATCGGCGGCTCAACGCTCATGCTGGCAGACGAACATCCGGAAAGCGGTATTTGCGGTCCTCGTTCCCTCGGTGGAACGACGATTTCGATCCACCTGCATGTCGGCGACGTCGACGAGGCTTACGCGCGGGCCATCGGCGCGGGTGCGGCGATCGTCAGACCCCTTCAGGATCAGTTCTATGGCGAGCGCTCCGGGACGGTTCGCGACCCCTTCGGTCACGAGTGGTTGCTCGGCGGTCAAATCGAGGCCGTAACGCCCGAGGAAATGCAGCGACGCTACACGGCCCTGTTCGCCAAATGAGTGGGCCGGTGCGGTGCGGTGCGAGCTGGAGGGGCGGCTCGTCAGCGATCCGCCCGTGCCGCCGCCTATCAGCGCAAGTCGAAGCGATCCAGATTCATGACCTTGGTCCAAGCGGCGACGAAATCCTCGACGAACTTACCGTGGGCGTCGGCGCTTGCGTAGACCTCGGCGAGGGCGCGCAGCTCCGCGTTCGAGCCGAACACCAAATCCACGCGGGTGCCGGTCCACTCGAGCCGGCCGGTCGCGGCGTCGCGCGCCTCGAATACCTGCTTGGCCTCCGAAGTCGCCTTCCACGACGTGCGCATGTCGAGCAGGTTGACGAAGAAGTCGTTCGAGAGCGTCCCCGGCCGCTTGGTCAGAATCCCGTGGTGACTCCCGCCCGAATTGGCACCGAGCGCACGCATGCCACCGAGCAGGACGGTCATTTCGGGAGCGGTCAGCGTCAGCAGCTGTGCTCGATCGATCAGCAGCTCTTCGGCCGCCGCGGGCAAACCGTCCTTCTGATAGTTGCGAAAGGCATCGGCGAGCGGTTCGAGAACCGCGAAGGAGTCGGCATCCGTCTGCTCCGCAGACGCATCCGTGCGGCCGGGTGCGAAGGGCACGGTGACGGCGTGACCCGCACGCCTCGCAGCCTCTTCGACGCCTGCGCAGCCGCCGATGACGATCAGATCGGCCAGGGAAACCTTCTTCCCGCCCGACGGCTGTGACGCGTTGAACTCGCGCTGGATCGTCTCGAGGGATCCGAGGACGCGGGACAGTTTGCCCGGCTCATTGACGGGCCAGTCCTTCTGCGGCGCAAGCCGAATTCGCGCACCGTTCGCGCCGCCGCGCTTGTCGGAGCCGCGAAAGGTCGATGCCGAGCCCCAGGCGGTGGACACGAGGTCCGACACGTCGAGGCCCGCGGCCAGCATCTTGGCCTTGAGCCGGGCGACGTCCTGTTCATCGACCAGAGGATGATCGGCGGCCGGGACGGGATCTTGCCAGAGCAGCTCTTCCGCCGGAACCTCCGGCCCCAGGTAGCGAACGCGCGGACCCATGTCGCGGTGAGTGAGTTTGAACCACGCGCGCGCAAAGGCGTGCGCGAATTCGTCCGGATGCTCGAGAAAGCGCCGCGAGATCTTCTCGTACGCGGGATCGAAGCGCAGTGCGAGGTCCGTCGTCAGCATGTTGGGTGCGTGGTGTTTTGCCGGATCATGCGCATCGGGAACGGTCCCGGCGCCGGCGCCGTCTTTCGGACGCCATTGATGCGCGCCGGCCGGACTCTTGCAAAGCTCCCACTCATAACCGAATAAATGCTTGAAGAAGTCCTGGCTCCAGTGCGTCGGCGTCGTGCTCCAGGTCACCTCCAGACCGCTCGTGATCGCGTCCCCGCCGATACCGCTGCCATACTTGCTGCTCCACCCAAGACCTTGCGCTTCGAGGTCGGCCGCCTCGGGATGCGCGCCGACGTGCGCGGCATCGCCGGCGCCGTGGGTCTTGCCGAAGGTATGACCGCCCGCGATCAGTGCAACGGTTTCCTCATCGTTCATCGCCATTCGTGCGAAGGTTTCGCGAATGTCCCGCGCGGCCGCCACCGGGTCGGGCTTGCCGTTCGGGCCCTCCGGATTGACGTAGATCAAGCCCATCTGCACGGCGCCCAGCGTATTTTCGAGTTCGCGTACGCCCGTATAGCGCAGATCGCTCCCCAGCCAGACTTTCTCGCGACCCCAATAAACGTCTTGATCCGGTTCCCAGACGTCCGCCCGGCCGCCGCCGAAGCCGAATGTCTGGAAGCCCATGGATTCGAGCGCGACGTTGCCGGCCAGTATCAAGAGGTCCGCCCAGGAGATCTTGCGGCCGTACTTCTGCTTGATGGGCCAGATCAGCCGGCGCGCCT
>Ga0302157_10004033_pt1 | contig 16168 bp, 14 predicted proteins | sample I_Bog_N3_3_FD_193502 | JGI IMG/M metagenome (GOLD analysis project Ga0302157, IMG submission 193502) | Peat permafrost microbial communities from Stordalen Mire near Abisko, Sweden - I_Bog_N3_3 | ecosystem: Environmental > Terrestrial > Soil > Wetlands > Peat | place: Sweden: Abisko, Stordalen...
ATATTTTAGGATATATTTCTAATACACGAGTGGAATATAGCAGCTCTATCCTATGGATGACGTAGACCGTAAGATTCTTCGGACCCTGCAGGCGGAACCCAGGCTGTCCATGCAGGCGCTCGCCGAGCGTGTCGGCCTGTCGCATACCCCCTGCTGGCGCCGGCTGCGCAAGCTCGAGGAAGCCGGCATCGTGGATACCCGCGCACTGGTGCTGGATCAGGATGCGGTCGGACTGCCGATCACGGTATTCGCTCACCTGAAACTGCGACAGCACGATGAGGCCACACTCGAGGCATTGGAGCGCGCGATGGTGGACTGCGCGAAGATCATTGAGTGCTTCTCGATCGCCGGCAGCAGCGACTATATCTGCCGCATCGTGGTCGAGAGTATCGCGGCGTACGAGACTCTACTTAAGAAGACCCTGGTGCATCTGCCGGGGGTCTCGGAAGTCAATTCGCAGATCGCGCTCAAGCGCGTCAAGCTGACAGCCAGGTTACCGATCTGACCGACCACCCGGCCTTCCCGGGCTCATCCAGCCTTCGCGGGTCGGCGCGCACTGTTGACGGGGCGAGCGGCGGCAGGGTGCGCCGCGGCAGGGCGCGCCGGAAACTTGCGCTGCGCACGGGTGCGCGCTGATCGTGTCGCCGTGGTGCGCGTCGAGGCAGGGTGCGGGCGCCGGGCAACGGCGGCGGATTCGAGCACGTGCAGGCGTTCCAGATTCGCATAGATGCTGCGCAGCTGCAGCCGCAGGCGTTCGAGGTCGGTCGGCGAGAATCCGTCTACCATGGACTCATAAACGTGCGCGCTCAGGTCGTTGCATTGCAGCGCGACCTGGCGGCCGCGCGCGGTCAGTTCCACGATGACCGAACGGCTGTCCGCCATGCTCGGCGTGCGCAGGATCAATTTGCGTTTCTCCAGTTCGCGCAGCTGATGTGAAATGGTTGACTGCGGCAGCGCCATGCGGCTCACCAGGTCACCGACGCGCGCCTGGCCGCTTTCCAGCAGCAACACCAGCATGCGCGAGTTGTGCAGTGCGACGTCGAAGCGGCGGAAGTAGGGGTTGCAGATCACCTCCAGCTTCGCCTCGATCCGATGCATCAGGAACGAGATGCGGTCGTTGAGGGGCGGCAGTGCTTGTTTTTTCATCGCGCGACGGATTGTAGCGCCTGCCAGATCTTGTGGGGCGTTGCCGGCATCGACAGGTCGGTCACGCCCGCCGGTCGCAATGCGTTGAGGACCGCATTCATGACCGCGGGCGGCGCGGCGATCGCCCCGGCTTCGCCGCAGCCCTTGGCGCCCAGCGGATTGTGCGGCGATGGCGTGACGATGTAGTCGAGCTTGAACGCCTCAATTCCCGGCATGTCGTCCGCCCGCGGCATGCAGTAGTCCATGAAGGTGCCCGACATCAATTGCGCGCTGTCCGGATCGTAGACGCAGTTCTCCAGTAACGCCTGGCCGATGCCCTGGGCGGTACCGCCGTGTACCTGACCCTCGACGATCATCGGATTGATGACGTTGCCAAAATCGTCCACGACCGTATAAGACGTGATGTCGGTCGCACCGGTCTCAGGATCGATCTCCAGCTCGCACAGGTGCAATCCCGCCGGATAGGTGAAGTTGGCCGGATCGAAAAACGCCGTCTCATCCAGGCCCGGCTCGATCTGCGCGCTGGAAAAGCGGCTGGGTGCGTGCGCCATGAATGCGAGTTCGGGAAACGACAGGCCGCGGTCGGTGCCCACGACCTGGAAGCGGCCGTTCTCGAAGCGCATGTCGCTCTCCGCCGCCTCGAGTATCTGCGCGGCGATGCGCTTGCCCTTGTCGACCACCTTGTCGATGGCGCGGATGATCGCGCCGCCCCCGAGCGCGAGGGAGCGCGAACCGACGGTACCGTTGCCGAAGGCGCTCCTCGCCGTGTCGCCGTGCACGATCACGATGGTCCCGATCGGCACGCCGAGCTTCTCGCTGACGATCTGGGCAAAGGTCGTCTCATGGCCCTGGCCATGCGAATGCGTGCCGGTGACCACGACCACCGAGCCGGTGGGGTTCACGCGCACGGTGGCTGATTCGAAGAATCCGGCGCCGCCACCGGCCGCCATGATGATCTTCGAGGGTCCCGCGCCGCAGGCCTCGATGTAGCTGGACATGCCGATGCCGCGCAGCCTGCCGCGCGCACCGGCCTCGGCGCGGCGCGCCGCAAAACCGGCGTAGTCGCCCAGCGCCAGCGCCTTGTCGAGTGCCAGCGCGAAGTTGCCGGAGTCGTATTCCGAGCCGAAAGCATTCAGGTACGGGAACCTGTCAGGCGCGATGAAATTGCGACGCCGAATCTCCGCCGGATCGATGCCCAGCTCGCGCGCCGCCTCATCGACGATACGCTCGATGACGAACGACGCCTCGGGACGCCCCGCCCCGCGGTAGGCGTCCACCGGCACGGTGTTGGTGAAGATGCCGCGCACCTCGCAGTACGCCGCGGGAATGTCGTAGGTGCCGACCAGCAGCGGCGCGGAGTAGAACGTCGGAATGGCCGGCCCGAAGGTCGAGTAATAGGCGCCCAGGTTGGCCCAGGTGTCGACCCGCAGTGCAAGAAAACGGCCAGTCGCGTCCAGCGCGAGTTCGGCGTGGGTGCTGTGATCGCGGCCTTGCGCATCGCTCAGGAACGCTTCGCTGCGCTCCGACGTCCACTTGACCGGCTTGCCCAGACGGCGCGCTGCCCACAGCACGATGACTTCCTCGGCGTAATGCATCGCCTTGCAGCCGAAGCCGCCGCCGACGTCGGGCGAGACCACGCGGATCTTGTGCTCGGGAACGCGCAGCGTCGCGGTCGCCAGCAGGATGCGCTGCACGTGCGGATTCTGCGAGGACAGGTACAGCACGAACTCGTCGCGGCCGTCGTCGAATTCACCGATCGCCACCCGCGGCTCCATCGGACTTGCGATCAGGCGGTTGTTGATGAGATCCAGCCTGGTGACGTGGCTGGCACGCGCGAACGCGGCAGCGACTGCGCCTTCATCGCCAGTGTGCCAGTGGAACGCCTTGTTGCCGGCGGCGCCAGGCCAGAGCTGCGGGGCATCGGTGGCGGTCGCGCGCTCGATACTGGCGGCGGCCGGCAGGTCGGCGATGTCGACCTCGATGAGTTCCGCCGCATCCTTGGCGAGCGCGGGCCTGGTCGCCACGATGACCGCGAGCGGTTCGCCGACGTGGCGCACCCTATCGATAGCCAGCACCGGCCGCGCAGGCACGAACATCGGCGTGCCGTCCATGTTCATCGTCATCCAGATGACCGGCAGGTCACCGACACCGTCGGCACGCAGGTCCGCCCCGGTGAACACGCCGAGCACGCCCGGGGCCTGCCTTGCGGCTTCGCAGTCGATGCGCCGCAACTCACCATGGGCGATGTTCGAGCGCAGGAGATGCGCGTACACCTGTCCTGGCCGATGGATGTCGTCGGTGTACTTGCCCCGGCCCGTGATGAATCGCTGATCCTCGAGGCGGCGCACCGAGGCCCCGATACCCGTCGCTGTCATATTGCGCATCCCCCCACGGCCGACCCAGATGTATCGAAATCGATATTAGGCTCTCTTGACAACAACTGGAACCTTTCCGCTATGCTAATCCTCAAGGCCTGAGTATTCAGAAGAATATTCGGATGCAACCACGGGCGGGGCGATGGCAATCCACGGCGAGTACACGATCGACGCAGCGCGCGAGGCTGTCTGGCAGGCGCTCAACGACATCGTGGTGCTCAAGGCGTGCATTCCGGGGTGCGAATCCATGACCCGCAGCTCCGAAACGGAAATCGACGCCAGGATCAGCGCCCAGATCGGTCCGATCCGCTCCTCTTTTTCCACGCATATCGTCCTGTCCGACATCACCCCGCCGTCTGGCTACACCCTGAGCGCCGAGGGCAAGGGCGTCGCCGGCTTCGGCCGCGGGACGGCCAAGGTGAGCCTGGCCGAACTGGGCCTGGCCGAACTGGGCGCGCGTACGGTGCTCACCTACGATGCGCAGATCACCGTGGGCGGCAAGCTCGCCCAGGTGGGTTCGCGGCTGGTGGAGTCGGCCACACGCTCCTATGCCGATCAGTTCTTCGCCGCTTTCGCCGGGCAGTTTCCAACCGTCGCCGCCCCCGAGCCGCGTGCCGACGCCGCGACCAGTGTCGCGCCGGTGACCGCAAGCACTGCCGGGTCGCCCCGCATCGCACCCTGGTGGCTGGTCGCGGCGGCAGTCGGCGCGATTGCACTGGTGCTGTGGGCTACCTTGCGGTAACGGGGCCTGCGGTAGCGGCAATATCATGATGCAAGTAACTGTCTCCTGTGTGGTCAACGGCGTAGCGGTCAGTGCTGAGGCCGAGCCACGCACGCTGCTGGTGGACTTCCTGCGCAATCAGCTGCGCCTGACGGGCACGCACGTCGGCTGCGACACCAGTCAGTGCGGGGTCTGCGTGGTCCACGTCAACGCTCGCGCCGTCAAGAGCTGCAGCATGCTGGCGGTGCAGGCCGAGGGCGCCGACATCACGACCATCGAGGGTCTGGCGGCGACATCGGCAGCCGTGGGGAGCCGCGGTTTGCATCCGATGCAGGCCGCCTTTCGCGCCGAGCACGGCCTGCAATGCGGTTTCTGTACCCCCGGGATGATCATGACCGCCGTGGAGCTCGTCAGGCGCAGGCCCGACCCGAGCGAAGCCGAGGTGCGCGCCGGACTTGAAGGCAACCTGTGCCGCTGCACCGGGTATCACAACATCGTCAAGGCGGTGCTCAAGGCTGCGGCGCAGATGCGAGCCGCCCAGACGGCAGCGCCGACGCCGGCGGCTACGGACAGCGCGCATGTATGAGTTCGCCTATGAGCGTCCGGTTGACCTGGGCGCGGCGCTCAAGGCTGCGGACGCGGACTCGGCGTTTCTGGCCGGAGGCATGACGCTGCTGCCGACGCTGAAGATGCGGCTGGCGCGCCGCTCGCGGCTGATCGACTTGAGCGCACTGCCCGAGTTGCGCGGCGTAACCGCTACCTCCACAACCGTCGACATCGGCGCGATGACCTCGCACGTGGAGGTGCAGGATTCGCCCGAGGTGCAGCGACTGCTGCCGGGACTTGCGCGCCTGGCCGCGGGGATCGGCGATCCGCTGGTGCGTAATCGCGGCACCATCGGTGGCTCGATCGCCAATAACGACCCGGCCGCCGATTATCCTGCCGCGGTCCTGGGCCTTGGCGCGACCATCGTCACCAATCTGCGCCGTATCCCGGGAGATGACTTTTTCACCGGCATGTTTGCCACCGCGCTTGCGCCCGGAGAGCTCATCACCCGAATTTCCTTTCCGGTCGCGCGCCGCGCCGGTTATCTTAAATTTCGTAATCCCGCCTCGCGCTATGCGGTCGTGGGGGTGATGGTCGCGCAGACGCCGGCCGGCATCCGCGTGGCAGTCACCGGTGCCGGCCCGCAGGTATTTCGCCTGCCTGCATTCGAACAGGCATTGACCAGGCGTTTCGCACCCGAAGCGCTGCAGGGGCTGACGGTGCCGAGCGACGGACTCAACGACGATATGCATGGTTCGGCGGCCTACCGCGCGAGCCTCGTCGGCGTCATCGCACGACGGGTTGTTGATATGGTCGCGGCCTAGGGCCTGCGCCGCGGTGAGCATCCCGGTCCCGGCGAGCGTGGCGGACACCGGCCGGCTGCTGGGCGAACAGGCCTATATTGCCGACCACGGCCTGAGCGTTGCCGTATTCCTGGCCCTGTCGCTCCGGCGGCCGTTGCTGGTCGAGGGCGAGGCCGGCGTCGGCAAGACCGAAATCGCCAAGGCACTGGCCGGCGCACTGGGGCGCAAGCTGATCCGCCTGCAGTGTTACGAGGGGCTGGACGTTGCGGCAGCCGCTTATGAGTGGAACCACCTGCGGCAGATTCTCGAGTTGCGACTCGCCGAAAGCGCCGGTGAACCCCTGTCGCGCGCAGCGCTGACGGCCGACATCTTCGCGCCGCGCTTTCTGATCAAGCGGCCGCTGCTGCAGGCACTCGAACCGCAGCCGGAGGGTGCACCAGTCCTGCTGATCGACGAGATTGATCGTGCGGATGCGCCATTCGAGGCGTTCCTGCTCGAGCTGCTGTCGGAATTCCAGATGACGGTGCCGGAGCTCGGCATGCTGCGCGCGGCCGTGCCGCCGATCGTGATCCTGACCTCCAATCGCACGCGCGAAGTGCACGATGCGCTCAAGCGCCGCTGCCTGTACCACTGGCTGGGCTATCCGGATGCCGAGCGCGAGACGCAGATCCTGCTGCGGCGTACGCCGGCCGCCAGTGAACAGCTGGCGCGCCAGATCGTGGACTACGTGCAGGGTCTGCGCACTCGCGGACTGTTCAAGCCACCGGGTATTGCGGAGACGCTCGATTGGGCACAGGCGATCCTCGCGCTCGGGCGCCATGCACTGAGTGACGATGTGCTCACCGACACGCTCGGTGTGCTGCTCAAGTACCAGGAGGACGTCGCGGCGGTTCGCGACAGCCTGGGCGAGGATCTCAGCAGCGTGCCGGCAAAGCCCAAGTCCTGGTCCCGATGAGCGGCGGCGCCAGCGATGATCGCCCCGCGGTCCCGGCGCGAGGGCTGGTCAGCTTTGCGCGCGCGTTGCGCGCGGGCGGGGTGCGTCTTGGGTCGGCGGCGCTGCTCGACGCCTGCGCGGCCCTGGCGGCAGTGGGTCCCGACCGCCGGATGGACGTGCGTGCAGCCCTGCGCACCACGCTGGTCCGCGATCCGGGCGACCTCGTGCTGTTCGAGTTGCTGTTCGATTCTTTCTATGCGCATGGCGCGGGCGATGCCACGGGCCTGCCGGCGGGCGGCCAGGTGCTGGCGCAGGCGCCCTCGAACGTGGCGCCGCCCGCGGCAAAACGTCGGCTGAGCGACAGCCTGTCGAGCCGCCGGACAAACCGCGCGATCGAGGCTGTTCAGCTGGTGGAGACCAACGCCGGTGGCATGCCATCGCGCGTTGAGCGATTCCGGCTCAAGGACTTCGAACAGATGAGCGCCGCCGAAATTGCCGCGGCCCAGGCCCTGATCCGGGTGCTCGGCAGGGCCCAGGCGCAACGCCGCTCGCGTCGCAGCCACAGCGGCGAGTCCCGTGGCCATAACGCAAGATCCCTGGATCTGCGCCGGATGCTGCGCCGACGCGACCTCGACACGCCCCGGTACCGGACAGAAACGCTGCAGCCGCGCGACTGTGTACTGCTGGTCGACATTTCCGGTTCGATGAGCCTGTACTCGCGCCTGTTCCTGCATCTGGCGCATGCGCTCGCGCGCTGCCCGGGCCGGGTCGAGACTTTCGTGTTTGCCACGCGCCTGTCGTATATCACGCGCGCGCTGCGCATTGCCGAGCCGGACCGCGCTATTGCAGCCGCCAGCCGCGCGGCGCCGGATTGGGACGGCGGTACGCGGCTCGGCGCCTGTCTCGCTGAATTCAATCGAGCCTGGAGCCGGCGCGTACTCGGAGCAGGCGCTCGTGTCATCCTGCTCAGCGATGGGCTCGAGCGCGATGGCATCGAGCTGCTGGAGCCGGAAGTCGCGCGACTGGCCCGGGCGGCGTACCAGCTGGTCTGGATCAATCCGCTGCTGCGAAGCGAGGCTTACGAGCCGCTGGCTGCCGGAGCGCAGGTGCTCGCACGCCATGCCGATCAGCTCAGGTCCGCGCACAACATCGCCTCGCTCGCCGAACTCGCCCAGCTGCTCAACTAGAGCCGCCGGAAGGCTACCCGGCCCGGCCAAGCCGAGCCGACCCCAGCCGACCCCAGCCGACCCCAGCCGAGCCCGGCGGGGCCCGGGACGACGCGCCCGCATGCCGCTTGTACATTTACATCGACTTCGATATACAATCGCTTCCGGGAAACATCGATTTCGATATATAACGCGGGTCGCGCCAAGTACGCGGCTGCGCGGAATCAGACGGGGGTACTACTGAATGCTGGACACGGGCGGCCGAGCTCATCCCACCATGGTCATCCCATGAACGGGCACGCGCTGCCGTGAGCGCGGCCGTGCTGTTCACCGGCGGCCAGGTCATCGACGGCACTGGCGCGCCGGCGTTCGCGGCGGACGTGCTGGTGCAGGGCAATCGCATCCTCGCCGTCGGCAGCGAGGCGGTCGCCCAGGCCGACCGGCTGACGGCGGTCCGGCACATCGGCATTTCCGGTTGGACGCTGATGCCGGGGCTCATCGATGCCCACTGTCATGTCAGCTTCGATGCGCCGCGCTCGAACGACGAGCTGTTCTTCCATCGCCGTGCCGGCCTTGCCGCCATTATCGCGGCCGCCGACGTGCGCAAGATCCTGTGCGCCGGTGTCACCGGCCTGTTCGATGCGGATTCGATTCACGATATCGGCGTCGATCTGCGCGACGCGATCGAGGCCGGTGTGGTCGAGGGTCCGCGCATGACGTCCGGAGGACATGCGCTGATGACATCGGTGGGCGGTACCGCCGGCCGGCTGATTCCGGATGAGGGCTTACGCGGCTACGCGGTGGTGGTGCGAACCCGCGATGAAATCGTCACCGAGGTGCGCCGGCAGATCAAGGGCGGCGTCGACTGGATCAAAGTCCACGTCACCGGCCTGATTCCGCGCCAGCGCGCCCGCGGCGAGCTGACCGTCTGGTCGTTCGATGAATTGCGGGCGGTGTGCGACACCGCGCACGCGCTCGGCATTCCGGTGGTCGGCCACTGCCGCAACGCTTCCAGCACCCGCGATGCGGCACGCGCCGGCTTCGACATGATCCTGCATGCCACGCACATGGACGAGGAGGCGGTCGAGGCGGTGGTAGAGCGCAGCATCCCGATCGTGCCGACCTTCACCTTCCAGGCGAACCTTGCCGATTACGGCGCCGCCGTCAAGGCCGACAAGGCTCTACAGGAGTTGTTCCGACGCGAGATCGAGGACAGCGCGCAGACCCTGCAACGCCTGCATGCGGCCGGTGTGCCGCTGCTGTGCGGGACGGAAAGCGGCTTTTCGCTCACGCCGCTCGGCGACTGGCATTACCGCGAACTCGAGGTGTTCGTGCGCGACCTGGGCTTCACGCCGTTGCAGGCGATCCGTGCGGCCACCTGCGATGCCGCGCGTGCACTGCGCATGGAGGGGCAGGTGGGCAGCGTCGCTGCCGGCCAGATCGCCGACCTGATCGTCATCGACGGGGATCCGTCCAGCGATGTGACCATGCTCGGCGACCGGGATCGCCTCAAGCACGTGATGGCCAACGGCCGGCTGGTGGATCTGGGGCGCGAGCAGCTGCCGCGCCGATCGATTCCAGGCTGGCGCATGAGCCAGTACTCCAGCGAGATCCTCACGCGGGAACTGGTGCGCACATCGGGGCCGCATCCATCATGAGCACCATCACCGTCACCGGCTTCAGGGACGCGCAGCAGACCCTGTCGTTGCCCGATCTCAAGCAGGCGCTGTACGACGAGGGCGCCACGCTGATGGACCGCGTGCTGGTCACGCTCGACGGTGTCGAACATCGGCGACGGCGGCTGATGGAAATGAGGATCTTCAAGAAGGATTTCTTCGCCTTCTACGAGAGCGAAGTGCTGCCGCCGGTGCTGCATGAAACGCTGGCGCCGTTCGTGGCGCGCGGCGCGGCCGACCTGGTCGAGGTCGCCTACCACTGCATGATCGGCCTGACCGCCGACTTCGCCGGCATCGACCGGCCGCTGCGCACCGCCGCGGAGACTGCCGACCTGGTGCGCCTGCTGCGTATCTTCGGCATCGCGGCCACGGTCGGCCAGTTCACCGGCTCGCGCACCGAGGCGGATGAGCTCAAGGCGCAGGTGGCCGCCGGGATGGCGGATTTCGAAAAGAATTACTTCGAGCCGTCGGTCGCGCGCCGCGCGGAGCTGCTGGCGCGCTGGCGCGCGGGCGAGATCGCCGAGGACGCATTGCCGCGCGATATCCTGACGCTGCTGCTGCGGAACGAGGACCAGATCGAACTGCCGCCGGACATGGTGCTGCGTGAGACCGCGTTTTATTTCCTGGCCGGTGCGCATACCTCGGTGCACTCGCTGTCGCATGCCATGCACGAGATCTTCATGCTGTGTCGGCGCGACCCGGCGGAGCGCAGGCACCTGCTGGACGATCCGCTGTTCGTGCAGCGCTGCGTGCACGAGAGCCTGCGCCTGCACCCATCCAGTCCGATCTCCAAGCGCCGGCCGCTGTGTCCGATGCAGCTGCCGCAGGGGACGGCTGCCGGGCCCGAGGATACCGTGGTCGTGGATCTTTATCGCGCCAACCGGCAGGCCGAGCAGTTCGGCGACGACGCGCGCGAGTTCAACCCGTACCGGACCAAGATTCCGCCGCTTCTGCCCTACGGCCTGACCTTCGGGGTGGGTGTGCACAGCTGTCTGGGCAAGGGACTGGCCGCGGGCGACCTGCCGAAACCCTCGAGCGACGCCAGCAAGCATCAGTACGGCACGGTCACGCTACTGGCGCGCGAGCTGTTGAAGCTCGGCGCGGAGCCGGATCCGGCGACGCCACCGCAACAGGATCTCACCACCGAGCGCGAGACCTGGACGCGCTACCCGATCGTGTTCCGCGCGTCATGAATCACGCGCCATGAATCACGCGTCATGAATCAGCTGAACGTCAGCACTTTCCAGGAGGCGTCCTCCGCGCTGCGCCATCCGGATCTTGCGCAGTGCATGTACGACGCCGGCGCGGTGGTCATGGACCAGGTGCTGCTGAGCCTGCATGGCGAGGCGCATCGCCTGCGCCGACTGCTCGAGCTGCGGGTATTCCGCAAGGGCTTCCTGGCGTACTACGAACACGAGGTGTTTCCGCCGACGCTGGCGGCGACGCTGGCGCCGTATCTGGCCGCGGGCCGGGCCAACCTGATCGAGTTCGGCTACCGCGTGACGATCAACCTGACCGCCGATTTTGCCGGCATCGATCGGCCCGAGCGCAGCATCGAGGAGACCGAAACGCTGTTCCGGCTGGTGAAGACGTTCAGCGAGGGCGCAACGCTGGTGCATTCCAAGCGCGATCGCGCCGAGGTCGAGCGCGAGGTGCGCGCGGCGCTGGAGGTGCTGCGCACGCGCTTCCTGCAGCCCTCGGCGGCGCGGCGCCTGGCGCTGATCGAGCAGGTCGCGGCAGGCAGCATGGACGAGGCCGGGTTGCCGCGCGACGTGCTGACCGTCCTGCTGCGCAACGAGGACAAGGTCGATCTGCCGCCGGATGTACTGCTGCGCGAGATGGCGTTTTATCTGCAGGCGGGCTCGCACAGTACCGCCAACTCCATGGTGCACGCCCTGCACGAGATCGGCCTGTGGTGCGAGGCGCATCCCGACGATGCGGCACGCGTGCGCGATGACCTGCTGTTCCTGCAGCGCTGCGTCCACGAGAGCATGCGCCTGCACCCGGCGAGTCCCGTGGCCTGGCGCCGCCCGACCTGCCCGGTGCTGCTCGCCTCTGGCGATACCGCGGGCGACACCGATCGCATCGTCATCGACCTGGCCGCCGCGAACCGCGATCGCAGCATCTTCGGCGAGGACGCCGATCGATTCAATCCGATGCGTAGGCTGCCACCCGGCGTGTTTCCGTACGGCATGACCTTTGGTACCGGCATCCACGCCTGCCTGGGTCGGGACCTGGACGGCGGCGTGGTCGCGCGCGAGGTCGTGGACCCGGCGGCACACCAGTATGGCCTGGTCACGCTGCTGGTGTCGTCGTTGCTGCGCGCCGGCGCAAGGACGGTAGCGGGCGATCCGCCGACCGCCGATGCCAACACCCAACGGCAGAACTGGGGACGCTACCCGGTCGAGTTCGCGCGTTGAAAACCATGATGGTGACCGGCGCCGGTGCCGGTATCGGCGCTGCAATAGCCACGGCCGCAGCCAGCGCGGGCTATCGCGCGGTCGTGTGCGACATCGATGACGCGCGCGCCAGCGCCGTGGCGGCCGGGATCCCGGGCGCGCTGGGCTTCCAGCTCGACGTCAGCGTCGAGGCCGAGGTCGAGCGGGTACTCGATGCGCTCGATGGCGTGCCCGACGCGCTGGTCAACAATGCCGGCATCGTGCGATTCGGTCCGCTGCTGGACCTGTCGCTCGATGCTTTCCGCGCCGTGGTTGAGGTGAATCTGCTTGGCGTGTTCGTGTGCGCGCGCGCGCTCGCACGACGCATGCTGCCGCGCCGCGCAGGCGTCATCGTCAACATGTCCTCGATCAATGCTACCCACCCGGGTCCCGGTGCCGGGGCGTATCCGGCGACCAAGGCGGCCGTCGTTGCGATGACCCAGCAGATGTCGCTCGAGTGGGCGGGCAGCGGTCTGCGCGTCAATGCGGTCGCCCCCGGATTCATCGATGCCGGGATGTCGGCCCCGATCTACGCCAATCCGCGGGTGCGCGAACTGCGCGGCATGGCGGTGCCGCAGCAACGACTCGGTACCGCCGAGGAAGTGGCCGCGGCCGTGCTGTTCCTGTGCTCCGATCAGGCCTCCTACATCAACGGCCACGAGTTGACCGTCGATGGCGGCGTCGTCAACAGCGTGCTGTCGCGGCTGCCGCGCGAATAGGGCTTTCCACAGTGATGCAGTTCCTGATCAGTGGCGGAATCTACCACGAGTTCCAGGCGGGTTCCGCGCTGCTGGCACGTGAGTTCGTCGCCCTGGGGCTCGAGACGATCGTGTTCGACGATCCGGAGGCGGCGCTGGCCGCGCTGGCGGCCGGCCTGCGCTGCGACCTGCTGACGATCAACGCGCTGCGCTTCACGATGCAGCAGCATGAGAAGTACGCGCCGCTGCGGGCACAGTGGGCGTTCCAGCTCTCGGCGTCCGGCCGCGATGCGCTCGCAGGCTACGTGCGCCGCGGCGGTGCGCTGCTCGGCCTGCATACCGCGAGCATCTGCTTCGATGGCTGGGAGGAATGGCCGCGGATACTCGGCGCCTCCTGGATCTGGGGCCGCTCGTTCCATGCGCCGGCCGGCGAGGTCGAAGTGCAGTGCCTCGATACGGTCGATCCGATCACTCACGGCATCGCTGACTTCAGGCTCGTCGATGAAGTCTACCGCGATCTTGAGATCGGCGCGGATTCGCAGGCGCTGATCCGTGCACGATGCTCTGGCGAGGAGGCGTATCACCCGGTGTTCTGGGCGCATCGCTATGGCGAGGGGCGCGTGATCTACGACGCGCTGGGTCATGGGCCTGAGTCGCTCGGCCATGCGACGCACCTTGAGGTCCTGCGCCGCGCCGCGCGCTGGCTGGTGGGTTCCGCCCGATTCACGCACGGCCGCGCGCATGCGTGATCTCAACGGCCAGTCGATACTCATTACCGGTGGCGGCTCGGGGCTGGGCGCCGGCGCCGCGCGCTACCTGGCGCAGCGCGGTGCGCGCGTGACCATCTGCGGCCGGCGCGCAGAGGCCGTCGCCGGCGTCGCGGCCGCCATCGGCCCGGCCTGCCGCGCCATCCAGGGTGACGTGACCGTGGCCGCGGACCGTGAGCGCATCGTCGCCGCCGCGCTCGAGCATGGCGGCGGCCTGTACGCGCTGCTGAACAACGCCGGCAACATGTATCGCGGACCGATCACCGAACTGACGCAGGCGCGGCTGCTGGAGATCTTCAATTCGAATGTCGTCGCCGGGATGCTCCTGACCGGGCTTGCGGTGCCGCACCTGGCCAGGACCCAGGGCGCCGTGGTGTTCCTCGGCAGCGTACATGCGCGCCGTGCATTTCCGGGAGCTTCGCCCTATGCGGCGACCAAGGGTGCGATCGAGGTGCTGACGCGGGTGCTGGCAGCGGAACTGGGCGCGCAGCGCATCCGCGTCAACTGCGTCGTACCGGGCGGCGTGTTTACAGAGATCAACCAGCGCGCCGGCCTGTTCGATGACGCGACGGCACGCAAGCGCCTGGATTCCATGGCCAGTCTGCACGTCCTGGGCCGCATCGGCACGGAGGAGGAAATCGCCGAGGCGATCGCGTACCTGATTGCGGCCGAGTGGACCACGGGCGCCATCGTCGACGTCGACGGCGGTCTCGGGCTGGGTCTGACGGCGGGGTAGGAAGGCGGGTTAGAAAGTAGTCACCAACGGCATTTGAATAAATCTTCGAAGATCACGGGGAGTTGATGATGACGATTGCAAACAGTCTGCGCCTCTTTGGCACTAGCACGGGATGGAGTATTCGAACGGGATGGGCGAGCGGCTCGGTGCTCGCGATGGGCCTGGCGCTTGCGCCGCCGGGTTTTGCGGATGACCCGGTCATCGTCGCTGCCGCAAGCACCGCGGCCGCTGGCAGCATCGCATCCACCGGCAGCACGGCGTCTGCCTCGACCACGGACAGCACCGAGGGCAATCTGGATACGGTCGTGGTCACGGCGCGCCGGCGCGATGAGAGCCTGGAGCGCGTGCCGGTCGCGATCAGCGCTTTCTCCGCGCAGCAACTGCAGGACCAGCAGATCCTCAGCGAGTCGGACCTGCAGGCCGCGACCCCGGGACTTACGATCCGCGAGACCAGCAGCCAGAACCAGTTGAACTACTCGATCCGCGGCCAGTCGGTGGATGCGTTCTCCGGGTCCTCGCCCGGCGTGTTGCCGTACATCGACGACCTGCAGGTATCCTCGACCACCGCGACCGCGTTCTTCGACCTGCAGAGCGTGCAGGTGCTCAAAGGGCCGCAGGGTACGCTGTTCGGCCGTAACGCCACCGGCGGCGCGGTGCTGTATGAGACGCAGAAGCCAACCGATGAGCTGGGCGGATACATCTCCGGCCGCCTCGGCAACTACGACACGCGCGAGGTCGAGGGCGCGTTCAATGTGCCGCTGCTGGGCGACAAGCTGCTGCTACGCGTCTCGGGACTCACGGACTCCAGCCGCGGCTTCGTGCATAACCTGTACGACGGCAGCTGGCTGGGCGCCGACGACAAGTCGGTGGGCCGCGTCGGCCTGACGTTCAAGCCGATCGACGGCCTGGTCAGCACGACGACGTACCAGTACGGGCATTTCGGCGGCGGCAACGTGCCATCGGAACTGTATTCGGCCAATGCCTGCGGCTCGAGCAACAACGGCGTTCCGCTGCTGTCTGCCAGCGCCTGCCTGTACAACCCGGCATTCCCGGGTTGGGCGGCGTTCCTGGCCGCGCACCCGAAGGCGTTTCCGGGTGGCGTCGAGGCCTTCGTCGGCTACCAGCAAGCCATCGGGCCCTGGAACGCGAGTCTCGACTCGCCCCTGCAGCACGATGCGCACGCCGAGTACCTGGTCAACAACACCGCGTATGACATCACGCCGCAGATGACGCTGAAGAACATCGTCGGATTTACCGCCTCCCGCTCCGCCGAGCAGACCGACTTCGACGGCACCAACTATCCGATTTTCGGCGAGGGCACGCCGACCGATCCTTCCGCCGAGTTCTTCCACACCAACCAGTTCTCCGACGAACTGCATCTGCAGGGCAAGGCATTCAACTCGCGGCTGGATTACATCGTTGGCGCTTACGGATCGTTCGAGCGCGATGAGAGCGATTTCCCGCTGTTCGCCTTCGACGTCGAGCCCGCGGTACCGGCGACGCTGTTTCATTACCACTGGCGCATTGTCGACCAGTCGAAGGCGGTGTTCACCCAGGAAACCTACGATCTGGGTTCCGGCTTCAGCGTGACGGGAGGCGTGCGCGAGACCTGGGAGGACACCAGCATCAGCCAGCTCGCCGGTTCCATTTTCACCGGCGCGCCGTCCGAGCAGCAGTCCGCGAGGAAGCCGAGCTGGACCGTGGACCTGGACTACCAGCTCACGCGCGACCTGATGTTCTATGCGGCCACCCGTGGCAGCTGGCGCACCGGCGGCTACAACGGCACGGCGCCGCCCCTGGATGCCTACGCCTCCGGTGGCGGCAACAAGTTCCGGCCGGAGACCACCCGCGATGTCGAGGTCGGCATGAAGTATTCCGGCGCGGTGGCCGAGATACCGGTGCGGCTGAACGTGGCGGCCTACGATCAGTGGGTGGACGACATCCAGCGCACCGCCTACCTGATCCTGAACGGCAGCCCGCTCGCGATCACCGTCAACGTGCCGACCGCGGAAATCAGCGGCGCGGAGGCCGATGGCGAGATCCGACCCGCGTCCTGGCTGCTGCTGGGTGCTTCGGTGTCGTATGCGGACGCCCGCTATACCAATGACAGCGTCAGCTATTTCGCCAATACGCTGCATTTCGGACCTTACGCTGATACGCCG
>Ga0302157_10004034_pt1 | contig 16152 bp, 9 predicted proteins | sample I_Bog_N3_3_FD_193502 | JGI IMG/M metagenome (GOLD analysis project Ga0302157, IMG submission 193502) | Peat permafrost microbial communities from Stordalen Mire near Abisko, Sweden - I_Bog_N3_3 | ecosystem: Environmental > Terrestrial > Soil > Wetlands > Peat | place: Sweden: Abisko, Stordalen...
CTGCGGGTTCGCGTCGCGGCCTTCCTTACTATGGCCGCGCTGCCGCAATGGCGAGAACAGCTTGCCGCCCCACTGCTCGCAGTGCTCGTCGGGTTCGTCGATCTCGAAATACGCTGTGGTGGTGTCAAAGAAGATAAGGTCGACGTCGAGGCGCAGCAGGTCGGCGCTGCGCAGGAACACGTCGCGCTCGATCTCCTCGGACCAGACGGCGAGGAAGTCGAGCGCACGATAGAGTTGGTCGACCGCGAGCTTGTTGGCTTCCGGCAGCCAGGCGATGTCGGGCAGCCAGCGCGTGGCGCAACCGAGCTTCGAGCCGGGGTCATCCAGGCGCTGCGCCGCCATGGCGAACAGCGCCCATTCGTGCGGCGCGGTCAGCTCGGCGCGGTCCATGCGGGTGCGGATGGCCTCGCCGATGCCGATTTCTCCCACAACGCGCGGGCGACCAGCACGATGCCGAGGTCGAAGACGGCGTCGATCTCGATCTCCGGGATGGTGGTTTTGCCGCGGGTCGGCAGAGTATCGGCGGCATCGGCGTCTATGACGCGCTGGATGCTGGCGACCAGGCGCTGCAGTGCAGCACGGTCGAGTTGGTCGGCGCGGCCGAAGCTGTGCACCACCCGCGCTTCGGAGCGCTTGGCCTTGGCGTTCCATTCATTCTCGGCGAGGGCGTAGTAGGCGACCGTGGAGCCGTCGCGGTTACGCCGCTCGGTGACTCGCAGATACATGCCTAGATGTTAGGCGTGTATGCGCTGATTAACAATAGCATTCTTAGGCAGTCGTGTGTCTAGGTTTTTCGGTCGTTTCGACCGCCGCCCGCAGCCAAGACAACGGAATTACAAAGGGTTCCCCGCATCGCTCCCCTCCGCGTGTGCCCGGTGACCGCGAACCCAGGTCGCAGGGTAAACCGTTAATCTCGGGGGTAACCGCTGAAGTCGCCTTTGGAGAATGACATCCTGCCCGCGCCCTTCTCGGGAACGATACGGCACCGAGGGAACGTAACTGCGATATGTCGCCAGCAGCTGGCCGTGCGAGGGAACGAACAGATTCGTCCTTGACGAAGCGATACGTATAGCCTGTTAGTTTCAGGCCGTATGTTCCCTCCTGGGAGCAATCTCATCGGTTGAAATGGCGAGGTTCCTATTCCTGACGCCAACACTCTGGCTGCCGCTCCAGGCCGCCATGTCGCAGCGTACGACGGACGGCTAGAGGCTGTTGGCGCGGTGGCCTCTGGCGAATCACCGATGCCCGCCAACACGTTCGGCTGCATCCGGGTCGGCGAGATCAGGGACACTGGCCAGGCCTTGCTGCAGATCGCCGACGCAATAGCGGTCCTGGAAAACCTGGGTTTCTCCCCTGCTACCTCTCTTGCCGATGCCGAGATCACCGCCGACGTTGTTGCCAGCCTGTTCAGCGACGACATGGCCGCGGCGGCGGTGACGCCGGCGCCGTTTTCTGCCACATCCGGCGGGCCGGAGTCTGGCGATGTCGTGGCGGAGGCGGATTTCGCCGATCCCGGGCGGGCGACAACCTGCGCCTTGTGGCTGCGCGAGCTAACGCAGGCCGTTGGGGCCGATCCAGAGGGTCCGCTCGACCAGGTCTGTGTTGTGCTCGGCTGGCAGGGACCGGCCACGCTGCGACAGGCCGGCCTGCTGATGGAGGCGCTGGCTCTGGCGTGCGAGGCATCGCCGGCCGGGGATTTTCCACCTGCGCTGCTTGGGCCGGGTGCCGCCAGGATCGCCGATCATGCCGCTCGGACCATACGCCGCCTGCGGTCGCAACGGGCCGCGTTGTCCCAGGCGGTCAACATCGAGGCGGCGGTTTCGCCGGAACAACTCCGCCGGCACGCCACTGCCCTCCGCTGCGCAGGTCTGTTTGGCTGGATGGAGCCGGACGTACGATCGGCAAAACGGCTCTATGCTTCGGTTTGTCGTGAGGGTGCGCCGACCTCAAGCAGCCGCATGGCGGATCTTCTCGAACACTTGGCAACACTGCGCGAGGAACTCGCGGCTCTCTGCGGCAGTGCCTCGCTCCGCCAAACGTTCGGAGAACGTTTCCAGGGCATCGATACGGACGTGGATCAGGGGCTGGCGATTGTCGGCTGGTCGGAGCGGGTTCGCTTCAGCCTGGGTGGCCCGGGCCTGGAAGCGTTCGCGGCACGCAGGGTCTTGCTGGCTGAGGACGGAAGCGTTCGTACGGCGCTGAGGGCGCTGTCGCGGGACCCGCGGCTTGGCGAGCCGGTCGAGGAAGCTCCCGACAGCACCGCAGAGCACTTTGTCCATAGAGCGCAGGCGCTGCGGGAACGCCAGGCGCGCGTGGAAGACTTGTGTGACCGACTGTTCCGGGCCGGTATCCCGGCGGACCTGCCGTTGGCGCGTCTGACGGTGGTCGCCGCGGCGCTGGAGACGGCTTCTGTCGGGACCGTCCCTCAACCGCCCGAGGCTGGGCCGGAACCTCCTTCGCTTCTGACCGACCGGGTGCGAGCCGCTGCTCTGCCGGAGCCGACAAGACAGCTGATCCTCGGACTGGCGCCGCCGGAGTTGGTCCGGCTTGCCATGGCGGCGCGCCGGCTGGTCGCGGCGACGACGGCGGTGCGACAGGTCTGGACGACGCTGACCGGCCCGACTGACCGGACGGCGAGCATGCCGCCGCAGGACGGGCCGGTTCATGGAACGTCTGCGCTTGCCCCTGCCGACGACCTGTTGCCGGCAACCGACCTGCCGCCGCCGGGCGCCGATGCTTCGGCCGAGTCGCATCCCGGCGCCGGCGCCGCGGAACTGATCCCAACCCCTTCTCTGGAGCCGGCAGCAACGGAAGCGACGCCGTTCTCCCCGACTGGCGCGCCAGCGGCTGCCGGACCGCTGGCACACGCCGATAAAGCAGCGGTTCCAGGCCTGGAGGGCGGCGTCATTGCCGAGCAACGCCTGCTGGCCGATCCCTGGGACGATCCGGCAGCCCGCCGCGCGGTCGGGTTCCTCGCCCTTGCCCGACTCGGAGATCGGCTGTCGACTATCCGGATCGACCCGTTGCCCCTTGATGGGGACGGGCACAGCCTGCACTGGCTCTGCTTCGCCTCCCAAGGGGAAATCGCCGCGTGGCGTGCCACCGACCCCGATGCCGCTCCAGTTCTGGACGCCGTCTGGCGGTGGCTGCAGGGCGAGGTCTTCTCCTACGGGAGTGCCTTGGCTACCGCCTTCCCGCCAGCGCCGATCCGGGAGGCGTTCTTCGTCCTGCTGCCGCAGCGTGCCCTTGAGGTCCTGCGTCGGCGCGCCGCCGGAGAGAACCTCGAAGCCATTGCCACCCTCCATGGCGTCACACGGGAACGCATCCGCCAGATCGAACGGGGTGCGGCCCGCCGGCTCGCTACCGCCATCATTGCCCGCAAAGCGACCCACCATCCGGCGGTGCTGGCCCTGTTCGCCCAGGCCCGCCGTCTGGCGGCGGAAGTGCTCGCCGCCGCCTCCGCCAGTGAGGGCCGCCTGCCCGATGCCGGCCGCGATGCCTGGGTGCGTCGCCTGCTGCCTCAGCGCGACGCCGAGTTCCTGCTGATCCTGCTCCGGGTGGGCGAGGAGGTGGACGATGACATCCGCCCGCTGTTCGATCCGTTGGCGGGCATGGGGCGGCGGTTCCAGGACGGGCGCACCGCTCAGCCCTGGCGTGACGAGGATGTGGCTGCGCTGGCCGCGGCGTTCGACCGTCTGGCCGGCGATCGGCGCCGGCGCTGGACCGGCCTGGACGCGCTCGCCACGGCCGCCGGTCGTAGCCGCGAGACAGTGGCGGCGCTGGCGCGGTTCGCCGGCCTGACCGTGCAGGATGCCTGGGTGGTGGATGGGCGTCTCAAGCATGCCGATCTGATCCGCGGCATGGTCGCCGAGGTGATGGCCGGAACCACTCGCGCACTGCACCATGCCGAATTGCTGGAGGCGCTGGTGTCGCGCGGCTTCGGCGGCGATTCGGCGTGGCACGACATCCAGCGGGCGCTGGCCGACGACCCGCAGACCTTCGTCACGGACGGCAACGCCCTCTGGCAGCTTCGTGCCGCGCTCGGCGACACGGTGGAGGACCGGCGGCCGGACCATCCCGATCTGCCGGCCTCGCCCAGGCCGGAAATCCTGGCACAGCGTTTGGCCGACGAACCGGACACCAGGGGGCACCGCGTGGCTCCCCTGCTGGCGGGTTTGATCCCGCATCGGCCCGGTTTCGGCGTGCAGGCCGGCGAACGATATGCCGCGACCCTGGCGGACCTTCCGACCCATGAGCGGATGTCACTGGTGCAAGTACTGCACCCGGACGACGAGACCATGCTGCTTGATTGGATGGCCGTGGCAGTGGCTGACGAGAGCGTGCAGCCGTCATCCGAGACGACACGCCGTGCGGCCGAAGGGCTGGCGCTGCTCGCGGCCTTCATCGCCGCGATCCGCCGTAACTGCGGCGCAGACGGGGCATTCTGGACTTCCATTCTGGCGGCCTGCGGGGCGCCGGCGCGCGACTGGATCTTCAACAGCCAGCAGGCCCCGCGCGACTGGGTCCGCGCCCGGCTGGTGGAGGTCGTTGCCACTTGGCGATTGCGGCATGCTTTTGCGTTCCGCGCCGATCCCTGGGCGACTCTGATTGGGTTGCAGGCGGGCTTTCTCCCGTGCGACCTGGACGCGCTGCCCGGCTGGCTCGCCACCGACCGGCCGCCGGTGGCGATCCGCCATCTGGTTGCCCCCGGCCCCAATCATGCCGCTGAAACGGCGCTCATCTGGGCGGTGCTGCGGGCACACCGGGCAGGAACCCTGGGCAGCGATGCCGTGGCATCCCTGGTGGAACGATCCCCCTGGTGGCCCGCCTGGACGGCGGAAGAGGCCTGCCGGGCCTGCACCGCGCCCCGGCCGCCGGCCGTGGCGGGCGGAGACCCGGCAACGCCAGAGCCGGGCGATGATGCCGACATGCCTGGGCCGGCCGGTGCCACGTCCGGTCTGGCGCCGGCCGACGGGGTTGCCGGGAACGGTCCGGACGGCGACGGGGGGACCCATCCCCAAGCCACCGATCCGGCAACGGTGCCGACCCTGGCCGAAGCGTTCCAGGTGCGCCTGGCGCCGGATGGCGGGTCGTTCCGGCTGATGCTGCCGGAACGCCTGCGCCTCACGGCCGGGCCTGCCACCCTGGTGGGGAGCACGTTTCGCGTCGGCGCCACCGTGCAGGAAGACGGCCTGGTTCGCTGGCATACCCCGCATCCCTGGGCAGCCCTGGCACTCCGCGGGACAGCCGAACGCCTGGTGCGGCTTGAACGCGATGGCGAACCGCCGCAGGCTGTGACCCTGCGTCTCTGGGCGCCCGATGCCTATCTGGCCGCCTACGTTCTGGCATCCGGACAGGGACTGGCCTTCGATCCGTTCGTCTCGCCACTGCCCCGGACCGGCGGCGTGGCATTGCTGCTGCACCGGGATCTGCAGATCTCCGCCGCCGCCGATGCCGAGCACACGCTCGACGACACGTATCTGGTGGCTGTCTTCCCCGCCGGTCTGCCGGTGGGAACCACCGTATCCTGCGACGGGGAAGTGCTGTGGCTGGCCGAGGTCCAGCCGGTCTCACGCCGGCTCCTCGACGGCCTGACCCAACAACTCGCCCTGGCCGGTGTTTCCCCTCGCTGGGGGGCGCCGGTCGATCTGGTGTTGTCCGACCCTCCGGCCGGCTTCGTGCCGCGGCGCGCGGTGATCGGGGACCAGCGCATCACCGCCGCTGCTTCCGGGGGCACCTCCTGGCGCTTCCCGGGGTTCCTGCTGCGGCCCGGCCTGGATGTGCTGCGCCGTCGTGGGCGTCTCGAAGGTCGGTTGGCGGATGAGCCGGTCAGCGTGCGGGTGGAAGTTCTGCTGGCCCAGGCACCCGCCGGCGCCGCGCTGCACGGCCCGACCGGCTGGCAGCCCCTTGACCCGGCCGCCGCCTTTGCCACCGGACGGCATGCGGCCTCCCGGCTGTGGGCCTGCCTGCCGGTGCAGGACAACGCCCGGGATTGGATCATCTTCGAGGGACCGCGGCCGGTGGCGGCCTACCGGTCGCAGGGGGTGGTCCTCGACCGGCTGGTGCACGGGTTCGGCGAGGCACTCCGCCTGGAACCGCTCTGCTTCAACCGCGACGACAGCGGCCTGCCTCTGGCCGCGCATGTCCTTGACACCGGCATCGTCCGGAACGGCGGCCAGGAGGACGGTCGTCCGTGGCTCGATCTTGCCACCCCGCTGGGATGGACTGAGAGGCACCGGGCGCTCGCCTGGTCGCGCCGTGGCGACATGACGGCCCTGGTGCCGGCGGACAACGTGGCCGGCGCCATCCGGCTAGCGTTTGCCGCTCCTGCGCACCCGATCGACGGCATCTGCCTGTTTCATGGCGAGTCCTGGCTCGGCAGTGCCCTGCTGGCGCCGGACGGGGTGGCCGCGGCTGGTTCCTTCCTGTCCGCCGTCGCGGGCGGCGCGGCGGGCTTGCGCCTGGCGGTGACCGGCCGTCTGCCGGTTTTGGCGGCCGGGGTGATCGGCAAGGCGCGGACGCGTCTGCGGGTGGGAGGCGGCCCAGCGTTGGCAGCCCTGCTCGACAGCGCGCCGGATACCGACGCCATGGCGCATCTCCTCGGTCGCCTGCTGGAAGGCTGGACGGCAACGCCGGAGTTGGCGGTGGAACTGGTCAGCGCGTTCGTCGACAGCCTGGGCAGCATCAGCCTGACCGGGGCGCCTCTCCCGTCCCTGCAACGGCTCGCCGACGCCGCGCCGTGCTCGGTCGTGCGGGTCGTGGCGCACGGCGTGCAGCCGCTGCGGCGCCACGACCGCGCCGGCGTGGCCGAGGCACTCATCCGGACCTTGCTGCCTCCCGCTGTGCGTGCGGCGACGGCGGCGGTACCGGCCGGGGGGATCGGGACCGCGGCGGAACAGGCGACGCTGGAGGCGGCGGTCGCGGTTACCGACTTCGATCGGAACTTCTTGGCATCCCGGGCAGACGCAAGCATTGCATCGCTCGCCTGGGCCTGTGCGTCCCAGCCCCGGCCCATCGGCCACGACCCCAACCTTGCCACCGCCCTGACCTATGCGCCGGTGCGGCGATGGCTCACCATGCACCTGCTGGCCAGACTGGCTCGCGAACTCCGCTGAAGGATCTCTAACTTGGACATCGAAACGTCGCTCCAGGTGGATGCCTTGCGCACGCGCGCGCAGATGCAGGAGCGCCTGGTCGATATCGCGTCGGCCGATGCCTACCTGCGCGACCCAATTCTGCAGGAGCGGGTCCGCACGGTGTGGAGCGGCACCGATGGCGATGCCGGCGTCGCCAGCGAGTTGTTCGTGGAAGGCATCTTCCCCGCCGCCTCGGCAGAGACCAGCCTCGACGCATTGGCCGCTGCCGGAGAGATCGCCCCGGCATTGCGTGACCAACTCGCCCATACCGACTCCGCTCTGACCGGCCGCACGCTGTATCAGCACCAGCGCCAGGCCATCGCTCTGGCGCGCGCGCCGGGGGCGTCCCGCCCGGTGGTGGTGGTGCGCGCCGGCACCGGCCTCGGCAAGACCGAAGCGTTCCTGCTGCCGCTGCTCGACGCGATCTACACCAAGCCCCGCCGCGGTCCGGCTGACGGCGTGCGGGCGATCGTGCTCTATCCGATGAACGCCCTGGTCAACGATCAGGTGGAGCGTCTGCACGGTTGGCTGAAGGGACAGGGAACCTGTCGCCTTTTCCACTTCACCAGCGAAACGCCCGAGGACACCCGGGCAGCCGACCGCAGCAACTACCCGACCTTCGACGGCGACCCTTCTCGTCTGCGCACCCGTCAGCAAGCACGGGAGAACCCGCCCGACATCCTGGTCACCAACTACTCGATGCTGGAGTACATGCTGATCCGGCCGCAGGACGCACCGTTCTTCGGCAGGGATCTCGAAACCTTCGTGCTCGACGAAATGCACCTCTATTCGGGGACGCTGGCGGCCGAGATCGCTTTGCTGCTGCGCCGGGTTCTGCTGCGCTGTGGCCTGCGCCACGAGCAGGTGATGTGGCTTGGAGCTTCGGCCACGCTCGGCGGCGATCTGCGGCAGTTCAGCGCCGATCTGTTCTCCCGCGACACCGCCAATTGCCATGTCCTGGACGGCCATCGGGAACGTCCCGACCTGCCGGACGCGGAGCCGCCCGCGGACCCGCCGGCACCCGCCGATATCCCAGTGCCGCTGACCAACACCTCGTTTCTGGACGATGGCAAGCTGGTGGAGGACGCCGGTCTTGCCGCCGAGGTGGTGCGCCAGACCGCGGTGCTCGCCGGCCCCGTGGCGCAGGCAATTGCCGCCCGGCAGACCCAGCCTGCCCGCGCGCTCGCCGAACTGCTGGCGCGGGCGCCGCTGATGCACCAGTTGCAGGAGGCGTTGTGGCAGGCCAGTCAGAACGGCGCCATTGTTCCACTGGGCGAACTCGCCGCGGCTCTGTGGGGGCCGGAGGGCGGACCAGAAGGTGCGTCCGTGACGCGCGAAGCGACGGAACGGCTACTCCGCCTCGGCGCCCGCGCCCGCCATAGTGTCCAGGAACTACCGCTGTTTCCGCACAAGATCCATTTCCTCGTGCGCAGCCCGGTTGCACCGGTGGCCTGTCTCAACCCGGACTGCACCCATGCCTCCGCCTATCGCCTGCCGGGCGCTGGCCCGGTGCTGGCCGGCATCCACGAGGCGTGCCCGGCCTGCGGCTCGCAGACCCTGCCGCTGGCTCGGTGCCGCGCCTGCGGCGAATGGGTCGTGGCGGCGGTTTTCCGGCAGAGCGACAACCGTTTCCGTCCTGCCCGCGACTGGCAAGACCGCAGTGACCGCCCGGATGGGGAAGACGAGACCGCGGAGGAGGGGGCGGAACCGTCGAAGGCGTATTGGAAGCCCGGTGCCGCCGGCGAGCCGTACCAACTGACCGATGGCCGGCGCGAGACCCGCCTGCCTCACGTTCATCTGGTTCCGCACCTCCATTGCCCCACTTGCGAGAACAACACGTTCGCCCTGGTGCAGATAGGCGACACCGTCGGCCTTGGGGTGGCGGCGGAAACCATGTTGGCCGCCATGCCACGCTGGCCTGGTGACAGCCACGCCTGGCGCCCGGCCGGCGGACGCCGGCTGATTGCCTTCAGTGACAGTCGCCCGGCTGCCGCCCGGCTCGGGCCGAGCCTGACCGCCACTCATGAAATCCAGATGGGGCGCGCGTTGATCGCCGAGTGCCTGGGCGGGCGGGCGGTCAGCGACCAGGCCGTGCTGCGGCTGCAGCGACGGGAACGCCAACTGCAGGAAGAACTGGCCGAAACCGTGGGGGCCGAGCAGGCCCTGGTCGGGCAGGAACTCGACGAAACCCGGGCCAGGCTGCGGGAAGCCACCGCCGGCGGCGGGATGCGGTTCTGGCTGAGGCAACTCCAGGAGCGTCCGCTCACCGCCGAGTTCTTCGAACGCGAGAAGGGGCAGGCGCACAAAGCCGCCGACTGGGACCAGCGGCGGTGGGAAAACAATCGCGACACCGTGCGACAACAACGCCTCCAATCGATTCTGGCGCGCGAATTCGCGACCCCTGCACCATCAATGCCCAGCCTGGAGACCTGTGGGCTGGCGGAGGTGGTGTTCCCGGGTCTCGATGCCCTCGTTCTGCCGGAGCGTCTGGCCGGGCTGCTGCCCGACGCTGCAGTCGTCGCAACCCTGGCCGGTGCGTGGCCCGGTCTGCTGGCCGGGTTGTGCGATACGTTCCGGATGGATCGTTGCGTCACCCTCGGCACGAAGGAACTCGACGTCTCGGCGCCGTACTATCCGGTCGGGCGGTGGATGACGTTGCGCCACCGCGGGCCATCGCTGACCTCGTTCCTGCCGGCCCGTGCCGGGGCGACCCGCCGCACGCGCTTCGTCGCGGCTGTGCTGCGCGCCGCCGGGATGATCCCCGATGCCACGGACACGCTCGCACGCGAAGTCCTGCAGGCAGCCTTCGACCAGCTACTCGGCTGCGTCGGTGCCGGCACCCAGACCTGGTTGGAAACCGAGGCGCGCGGCGTCGGCCGGACAGCCGTTTCGGGTCTGCGCCTGCGCTTTTTCGATCTGGCCCTACGCGCCCCACGCGACGCTTGGTGCTGCCCCCGCACCGGTACGGTCTGGCCGCGGGCCGTATTGGGCTGCGCGCCGATCCGTGGCTCAGTCGGCGGTCTGGTTCGCATGGGGCAGGACGAACTGGACCGGCATCCGCGCATCGCACGCGCACGCCAGTCCTACCGGCATGAGCCGGTCTTCCATATCGACCTGTGGTCCGACGAGCACTCCGCCCAACTCGCGCCCGAGGAGAACCGGCGGCTGCAGGAGCTGTTCGCGCAGGGCCTCCGCAACGTGCTCAGCGCCACCACCACCATGGAGGTCGGCATTGACATCGGCGGCTTGTGCGGCGTGCTGATGGCCAACATGCCGCCGGGGATCGCCAATTACCTGCAGCGGGGTGGGCGTGCGGGGCGGCGCACCGATGGGGCGTCCATCGTCTGCACGTTCGCCCGCCAGCGTCCCTACGATCAGGCCGCCTTCGACGATTTCCCCTCGTTCTTCGGCCGGCCGCTGCGGCGGGCCAACGTGATGCTGGATCGTGCCGGCATCGCCCGGCGCCACCTGCAATCTCTGTTGCTCGGCGAGTTCTTCCAGGCGATCCGTCCGCTGGACGCCAGGGCCGGTGCCATGGAGGCCTTCGGCAGGATCGGCGGTTTCTGCGGCGTGCCCGAACTGCCGTATCTCAAGGACGGTACGCTGGGACCGGTAGCGCCAGGGACGGCGCGCGGGCTGCCGCCGGGAACGCGACATCCGGACGCGTGGTGGCGGAGCGATCGGGACGCCGACCTGGCAGCGCAATTCCTCGCCTTCGTTGCCTGGCTGGCGCAGGACGGCGGAGAGATCCGCCGGCAAGCGACGGCGCTGGCCGCCGGCACCGGCTTCGCCGCTGAAGCAGCGGTGTGGCACCGTTTCACCAGCACCGTGGCCGCGGCGTTCGACGCTGCCACAGGGCAGTGGCGAGAGGACTATGGCAAGGTGGTCAGGCAGTGGCAGGAGGAGAACGCCAGCGGCGCCGATTCTGCCCGGTTCCGGATGAACGCCTTGGCACGCCAGGCGCGCGAACTGGCTGTAACCACCGTGGTTGAGGAACTTGGCAACCGTCGCTTCCTGCCGCGGTATGGCTTTCCGATCGGTCTGAACTCGCTGGTGGTGCATGGCGGCCGCGACGGTGGCGAGCGTTTCCGCCCGGGGCTGGAGGGACACCAACGCTTCCGGCTCCAGCGCGACGGTTCGGTGGCGGTGGCCGAATACGTGCCCGGGGCGGTGATCGTGGTTGGCGGTCAGTTCGTCCGTTCCCGAGGCGTGCAGCGAGCCTGGAGTGACAACCAGGAAGACCGGGTCGGCATCACGCTGTGGCGGTATGTCTGTGACGATGGCCATTCAAAATGCCTGACGGTGCTCAAGGCGCAGGACGCGTCGGACGAGCGGTGCGGCGTGGATGGATGCACCGCCCGGATGAGAAAGGGAGCGCAGCGCCTGTTGGTGCCGCGATACGGCTACGCCACCGCTGCGGCAGATCCACCTTCCTGGTTCGGCCAGCGCCAGCGCGTGGGACGGGTGGAGCCGATCATCAACCACGTCACCGAAGAGTCCACCCCGGCCGAACCGGATTATGGCGGCCTGGCCGGACTACAGGCCGCCTTTCGGGAGAACGTCGAGTTGATCGCCGCCAATGCCGGCGATGGCGGCCATGGCTTCGCCGTCTGCACCGTCTGTGGCTATGCGGCGTCCGAGAAAGTGGAAAAGGGTGTAGGGGGACGAGACCTCCCCACCGAGTTCGAGCGCCATTTGCCGCTCGACCGACCGGCCGGTAATCCCTGTCCCGGCGGGAAGGGTGAGGCAACCGTTCTGCGCAATGTTACCTTTGCTGCCCGCCAGTTCACCGATCTGGTGCGTTTCGAGTTCACCGATGTGGCCGGTATCGATCGGGTGAGCCTGATCACGCTCGGCCATGCGTTGGCACAGGCCGGCGCGGAACTGCTCGAACTCGACGCGCGCGAGGTGCGGATGGCAGTGGACGACCTGTCTGCCAACGGGCGCCAGATCGTGCGGGTGTTCGACGCGGTGGGCCATGGAGGCGGGCATATGGCGGAACTGTTCCGGCGTGGCGGCGACTGGATCGCTTCAGCTGGAAGGGTTCTTCGCCGTTCGGAGGAACATTATGCTCGGTGCCGGACCGCCTGCATCACCTGCATCCTGTCTCCGGCCAGCCAGGACCATGCCAGGGATGGCTGGCTCGACCGGCGGGCCGGGTTGCGGGTTCTGGTGGGCGAAGGATCAGACCCTTCTGGACTGTGGACCGAGGTAACGCCGGCGCCGACCGGCCCGACGCGACAGGATATGCTGTCGGCAATGAGGAGGCGGAAAAAGTCCGTGGCTCAGTAGTCATTATACCGATATAGGCATCAAAATACCGATATAGGCATTAAACAAGTGAGAAACCGCGTTATCGCGTGTAACGGCGGTGCGGAAATGGATCAGAACCAACTTTCTGCTAACGCCGTGGCTTGCTGGAGCACTAGATCAACCGCCGCCTTTTGCAGGTCGGGCGGGTAGCCGTACCGCGCTAGGAGCTTGCGAACCTCGATTCGCATCTTGGCGCGGACGCTCTCCTTGCGGGTCCAATCGATGGTGGCCGAGTTTCGGATGGTCTGCACCAGCATTTGGGCGAGGAGGCGCAACTGTTTGTGCTGCATCAACTCGCGGGCCGGCCATTCTCGGCGAGCGCATCGTAGAAAGCCAACTCCTCGGCCGTCAGTCCCAGCTCCCCGCCGCGTCCATTGGCTATGCTTATTTCTTTGGCAAGTTCGATCAGTTCTTTGATTACCTGCACGCTGTCGACGGCGCGGTTGTGATAGCGGCGCAGCGTCTCATCGAGGCGCTCGCTCAGCTTGCGCGCCTCTACGATATTGGTTCGTGACCGCGCCTTGATCTCCCCAGCCAACAAACGCCGCAGCGTCTCGACCGCCAGATTCTTCTCCTTCGTCTGCCGGACTTCGGCCAGGAACTCGTCCGAAAGGATCGACAGGTCCGGCTGCTCCAGGCCGGCGGACTTGAACACGTCGAGGATCCCGTCCGCCATAACGGCGCGGGACAGGAGTTGCCGGATATCCCGCTCAACCAGGGCGCGTCCCCGTCCGGTCCCCGCGGTGTACTTGAGCAGGTGCGCATTCCAGCCGATCGTGAACACCGATTCCATTCGATCGTGAACACTCATTCCAGTCGATCGTGAACACATTCCATCCCATTGGTTTTCTCGCGAAGGGGGTACGCTTCGATATGGCGTCCCTTCCGCGTTGGGCAGTCGTCTACCGTGAAGTGCGACCGTCGGCCCGACCGCGGCGCGTGTCACAAACTGGTGATCCTCCTCCCGCCGCACCCTCATCAGGGTCCCGCATAGAATGGTATCCATGCGGTCAACACCGCGGCGATGGTCAGGCGGCCTGGCGCGCAGCCGTCTCGAGCGGTCGCCAGTTCCAGGGTAGCAATTCATCAAGCTGGCTAGCGATGACACGGATAACGGCACCGATAACGCGGCTCGGGCTGGAGGTGAACGCGACTGATGCGCCATGACACGGCTTGTCGGATGGTCGGCTCAGCAAAGAGGGTTGACAACGAAGGTTGATAATATCATCTATCAACCCATGTCATCAACCGTCTTCAGGTCGGAGCACACCATGAGCGAGGTGCTTGATCCCGTTTCGGGGTTCGGAGATGCTGCCCGAGCCCGTGCCATCGAGCTGATTTGCCACGTCGAAGGGGCGGCCGCCTTTCTGAAGGTCGCCCATGCCGGTGATCGCGTGAAGATAGAACCCGCGGAAGATACTGTGGGACGCGCATCGGCCGCTCATCGAGGCTGGTACTCGTCGGTACTAACCAAAGCCGCCGCGCAGCTTCGCCAGATCATTATCGTCTTCGATCAGCATCCAGCGCGCGGCCCTCGCTCCGGTGCGGAAATCGAGGCGTTCCGCGTTCTCGCGGATCTCACGACCGCAGGGCCACAGCTGCAGGCGCTGGTCCGCCGCAACAGGATCTTGGCGGTCAAAGAGCTTGCGAAGCATCTCGACCTGGTGCGCCAGCAGTTCGAAGCGACCGCGGCGCTTGAAGACACGCTGGCCGACGCAGAGGCGCCAGAGGGCGATCTCCCCCACAGCGGTGCCTCGTTCGAAGGTATCAACGAGGCGCTGCTGGAGCGGGCCGGGGGCTCGGTGTCTCTCACGCAAGCCACCAAGCTCCTCGGTGTCAGCCGCCAAGCACTCCACAAGCGGATCGCCGCCGGCACCGCGCTCGGCATGATGATCGGGAAGGAGATCGCGGTACCGAAGCTGCAGTTTTCCGAGAAGGGCGGACGGCGAGAGATCCTTCCGGGTGTCGGAACCGTGACGAAGCTCTTCAAGGACAGCGAGGCAGGACCGTGGATGGCGCTGCAGTTCCTCGCCGATCCGGACCCGAATCTCGGGAAGTCGCCGATCGAAGCGTTGCGCGCCGGAGACGAACGGCTAGTGGAGCAGGCCGCTCGCGCGTACCTCCAACTGGACGAGGAATGAGGATTGTCGCTCATTGCGTCATCCTCGCCCGGTGGCCCGACGGCTACATTTCGACGCGGCATCAAGAGCGAAATCCTGGAGACGGGCTCCACAATTATCCGGATTCACCACAAAGAAAATGGGGCCATCTGGTTCGGGCCGAAGCCAGGCCTGCCACCAGCTTATCGGTTCGACGCAGCAGCAGCCGAGTACCGCACGATGTATGCCGCCATTGCCATCGGGGGCGCCTTCGTCGAAACCATCCTGCACGGCAAAATCGAGGAGCAAATCGTAAGCCGGGCATATGTCGAGCAGCGCGCATGGACGGAACTCACGACCGTCCGCCCATTTAACCTCATGAAGCTCTACGATGAGGGCCTGTTCTGGCACGGCACGGATGCGAGCATCAGTGCCGTGCCGAGCTACACGAGGTCCCGACAGATTGCGCTCGCTGCATTCCGCGAAGGGCCCGAACTGGATGGGATTGCGTACCGGTCTCGTCACGATAATGGGGAGCTTTGTTTTGCCCTCTTCGACCGCGTCACAAGCGGCGACTTCGACCCGGGTCGGACGCGGTTGTTCCAAGACCACCCGCATATTTGCACTGCGCTCATGGCAAAGTATGGCGCGGTCTACGACACTAGCCCGCCCATTCCGCCGCCGCCGTGAGCGGGTGGTGTTGAATGGCTGTCTCGAAACGAGTCTCCACCGTCATGGATTTGACCGTCAACAACCGGATTCTCGCTGCGATCGAGATCCGTGTTGCTGGCGGCGCCGACCCGCGGATAGACGACGCGGCATTGTTGCTGGTGCGACGATCTGCGGGCTGATGGTGGGCGGCGCCCGAGCGTTGCGGCCGTGTGGCGCCGGCGGTGAGGCTGAACGGGGCCATGGGGACAGCCCGCGTTGGTCGGACGGCACGCTCAACCGCCACCGGGCTCGGGGGATGGTCCGATAGCGCCGGCGGCGAGAGCGCGGTGCTATCGCCGCCGGCGCCAGCAATCGGCAGGCTGGTGACGGTGGCGCCCGGACGGTTCAGAACGTCAGATCGTCATCGCTGGCGACATCCGCGTCACACGCGCCGGCGGTGTCGTCGCCGCCCTGTTCCTGCCGGAGGTGTGCCTGAATCTGGTCGAGGTAGAGGGCGGCCACCGTCTCGCGCGGGTCGTCGAGCAGTTGGAAGATGACGAGGGCTTGCGCGGGTGTCCAGGTGGTGGGGATGACGACGCTGGCTGGCCAGTGGGGTGGGCCGGGGGGTGCCGGCGGCGCCGGTCGGTTCATGGCTTGCGTCCCCGGCGCTGGCGGGTGCGTTGTTCGTTGCGCTCGCGTGCTTCCTTGGCGCGGTACGAGTCGCCGTCGATGGCGATGATCTCGGCGTAGTGGGTGAGGCGGTCGATCAGCGAGACGGCGCAGGCGGCGTTGGGAAACACCTCTTTCCATTCTGAGAAGGAACGGTTGGTGGTAACCAGGGTGCTCTTGCTGCGGTAGCGTCGCGAAATCAGTTCGAACATCAGGTCGGCATGGCGGTTCGAGTAGGAGAGGTAGCCGATCTCGTCGACTTATGTTGCGCGCAACATAAGTCG
>Ga0302157_10004038_pt1 | contig 16145 bp, 13 predicted proteins | sample I_Bog_N3_3_FD_193502 | JGI IMG/M metagenome (GOLD analysis project Ga0302157, IMG submission 193502) | Peat permafrost microbial communities from Stordalen Mire near Abisko, Sweden - I_Bog_N3_3 | ecosystem: Environmental > Terrestrial > Soil > Wetlands > Peat | place: Sweden: Abisko, Stordalen...
TGCAGCAGCAACTGGGCGGCGAGGCCAACGTCTGGATCGTCGTCGAGAAGAAGAATGGAAGGATCGGGCACGGACGCCAGTGTCGCAGCCTCGAGCGCGCGCGCGGCAGGGGTGTGTCCGGATCCGGACAGCCCCCTTGGCCGGCGCGAGCCGCGCTGCGACAGTGCATTCCGTGATGACGACTTCTGCCCTTTCCAGTTCCAGTGGCGCGGCGATGGATCGCGCACTGCCGCCGCGTCGCCGACATTGGTACGCCCCGGTCTTCGTGGCGGCCGTGATCGCCGGCGCCGCGCTGCTCGAGTGGGCGCGCGCGCCACGCCTGCAGGCCGTCGATGCGCCGCAGCTCGCGGCGGTGCGCGCGGGGGAATTCCGCGACGAGGTCGCACTGCGCGCCATCGTCGAGCCATTGCGCTCGGTGCAGCTCGACGCTGCCGAGACCGGCCGCGTGGAGGAGGTGCTGGTGCACGACGGCGACCATGTTTCCGTCGGCGCACCGCTGTACCGCCTGCAGAGCGACGCGCAGGAGCAATTGCTGATGCAGCGCAGCTCCGAGGTAGCGCAGCAGATGGCCAACGTGTCGGTGGAGCGCACCGCACAAGCAGCCAGCCTGGCGCAGAACCGGCGCGAGCTGGCGCAACTGCGGTCGGCGCAGCAGCAGGCCGATTCCGACCATCAGCGCCAGGCCCAGCTCGCCGCGGCCGGCTTCGTGGCGCCGGCCGCAGTGGAGCAGAGCCGGCGCCAGCTGGCCCTGGCCGATCGCTTGTTGAATCAGGCCGAGGCTGATCAGCACCAGGAAGCCGAGATCCGCGAGCAGTCCATCGCTGAGATGGCGCGCGCCGTGCAAGGCCTGCAGCGCGGGCTGCAGTTGCTGGAGCGCACGCGCGAACGGCTCTTGCAACGCGCACCCCTGGCGGGTCAGTTGAGCGGCTTCCAGCTGCAGGTAGGCGCCAGCGTGCGGCCGGGCGACAAGCTCGGGCGCATCGACGACCCCACGGGCGGTGTGCAACTGGTGGCCGACGTCGATGAGTTCTGGCTGCCGCGCCTGCAGGTCGGCCAAGTCGTCACAAGCGATGCCGGCAACCTGGCACTGTCGCAGACGCTGCCACAAGTCCAGAGTGGCAAGGCGCACGTGCTGCTACGGTGGCCCGAGGGCCAGGCCCCCGTGACGCTGCGGCCCGGCCAGGCGGTCGACGTCAAGCTGCAGCTGAGCACGCCGATCGCTGCGTTGATGCTCCCTGAAGGCCCGGGCGTGCAGGCGCACCTCTACGTACGCCAGGGCCGCGCGCTGCAACGTCGCACCGTACAGCTCGGTCGCCACGCGTCGGGACTCGTCGAGATCCTGTCCGGCCTGAAAGCCGGCGACGAGGTACTCATCTCCCAACCCCCATCCGACGACACACAGCTCGCCCTGCCATGATCGAACTCCAGCACCTGACCAAGCGCCATCGCGCCGGCGACATCGAGACCACCGCGCTCGACGCGATCGACCTGTACATCGACGCGGGCGAGTACGTGGCCGTCACGGGGCCATCGGGCTGCGGCAAGTCCACGCTGCTGGGCCTGCTCGGGCTGCTCGACAAACCCACCTCGGGCCACTACCGGCTACAAGGCGAAGACGTCGCGGGCAAAAGCGTGCGCGAGCTCGCCGCGATCCGGCGCGGGCGCATCGGCTTCGTGTTCCAGAGCTTCAACCTCGTCGACGAGATGACTGTCTACGACAACGTGCAGCTCGCGCTGCGCTACGGCGGACAGTCCGAGAAGACGCAGCGCGCGCGCGTGGCCGAGGTGCTCGAACGGCTGGGCCTCGCGCATCGCGCGCAACATCAGCCCAGCCAGCTGAGCGGTGGCCAGCAGCAACGCGTGGCGATCGCGCGCGCGATCGCGGCCCGGCCCGCGCTGCTGCTCGCCGACGAGCCCACCGGCAACCTGGACAGCGCGCACGGCCAGGACGTCATGCGCCTGCTGCGCGAGCTCAATGACGAAGGCACGACGCTGGTGATGGTGACTCACAGCGCCGAGCACGCCGCGCTGGCGTCGCGCACCGTGCGCCTGCTCGATGGCCGCGTGCTGGTCGATGCGCAGGCGGAGCACCTGGCATGAAGGCGCTGCTGGCCGACGCATGGGGCAACGTGCGCAGCCAGGCGCGCGCCACGCTGGTGGGCATGGTCGGCCTGACGGTGTCGCTGGCTGCCTGCCTGCTGGTGGGCTTGCTGGCGCTCGCGCTGGCCGCGCCCGATCCGCACGTGCACGATCCCGACCGCGTCGTGATGCTGGACTTCAAGGGCAATCCGCCCAACGAGCCCAGCGTCTGGTTCGCCGCCTCGCCGGTGTCGTTCGGGCCGCTGCTGAAGGCGCGCCATGCGCCGATGGACCTGATCAGCCGCGTGGTCGTGGGCGGCATGGAATTCAAGATGGACGGCCGCATGAATCCGGCCTACCTGCTGGCCGTGGATCCGGATCTTGTCGACGTGCTCAACCTCACCACGCTCGCCGGCGACCTGCGCACGACTCTTGAGCGCAGGAACGCCGTCGCGATCAGCGTCGAGTTGATGCACAAGCTGTGGGGCGACGTCGCGCCGGCGCAGGTGATCGGGCGGCGCCTGGAGTCGCACGGCCTCTGGTATGACGTCGGCGCCGTCGTACCGGATGCGGATCCGCGCAGCCCGGTCTGGGACGCGGCGCCGCTGGTGGGACACGCGATGGCCATGACCAACTTCGACTCGCCGGCCAACGACATGCCCGAGGGCGACAAGACCGCCATCTTCTCGATGACGGGCCAGGTGTTCGCGCGCCTGCGCCCCGGCACCTCCGTCGACCAGGTGGGCGGCTGGGTGAACGACGCTTTCCTCTCGAGTCCGCGCTACCCGGAACTGCCGGCGCCCTGGCGCAGTCGCGCCGAGCCGCCCGCCTACTTTCGCGGCCTGACGCTGAGGCAGTTGCCGTTCAATGGTCCGCGCAACACCTTGCGCTGGCAACTCCTCGGCGCGGTGGGCGCCGCCTGCGTGCTGCTGCTGGTGCTTGCGACCTTCAACACGATGAACCTGCAGGCGGCGAACCTGCTGCGGCGCCAGCGTGAGACGGCGCTGCGACGCAGCCTGGGCGCCAGTGATGCGCACCTCCTGACGCTGTGGGCGACGGAGGCCTCACTGCCCTTGCTGCTCAGCGCGGGGGCCGCGTTGCTCGTCACCTGGTGGGTGGCTCCCGCGGTCGCCAACTGGCTCCGCCTGCCGCCCGAACTACCGGTCGCCGACCCGGTGCCGCTCGTCGCCCTCGCCGGCCTGCTGGCCACCGCCCTGGTGATACTGCCCGTGACGCTGGGGGTTCCCGCTTGGAACGCACTCCGCCGCGCGCCCGCCGCCGCATTGCAAGGCCGCACCGCCAGCGAAGGTCCTTGGGGACGTCGCGTGCGGCAGGGCCTGCTCGGCATCCAACTGGGCGGCGCACTGCTGCTGCTCGCGTTGGCGGGCGTCCTGAGCGTGCAGCAGCGACACCTGCTGCGCGTCGATCGCGGCTTCGATACGCACAACCGGCTCGTGCTGGGCATGGAGACGGATCCGGAGAAGGTGCCCAACCTCGACCAGTTCACCGCAACGCTGGATCGCAGTCCGGCCATCCGTCATTGGGCTTTCAGCATGCAGCGTCCAGCGGCTGACATCGAGGCGAGCCGCCAGCTGACCGAAGGCCTCTCCGGACATCGGCAGATGCTGCGCGTCAGCAGAGTCTCGACCGGCTTCTTCGACACCTACGGCATGACGATCCTCGCCGGACGCCCGCAATTCTCGGCGGCGGAGGACACCGTGGTGATCGATGCCAAGGCCGTGCGGTTGCTGGGCTTTCCGACGCCGCAGGCCGCGGTCGGCGCATTGCTGCGCGGGGGCAACTGCCGCGACGCGCGCTGTCCCAGTGAGGGCGGCTTCGATCAACTGGGCGGCGGATCGCAACGCGTGGTGGCCGTGGTCAAGGATGTGACGATGGAGTCGGGCCACGATGCGCCGCGGGCGCAGGAATTCGTGATCACGGATCGACCGATGTGGAACATCACCGCCACCGGCCCAGACCCGGTCGCGCTAAGGCAGGCACTGGAAGCCGCCTGGGATGCCCATGGCCTCAAGGTGCCTCACGACTTCCAATGGGCGGACGATCAACGCGCCGATGTCTATCGCCAGGAGGCTCAGCTGACGACCGTCGTCTCCACGGTCTCGCTGCTCGCGGTGGTGGTCGCCATGCTTGGCGCCTATGCGATGGTGGCCGATACGCTGCGTCGACGTCGAACCGAGTTGGTGCTGCACCGGTTGCACGGTGCTGGCGACATGGCCATCGCGCGCCAAGTGACACGCGAGTTCGGAATCCCGTTGCTTGGGGCCACGGTGATCGCATTGCCAGCAGCTGCGATGATCGGCTGGCAGTATCTGTCCGGCTATCACGAGCACGCTGCTTTGCCCTTCGGACTAGGCATGCCGCTGATCTCGGCCATCGTGTTGACGGTGCTCGTCACTGCGGTCGCGTCCCTGCGTCACGTGCGCCAGGCGCTGGCGCTGCAGCCCGTTGAAGCGTTGGGGTGAGGATTCATGACCTCCGAGGCCGACCTTTCTTGACGCCGCTCGTGCGAGAAGTTTCTGCCGCGAGCGCCGATCCCCTTGCCGATGCTGCGGCGCCTGGGGCGCATCGCGTGCGTATGTTCACTGCCAGTGACCGACTCGTCGACCGCGTGCGGCGTGTCGCTGCGACACACCCCTATATCGCCGGTTCGATCGCGCTGCATGCCATGCTCGTGACTCTGCTGCTCAACCTGCCGGACATGGGCGAGGCAGAGCAGAAGCGGGCACACGCCAGCGATGTCGCTCGTGCCGTGCAGCAGGTGGCGAACACTGAAATGCGTGAACTCCAGCGTCAGGTTGAGCGCATGGAGGACATTCAACGCGTGCTCAGCGCGGATCTGGGTGAGACGCCGGCCTCGTCGCGACAGCGTGCTGCGGTCTCGTCGCCCGAAGCGCTGGCCGCGCGCGCCCAAGAGGTGGCTGATGAAATCGATGCCGACGAGCGAAAGTCGCGCGCGACCAGGCTCGCGGCCTTGATCGGTGTGCCGTTGGCTGAGGCCCTCCGCAAGATCAATGCAGAGGCTGCCGCTCGGCCGGCGTCCGCGCTCGCCGCGCCACCGGCGCAGGTGATCGCGCATCTTGAACACCAGGCACGCCAGGCGCTGCAAGCCGAGCATGCTCGGGCCGAGATCCTGCGCATCGGCACGCCGGTGACGCTGCCGACGCGCACCCAGATCCGCGCCGCGGATGAGGCGGTCGCGCGCGCGCCTTCCACGCGCGCTTCGGGATCGACCGGCCAGCGCTTCGTAGCGGATGGCTATCTACGCTCGCCGGTGGAACAGTTGGCGTCCATGGCACGCCTCGGATCGGCGCAGGGGCGCGTAGGTGTCGTCGGAAGCGCGAGTGGGCTGTCGGTGAACCGCGAGGGCGTGCGGGGCGTCGTGGGCGGGCAGGACATGCGCGCCGCGGACACGGGCCCGGAAGATTTGGCCGCGCCCGTCACGGCGCGCGGCGCCAACATCGACCTCACCCGCGCGCCCGCGCAGGGCAGCCACGACCTTTTCAGCTATGTCGAGACCGTCGCAGTCGACCCCGCCGCTGGACACCGCGCGGCAGGTCGCACCTTCGGTGCCGGCGGGATCTACGCGACGCACGTCTACGTCAACAGCTGGTACGTGATCGGCCCTTTCGCTGGCCAGGGCGAACGCTCCATGCAAGCGATCTACCCGCCCGAACAGGACGTTGACCTGGACGGTACCTACCGCGGGTTGGGTGGGCGCGTCCTGACCTGGAATTACGCTACCCGCGGCTTCTACCCGTTTATTCCTCCGGATCACGCCGAGAACGCTGTGTACTACGCGTACACGGAGCTGCGCATCGACGAAGACCGCGACGTGTGGCTCTCGATTGCGGGTGACCACGACACCATGCTTTGGCTGGACGGACGCCTTGTCTGGATCAGCGCCCCGCGCGACAAGCCCTGGTACCACCCGCCGTTCTACCTGCAGGACGAGCGCGCGGCGAGCTTCGCGCTCGTCGAGGGCCAGCGCCGTGTACATCTTGCACGCGGTGTGCACCGAATGCTGGTCAAGCTTTACAACGACCGCGACCGCGCCTTTTTCTCCGTAGTACTGGCCCCATGAGCACGCCGCTTCCGGACTTCTGCACCGGCGGCATCGCGCGCTTCCGACGACATCTTTGAAAGCCTGATCTTGCAACTCAACTTGTTCCAGCAACTCGCGGCCGGCGGTGCCGGCATCTGGGTGATCGGCGCGTTGTCGATGCTCTTGGTCGCCGTGGCGGCCGAGCGCCTGCACCGCTTCCGCACGTCGACCGTCGTGCCGCCTGGCCTTGTCGACGAGATCGTGCCCCTGTGGCAAACCGGTCGATTCGATGAACTTGAGCGGGTGCTTGTGCACAAGGACAGCATCCTGGCCCGGACGCTGCGCTTCCTGGTGACTCATCGCGCGTGCTGGCCAGCCGAGGTGCTGGGCGAACGCGTCGGCGAGATTGCGTCGCGGGCGCTGCGCCAGGAGGCACAACGCGCCTATCCCTTGGCCGTCGTCGCCACGGTGGCGCCGATCGTCGGACTGCTGGGTACCGTCGTAGGCATGATCGAGGCGTTCCATGTGATTGCGTTCACCAGTGGGATGGGTGACGCATCACTGCTCGCGGGCGGGATCTCCAAGGCACTGGTCAACACCGCTGCCGGCCTGAGTGTCGCGCTGCCAGCGCTGGCATTGCACCACTTCTTTCGCCACCGCTTGACCGTCAGCGGACTCGCGCTCGAAGAGCAGCTCGATCGCGTGCTCGATGCCTGCATCCGCCCGGGAGTGCGCTGATGCGTATCGACATTGGCGACGACGAGCAACCCGAGATCAGTCTCATCGCGTTGATCGACTGCATCTTCTTCCTGTTGATGTTCTTCATGGTGGCGACATCCTTCAAGCATCAGGCGGACGTCCAGCCGCACAAGGCGCTGGCGATCACGCTGCCGGACTCCGCCGTCTCGTTCGAGCGCAGCACGGCAGCGCCGCATACCTTGTTGATTGGCGCCGACGTCAAGGGCGGCCTCTATTGGGACAACGACCCGGTGAGCCAGGAGACGCTGCGCGAACGCCTGCATGCGCAGGCCCGACGCGACCCCGAGGTTTCCGTGCGCGTAGCTGCGGATGGTCGGGTACCGTACCAGGCGGTGATCCATCTGTTGGATCTGTGTCAATTCGAGGGGCTGACACATGTTTCCTTGCAGGCGCGGGCCGGAGGCTAGATTGAATCCTGATAGTTCCGAAGAACTGACAGAGACGACCGAGCCGCATCATCGGCATGTTCCCTGCACGGAAGCTGTGAGCCCGAGATGTCGGCTTTCGGCAGCAAATCCGAGGATCCGAATGTCATTGATGGGTAACACCTGACGGCCGCTGGTCGACAGCGCGAATTTCAGTTACCCGGCGCCCAGTCCGGCGAGGCTGATGACAGCAACGGGTCGAGACCTGCAGGTTGCGCCGCCCGCGAGCTGCCGTTCGACCAGCGCTCCTGCGCACTGCCGTTCAAACTCCTTGAGCTGCCTCTCAAGCGGCCAGTTCGACCCGTACAGACGACCAGCAATGTCCTCAGCAATCTGAAACCCGTCGTAGACGCGGCGCGTAGTTCGGCGCGCAGTCGAACGTTATCTCAACCTGCGCCGGCCGACCACCCCGTGTCCGGGACGCTGTACCGCGCGAGCGATTTCGTCCCTTGCTTTTGGTTCTACTGACCAACCACGGCCGCCGTCAGACGTCTTCAAGTCGCTTTCGCGCCCGGTTGGAGCGCCAATCGCGCGAGGATACTGTCCCGGCTGCGACGCAGGATCAGGTCCGACTGTGCCTTGTCCGCAACCGCCCGCGCCAGCGCCAGCGCGCCGACAAGCTCTGCCACGGCGGAGCTCGCCGCTGCGTCGGCGTGCGGGTAGTCGATGGCCCGCAGCCGAACTGCCAGGATCTCGCTGAGGCCGGCCACACCCGCGCCGTAGCGCTTGCGAGAAGCCGCGCCAAGCCGCGGGATCTCTCCAGCGATCCACGGCAGCGGGCAGGACGTCTGCGTGTTGTCGCGATGACGGGCGGACAGGTAGGACTCGATGTAGGCCCGCAGTGCGTCTCTCGGGCCGAGGTCAGCCGTGACGGCGTCGAAGCGGCCGCGCGCCTCGAGGATCATCTCCTTGATCGTCTCGTCGATCAGCGCGTCCTTGGACTCGAAGTGCGCGTAGAACGCCCCGTGCGTCAGGCCGGCCTTGGCCATGACGTTGGCGACGCCCATGCCTTGCACGCCCTCGGCGCGCATGGTCTTGGCCGCCTCGGCGAGCACCTTCTGGCGCGTCTTCGCCTTGTAGTCGGGTTCGTATCGCATCCGTCTCTCCAGTCCGTGGCGATTGTCCCGCAAACGTCCAGCTGTCAGCGCGCGGCGACGGGCGCCGGCGACGGCAGCGTCCACCCGCCGCCCAGTGCGCGGAAGGCCGCCACCGCGGAGCGGGCGTCGTCGGTGCGCACGCTGGCCAGCAGATCCTGTGCCGCGAGCAACTGACGGTCTTCGTCCAGCACCTCGACGAGGCTTACCGCGCCGCCGCGATACGCGTCCTGCGCGGCGTCGCGGGCCTGCAAGTGGGCGTCAACTTCCCTGGCGAGCAGCGCGTGCTGACTCTCCAGCTCCGTGAGGGCGACGATCGCGTTCTCGACGTCCTCGGTCGCGCGCAGCATGGATTCACGATAGCGCAGCAGCGCCTCGCGATTCGCGCCCTTGGCCTGGTCGACTTCGGCGTCGACGCGTCCGAAGTCGAACAGCCGCCAGTGCAGACCGGCGAGCGCCGCGGGCTGGAATGCGGAGGCGGTCAGCAGCTTGGCGGTGTCCAGCGATTCGAAGCCGAGTGCGCCCGACAGCGAGAACGACGGATAGTAGCCGGCGATCGCGACGCCGATGCGCGCGTTGCTGGCGGCCAGGCGGCGCTCGGCCGCGACGACGTCGGGACGGCGGCGCAGCAGTTCGGCAGGGCCGCCGGCCGTGTCGATTGCGGGCACCTTGAACGAGACCGGCGTCGTGGCGACCTCGACCTCGGACGTGCCCGGTGCCACGCCGGTCAGCACGTCGAGCCGGAACAGCTGCGCCGCCATCTCGCGCCGCAGTGGTGGCACCGTGGCCTGCGCCTGCAGCAGCAGCCCTTCAGCCTGCGCCACCTCGCGCGCCGTGCCCAGGCCTTTGTCGCGGCGCAGGCGGACGAGGTCGACCAGTTGCGCCTCGTTGGCTGTCTGGTGCTGCGCGATCGCGATGCGCGCCTGGGCGCCGCGCACGCGCAGGTAGGCGTCGGCGGCCTCCGCGGCCAGGGAGATGCGCACGCCGGCATGTTCGGCCTGCGCCACCTCCAGCTCCGCGTCGGCGGCTTCCTCGCCGCGGCGCAGTCCCCCGGCGATGTCCGATTCCCAGCTCGCGCCGGCGCCCAGGTCCGCGAGCGTCTGCGTGCGCGCGTAGCCGGGGAGATGGTTCGCGACCTCGCCGAGCGGACTGCGCAGCGACTGGCGCTCGCGTGCGACGCTGCCGTCCATGCTGGCCTCGGGCAGGCGTGACGCACCCGCCCGCGCGGCCGCGGCGCGCGCCTGCGCGACGCGCTCCTGCGAGGCGGCGAGGTCCAGGTTCTGCGCGATCGTGCGCTCGACGATGCGCGCGAGTTCGGGATCGTCGAAGCCGCGCCACCAGTTGCCGAGCGCGGGCGCGGGCGCCTCGCCGGCACGCGCCGCCAGCATGGTGCCGCCGTGGTATGCGAACGGTGGCGCGACGTCGGGTGCCTGGTAGGCGGGGCCGACCGCGCAGCCAGCGAGGACAGCGGCGGCGGCGAGCGTCGCCAGCGTGAGGAGTGGAGTCTTAGTGCGCATCGGCTGAAGGTCCCTTGGGTGGCGCCACCTTGCGCATCAGCGGCACCAGGACGGTGGCGACGACGAAGCAGGCCAGGATGGAATAGAAGGCGTCGCTGTACGTCAGCACCTGCGCCTCCCGGAACGTGAGTTGCCACAGCGAGTGCAGCGCCGAGGTCTGGACGGCGGGATCCGTCGATCCGCCGGAGACGCTCGCCAGCAGCGTGTCCATCGCCTCGTTGGCCGGGGTCAGATGCTCGGCGAGGCGATAGAAGTGCAGGTTGGTGCGGTTGGTCAGGATCGTCGCGCACGCCGCGATGCCCATCGCTCCGCCGAGATTGCGCATCAGGTTGAACAGCCCGGAGGCCTGCTTGAGCCGGCCCAGAGCGAGGCCACCCAGGGTCAGCGTGACCGTCGGCGGGATCGCGAGCTGCTGGCCGATGCCGCGCAGCGCCTGCGGCAGCAGGAAGTCGTGCGCGGCCCAGTCGTGCGTGATCGGAAGGTACTCGATCATCGAGACGCCGAAAAGCGCGAGCCCGGCCATCAGGATCCAGCGCAGGTCGAATCGGCTCGCAAGCACGGCATACAGCGGAATGGACAGGATCTGGAAGACGCCCGTCGAGAACACCGACATGCCGATCTGCAGCGCGCTGTAGCCCTCGACGCGGCCGAGGAACAGCGGCGTCAGGTAGATCGTGGAGAACAGGCCGATGCCGGTGACGAAGGAGAACAGGCAGCCTAGCGCGAAGTTTCGATCCTTCAGCGCGCGCAGGTCGACCACCGGATGCGCCGCCGCGAGCCCGCGCCAGACGAACAGCACGCCGGAGATGGCCGTGATCCAGGCCGTCGCGCGGATCGTCGAGTCCTGCATCCAGTTCCAGCGCGGACCTTCCTCGAGCGTGTACTCGAGGCAGCCGAGGAAGACGGCAATCAGCCCGATGCCGAGGTAGTCGCCGGTCTTGAGCAGCCCGAGATTCGGCGCGTCGATGCGCACCAGCATCGGTACGACGAACGTCACGAATAGTCCCGGCACGAGGTTGATGAAGAACAACCAGTGCCACGAGTAGTGGTCGGTGATCCAGCCGCCAAGCGTCGGGCCCAGCGTCGGTGCCAGCGACGCCAGGGCGCCAATCGTGGCGGCGGCGATCACGCGCTGCTTGCCGTCGAAGAACGCGAACGCGCTGGTGAAGACCATCGGGATCATCGAGCCGCCGACGAAGCCCTGCAGTGCGCGGAACGCGATCATGCTGTGGATGTCCCACGCGAGGCCGCACAGCATGCTCGCGGCCGTGAAGCCCGCCGCCGAGGCCGCGAACAGCCAGCGTGTCGAGAACACCTGGCTCAACCAGCCCGACAGCGGGATCACGACAATCTCGGCGATCAGGTAGCTGGTCTGGATCCACGCGGTGTCGTCTGCCCCGGCCGACAGACCGCCGCCGATGTCGCGCAGCGACGCCGAGACGATCTGGATGTCCAGCAGCGCGATGAACATGCCCACGCACATGCTCGCGAAGGCGAATATCTTCTGCGCCTGCGTCAGGCTGGCGACGTTGGAGGTCATGACGCCTTCGTGTTGATCGACGCCTTGACCGACAGGCCCGGTCGCAGCAGGTCGAGGTCGCCGTCCTTGCCGTCCAGCGATATGCGCACCGGCACGCGCTGCACGATCCTGGTGAAGTTGCCGGTCGCGTTCTCCGGCGGCAACACGCTGAACTGCGCACCCGTGGCCGGCGCGAGGCTGACGACGTGGCCGCGGAACGCACGGCCGGGCTCGACATCGGCAGTGACATCGACCGCCTGGCCCACGCGCAGGTGCTCGAGCTGGTCTTCCTTGAAGTTGGCGTCGATCCACAGGCCGTGCGACGGCACCACCACCAGCAACTGGCTGGCCGAGGTGGCGTAGGCGCCCACGCGCGCGCGACGGTTGCCGACCACGCCGTCCATTGGCGCGCGCAGCTCGGTGTACGACAGGTTCAGCCGCGCGACTTCGAGCTCCGCCTCGGACTGCGACAACGCGGCCTCGGCCTGCTTGCGCTGGCTGCCAATGACGCCCAGTTGGCGTTGCGTGCCTTGCTGCGTGGCGGCGGCGCGCTCCTGGCCCGCCTGTGCTGTCTGCGCTGCGGCCAGCGCACGTTGCGCGCTTTCGACGGAGACGGCCGAGCGCGTGGCGAGGTCGCGGTAGCGCGCGTCGTCGAGCTGCGCCCGCGTGGACTCGGCCTTCGCGGCGGACACGCCGGCGTCGGCCTGCGCGATCACGCTGCGTTGCAGATTCTCGGTGGCGTCGAGGTTGACCAACAGGGCGCGCGCCGCGGCGACGCTGGCTTCGGCCTTGGCGACCGCGGCGCGGTAGTCGCGGTCGTCGATCTTCACGAGCAGGTCCCCGCGGCGCACGGCCTGGTTGTCGGTGACGACCACGGTCTGAACGTAGCCGGCGACCTTGGAGGCGATCACCGTCACGTCACCGCCCACGTAGGCGTCGTCCGTGTCCTCGACGAAGCGGTCGGTCGTCCACCAGTGAGCGCCCCATGCGGCGACCGCGATCGCGAGGGTGAGTGGAATGGCGATTTTGAAAAGACCCCGACGAGGCTTGGCGGGCGGGGCGACTTCTTGGGCGGCAGCTGTCAAGGGGAGACCTGCTTGGTGTGAGTATGATGATCATAATATTATATTAGTAAGATAAAGCGCGAGAGTCGGACATCAAGCCTTGGCAAACGGCATCGCGCTGGATGCGCCCGCGCCCGCGTCTCGGTTGGTCTCGAGCCCCGACAGCGCCGGCCAGGCAGCCGCGCGATCGGCTGCGCGGTATTGCGCTCCAGCCGAACCGGAGCGCATCAACCCCGGCTATGCGTCGCTTGGTGCCGCTGTCGCCTCACGACTGCGGGGTCGCCGTGAACGCCTCTCGGTTGTCGCGGATGAACTCGTCGATGGGCCGCGCGGCGCGACCGGTGTAGCGCAACACGGTGTCCGTGACTTCTGCGTTGAGATTGGCCTCCATCGCGGTATCGATGCCAAGCGAAATGTCGACCATCCAGTCGGGAATGCCGGCGGCGATGCGCCCGGCGCGCAAAGAGGCTTGATCGGCGACGGCATATCGGACCGGGCGTCCCGGCACTGCGCTGAAGCGCGCCGCCATCTGTGGGAACGTGAGCGCCTCCGGTCCGGACAGCTCGATCGTCCCGCCACCCAACTCGGGTTGCAACATCACGGCGGCGGCCACCGCCGAGACGTCACGCGTGTCGATCGCAGCGATGGGGCCAGTTGGCGCCGATCCCGCCCATCGATCGGCGGCCGAGGCGCTCGCGTACCAGCTGCGACGCGGCCACGCGTACATGACGGGGCCGGGCGCAGGCGGCGACGCGCGTGGCCTGAGCGACTGCCTTGACTTCTACATGCGGGCCGAATCCCGCGACCTCGGAGGCTGCCGCACCGCGACCCGCGTCCTGCACCCCGGTGCCGACGGCACCTGGGCAGGCGTACTCGGCTCCGGATTGGCCATGACCTGGGCGCGGGAGCGACGGGTACTGAAGGGCACCTTCCTGTCGACTCCAACGTCTAGGCGACCACTCCAACTGCTGTGCTGGAACAAGGAACGGAGCGGTGATTGGTTTGGGATTGGCAGGCATCTGGTTTTCAGCGAAGAATCGAAGAAGGTCGATACCGAAGGCCGCTGCGTGGCGGCGGCCTTTCAGGTCGACGAAGCTGGCGCTAGCATCGGCAACATCGTCTCAGCCGTGTTCGGCGCGATAGTCAGCGGAGTTTCTTCCAGATCCATGAGGAGCACTTGCATGGCCAAGCTCTATGCCGCGATTGATGCGCGGCAGCATCAAGTCGAGTATCGCGACCGTAAACGCGCGTGGTGGTTGCTTTCCGTGTTTTATCCCTTGCTGCCGTTCGTAGGCATGGCCGTGCATGCCGCGACCGGCCGCCAGATAGCGCTCGCGTTGCCGCTGTTGATCGGCTACGGGCTGATGCCGCTGCTCGATGCCCTGATCGGGGAGGACACCAACAATCCGCCGGAGGCGGTCGTCTCCCAGTTGGAGGAGGATCGCTACTATCGCTGGCTGACCTGGGCCACGATACCTTTGCACTTCGCCGCGCTCGTGGGCTGCGCCTGGTGGGTCGGAACACACGTGCTGTCCTGGTGGGCGGTACTGATGCTGGCCTACATCGCGGGCACCGATTCGGGATTGGGCATCAACACCGGGCACGAACTGGGACACAAGCACACGGCCCTCGAGCAATGCCTGGCCAGACTCGTGCTCGCGGTGCCGGCCTACGGACACTTCACGGTCGAACATGGGCGCGGACACCACCGCTGGGTCTCCACACCCGAAGATCACGCGAGTGCACGCATGGGCGAAAGCATCTACCGCTTCGCGTTGCGCGAGCTGCCGGGCGGCATCCGCCGCGCCTGGCAGCTCGAGAAGGAGCGGCTGGCCGCGCAGAAGCGATCGGCATGGAGCGTGCACAACACGATGCTGCAGAGCTACGCGGTGACGGCGGTGCTGCAACTGGGGCTGATCGCCGCGTTCGGATGGATCATGTTGCCCTTTCTCGCCGTGCACAACGCGGTGGCGTGGTGGCAGCTGACGTCGGCCAACTACGTCGAGCATTACGGGCTGCTGCGTCAACGCGACGCGAACGGCCGCTATGAAGCGCCGCAGCCGCATCATTCGTGGAACACCAACCACCTGGTCACGAACCTGGCGATGTTCCACTTGCAGCGCCACTCGGATCATCACGCCTATCCGTCGCGCCGCTATCAGTCGCTGCGGCATTTCGAGGATCTGCCGCAATTGCCCAGCGGCTACTTCGGCATGTTTCCGTTGTCCTATGTGCCGGCCCTGTGGTTCCGGGTCATGGATCCCCGGCTGATGGCCCTGCCGCAGGTGCAGGGCGACCTGCGTCGCGTGAACGTGGACCCGCGTCGCCTTGCGGCCTTGTCAATGCGCTATGGAGAGTTCCGCGAGGTGACTCAGGCTCATTGAACATTTGCCCTCGCAGAGAAAGGCCTGTAGCAGCCGCGCGGGGCTTTTCATCAAGGGCTGCTTCCGAACTGTCCACCGGGCGGCGATGGCGTTCCAGGGTCGCGACCCCGCCGTGTCGAGCCGGCCGAAGAGCACAACCGTCGACCCACTCGCAAGGCGGTGGCGCCGCTTGCCATCTGGATGCGAACAGGCGAACTGCCAGACGTCGGCTATCGAAAGGGGGAACTCGTCATGCGACCTTCCGCATCTGCTTTCTTGGGACGCCGCGCCTGCATGGCGCTGATGCTCGCGCCGGCGCTGGCGGGCGCCACGCGGGCTCGCGCGAACCCTGGTTGACCATCATCAAGATGCCCGGCGACCATTTCACGTCGCTTGGGCCGTCCGTGAAGGCGTTCATCGACACCGTCAAGGCCGACGCCTGACCCGGGGCACCAGGCGGTGCGTCCTTGTCGCTCCGCCCCGCGCAGGCAGGGTCGCGAAGCACTTCTTGGCATCTCGACGTTCGACGGCGCGAACGTCAGCTTCCGGGTACCCGATCCGGCGCGGTCGATGTCGGCATGGGGCCGATGGACCAAGCCGCTCTCGCGGTAGGCGTACCGGAGAGGCTTGTCGCCGAGGTCTTGCGATGTTGACGAGCGAGGCCATCCGCCTCGCTCGTCAACAGGAGCAGGATCATGGAACGTTCGACTCCCACCGTCTCGTCGCTGCGCCAACGCATGACCGGCGACACGCGTATGTGCAATTTCAGGCCCAAGACGCTGCCGCCTGTCTGCGAGGCGTCGCCAAGCTGGGCACCTTCCTCAAGCGTTTGCCCGACACGGCCACCGCCGATGATCTGCGCTCGGTTCGAACGGCGCCTGGTCGATATCTCGCTCAAGGTTGATGATGTCGACAGCCAGCGCATGACGCTGCGCGCCGGACAGGCCAACGGACAGTACGAGCCCGCGCCATGCGCCGCGGCCTACATGGCTTGGCCAGCCCATCGCTGACTGTCGCGACCGTCGGGTCACTTCCGAGGGGAGGCACTCGAGAATCGCACGTTAAGATTGCTTCCGGCGCTCGCATAGCGTCCCAAGATGATGGACGAGCACGACGGGGTCGGAGACCATGGCGGCGATTGTCAAGATCCTCTACTCCTTGAAAGGAGTCCATGCCTGCGCACGACAGCATCCCCGCGATTCAACAAGCGATTCAACTCTCGATTGCGCCGGTCTTTCTTCTGACCGGCATTGCCGGCCTTC
>Ga0302157_10004046_pt1 | contig 16119 bp, 16 predicted proteins | sample I_Bog_N3_3_FD_193502 | JGI IMG/M metagenome (GOLD analysis project Ga0302157, IMG submission 193502) | Peat permafrost microbial communities from Stordalen Mire near Abisko, Sweden - I_Bog_N3_3 | ecosystem: Environmental > Terrestrial > Soil > Wetlands > Peat | place: Sweden: Abisko, Stordalen...
GGAACGGCTCGGCTGTTATCGCGACGGCATGTTGAACATGACGCTGCTGGCGCTCAAATTCTCTCGTTACGCCAATGCTGTGGCCATGCAGCACGCCAAGGTATCCCGCGCCATGTTCCCGGAGTTCCCCATCGACTCCATCACCAACGGCGTTCACTCGCCCACCTGGGTCTCCGAGCCGATCCAGAAGATGCTGGATGAAGACCTGCCCGCCTGGAGGCGCGACAATCTCTACTTGCGCAGCGCCATCGACCTCCCGGAGAAGCATGTTCTTTCCGCTCACGCCCGCGCCAAGGAGTCGCTTCTGGCCGAGGTTGCCGCCCGCACCGGGCACGTGCTCAATCCCAACGTTCTGACGCTGGGCTTTGCGCGGCGCGTTGCCACTTACAAGCGGGCCACGCTGCTCTTCACGGACCCCCAGCGGCTGGTGGAGATTGCCACTGCGGCCGGCGGATTGCAGATCATCTATGCCGGCAAGGCGCATCCCCAGGACGAGCCCGGCAAGGCGCTGATCCAGCAGGTCATTGAAGATGCAGCGAAGCTATCGAGCAATTTGCTCAAAGTTGTATATCTCGAAAACTACGACTGGGAACTTGGCGCTCTTCTCACAGCCGGCGTGGATGTGTGGGTGAACACGCCCAAGCGGCCTTATGAGGCCTCAGGCACCAGCGGGATGAAGGCGGCGCTGAACGGAGTTCCCAGCCTGTCGATTCTGGACGGGTGGTGGATCGAGGGCTGCATCGAGGGCGTCACCGGCTGGGCTATCGAAGACGGCGCCAACGATGCCGAGGAAGCCGCCTCGCTATACAAGAAGCTGGAGACGGCCGTCGTGCCTTTGTATTTGCAGGCGCCTGAGAACTGGGCCCGCCTCATGCGTACAACGCTGGCCTTCAACGGTTCGTACTTCAACACCAATCGCATGGTCAAGCAATACACGCGCAACTCCTACTATCCCGTAAAGCTGCTTGAACGGGCGCGTGTTGAGGAAGAGGAGTACGCGGGTTAAGGCAGCAAGGGAATAGGGACCTGAGCCTGAAATACCACCAGGACACAGTGTGTCATTCTGAGCGAACGGGGCCCCGAACGCCTTTCAGTTCGGGGGTGGTGAGTCGAAGAATCTGCGGTTGCTCTTCGACGAACTTCAGGTTCAGGACACTAGGAAGTTGTCTGGCGCGGCCATCATGACCCTCAATTTGCCGTCATTCATCGAGTGGCAGGCTCCGAAAATCCGGTCAGGAACTCTGCGGGAATCATGATCGGAATCCCTCGCCATGGATGCAAGATCAGCAAGTCCCGATCACTGCTGACCAGAACATCCGCCTCGGCTGCCAGCGCCAACGCGAGGAACTTGTGGTCTTTGGGATCGCGGCAGGCGCGTACCGTTTCCACCAGTTCCGCATCCTGGACTGCGAAGACGTGGACAGCTCGGCGAATGGCGGCGACAAATGCCTGGCGTTCTTCCCGATTGAGGTAGCTGTCGAATTTGCTGCGGTCGAGCACTGTCTCAATCTCAGCCAGCGTCTCCGCACTCGCGCAAACATCGCAAATGGAAAGCGCTCTCAACAGCGCTTGATGAGGTACTGACCCACTTCGCAACGCCGCGCTGACCAAGGTGCTGGTATCGAATACGACCCTTCGGAACGGGCTCATCGAAGTTCATGCACCAAGCGAACCACATCTTCGTCGGTCAACTCCTTGGCCGCCGCCGCCTGTGCGGGAGACAGGCTGCTCTTTGCCCGAGCGCTCCATGCCTCCATTTCGGCAACCGTCTTGCTCCGCCTGCGCCTTGATTCCAGCAGATCGTCCATATCCCGCGGAGAGACTACAAAGGCAGCGGGCCTTCCATGCCGGGTAATGGAAATAGCTTCTCGCTGCGCCATGTCGAGCAACTGACCAAACCGGTTCTGGGCCTCCACCGAGGTCAACGTAATCATGGTATCCACCTCAAGAAACTAGCTAATATGGATAATATAGCTAGTTTGGCTGATCCGCAACTACTTGGCTCTGCCGTACGTTCCTTGGCGAAACTGATTGAGAGAGCGCCCGCCGCTCACATCTGTTAACCAATCCCCAAGCTCATCCGTTGTATGTGCAGGAGAGGCTAAACGCTCTCTTCGAGTGAGGGAATATACCAATGCACAACCGCTTCAGAATCCTGCCTTATCTTCTTCGATCTGTCGCGCTGCCAGCCGTCCTGTTTGTAACCTGCGCCGCCGCTCAAACCCAGCCGGGAGCGCCGCCACGGCCCGCTCCGCCAGTCCAACCGCTCGGGGCAACTGCGGCGGTTCCAACCGAGAGAGACTTGGTCGCCACGCGGATGGAGCTCATGAAGATACTGCGCTTGAGCCCCACGCTGACCACCGTTGTGGCCCACGATCCATCCCTGCTCGCCAATCAAGACTATGTGGCCCGCAACAATCCGCAGTTGGCGCAGTTCCTTGCCGCCCATCCCGAGGTTGCCCGCAACCCCGAATTCTATCTCTTTACGCGCTTGACTCTAGTGGATGGAGGTCCCGACCAGGCGCTGGAGCGCGCGGTCTGGCCGGAGTTCTCAGGGATACCGCATGGGCGTCCAGCGTCGCAGGAATTCGTAAGTGACTTGCCGCCCATCATCGCGCTGGTGTGCTTTCTTGGCGCGCTCATCTGGCTCATCCGCCAATTCCTTGAGAACCGCCGCTGGGGCCGCATCTTCAAGCTGCAAAGCGAAGTGCATGGACGGCTGATCGATAAGTTCAGCTCCAACCAGGAACTCGCGCTCTACATGGGCACCGAAGCCGGCCGGCGCTTTCTTGAAGCGGCGCCCATCCCGGTTGGCTTCGAACCCGAGCAGCGGATGCCCAACGCCGTAGCCCGTGTGCTGGCTCCGCTTCAAATTGGTATCGTTTTGGTTCTTCTTGGCGTCGGATTCCTCCTCCTCCGCCATTCCGGCCACGAGATGGAGACGCCCATGCTGGTGTTGGGAACCATCACCTTGATGCCCGGCCTTGGGTTTATCATCTCCGCGGGGGTCACTTGGGTGCTGGCCACGCGCCTCGGCCTGATGCCCGAGACCTCCGCAGCCCCCAGCCGGCCCGCTCCGTCTGTCGATTCGCAGGACCGCCAGTGAGTTGGAAGGGCTGTGAAAGTGGTGAAGAAGCCTATGCCCTGGGAAGCGGTGATTCCGAACGTTCTTGCCGGCGACGCGGCGCGGGTGGCGGAACCACCCATGGATAGCGACGCGTTCGCCGCATTCTATGAGCGCTCGGCACGTCCCTTGTGGGCATATCTGGCGCGGGTATCCGGCGATCTCGCGCTGGCTGACGACTTGATGCAGGAAAGCTATATACGCTACCTGTGCGCATCGCGGCCAGAGTTTCTACTTTCCGAGGGAGAAGTCGCCGCTCGCCGGTATCTCTTCCGCATCGCCAGCAACCTGCTGCGCGACTATTGGCGCCGCCCTAGGGCCGCATGTATCGACGACATCCCCGAGGAGTTTTTCGCTGCAAGCACCAGCTCGGCCCAGGCTGACTCAGCGGCCGTGCTCAGACCCGCGTTGGCGCTGATGCGGCCCAGAGACCGGCAACTGCTTTGGCTGGCTCATGCCGAGGGCTACTCTCACCGCGAGATTGCCGAGATTACCGGCCTGGCTTCAGCGAGCGTCCGGCTGTTGCTCTTCAGGGCGCGGCGCAAGATTGCCCGGCTGCTGCGTGAGCAGAGTCGCAAGGAAGGGCGGGAGCTATGATCCTCCGTTCGTGCGCGAAAGAGAATGATGTCGCCCAAATGCTGGCGAATGGTCATTGGCCACAGGCCTGCACCCCTGAGTTGCGTACCCACATCGGCGCTTGCCCATCATGCGCCGACCTGATCATGGTGGCCCGTGTCTTCCAGAGCGCGCGGGCCGATGCGGCGAGCGCAGCCCACCTCGGTTCTCCACATGCGCTCTGGTGGCGCGCCCAGCTCCGCCGCCGCAATGCCGCTGTCGAACGCGTTGGGAAGCCCCTGTTGGGCGCGCATATATTCGCACTGGTCGTGAATCTGATCTTGGTTGTGGGGCTTCTGGTTTCACAGGCTAGGCAGGGTTTTAGCTTGCTGTCCTGGATGCAACAACTCGCGCAATCGCGAGCACTTCACCTTGAGGTTCTGTGGCCCGCCACGCTCTTCAATTCCGGATGGAGCCTCATGTTGATGATTCCCCTGCTTGCAACCCTGGCCCTGGTGGGATGCGCGGCGGTTTATCTTGCCTCCGAAAGGCAATAACGCTGCGCGATTGCACAGATGGATATCTGCACGCCCGCGCCAAGCCACTCCTGCGGCTGCTATATTCTCCTCGACGTGATTCTGCCGCAAAATATTGTGGCGAGCTTGACGAGGAGAACGAAATCCATGGACTGGAACGAGAACACAAGACGGTCGTTTTTGAAGCAGCTCGGCGCAGCGGGGGCGCTGGCCTTTACCGCGGCGGATGCCAAGGCGTTGGCTTTGCAGGCGAATTCGCCCGCCGCCGGGCAAGCCCCGGCCGCGCAGTCTCGGCAAGCTGCCACGCGCGCCGCGCGCATGGCCTGGTGGCACGAGGCCAAATTCGGCATGTTCATCCACTGGGGCCTCTACAGCGTGATCGGCCAGCATGAGTGGGCCAAAGAGGTCGAAGGCATTCCGATTCCCCAGTATGAGCTGCTGGCCAGGCACTTCACTCCCAAGCTCAATGCCGCCCGCGAGTGGGCCAAGCTTGCCCGGCGCGCCGGCCAGAAATACATGGTGATGACCAGCAAGCATCACGAGGGATTTTGCCACTGGGATACAAAACTCACCGACTACTGCGCGCCCAAACAGGGTCCCGGCCGCGACCTTGTCCGTGAGTTCGTGGATGCGGCTCGCGCCGAAGGCCTCCGCGTCGGCTTCTACTACTCGCTGATGGACTGGCACCATCCTGACGGCGCCTCGTGCAAGTCAGATTTGGCCGCCCGCAAGCGCTTCGTCGAATACACCCATGGCCTTGTCCGCGAATTGATGACGAACTACGGCAAGATCGACGTGCTCTGGTACGACGTGGACTGGCCGTTGACCGCGGCGGAGTGGGAATCGGAGCGCATGAACCAGATGGTCTTCGACCTCCAGCCCGACATTATTCTGAACAACCGCAACGGCCTTGAGGGCGACTTCTCCACGCCCGAACAGCACATTCAAGCCTCAGAGGCAGGACGCGCCTGGGAATCGTGCATGACCCTCAACGATAGCTGGGGCTTCAATCGATTTGACGACGCCTGGAAGACGCCCAAAACCATCGTCGCCAACCTGGCTAACTGCGCTCGCGGCGGCGGCAACTATCTGCTCAACATCGGTCCCAAACCCGATGGCTCCATTCCCGAAGAGACCGTGGCTGTTCTTGAAGCGGTCGGCAAGTGGCTTGAGACCAACGGAAAGGCCATTTACGGAACGGAGCGCGGGTCGTTTGGGTGGAACACGAATGCCAACTACACGCGCCGCGGCAACACCCTCTACATTCATCAGCAGTTCTGGCCCGGCCACACCCCCGCGGCCGACTGGGTCCCCTTCTTCCAGCCGGAGCCCGTCATCGGCATCGGCGGCTTGAAGCCCAAAGCCCTGTCTGCCCGCCTGCTCAAGACCGGCGAGAGCGTCAAGTTCACCCAGGACGAGTTCTCGCTTCGCATCACCGGCCTCCCATTGCAGGCGCCCGACCAGCCAGCAACCGTAATTGAGGTCGAGTGCGATGCAGAGCCTGTCATCGATCATGACGCGATGCGACCCCTTTGGCCGCGCTACAAGGTCGGCGTCAGCTAGTGCTCTGACCCGAAAATATGCATCGGTGTAGCGCCGGCCTCCCGGCCGGCTGTGGCACGGACGTCCTCGTCCGCGCGCCCCGCTCTTTCTGATACCCTTCCCGGATGAACGACGCCATCGAAACCGAGCGCCTCCTGCTTCGCCGCTGGCGAGACTCCGACCGCGCTCCGTTTCAAAAAATCAACGCCGACTCCCGCGTGATGGAGTTCATGCCCGGCCTGCTTTCAACGCAGCAATCCGACGACCTCGTCACCCGCATCCAGCAGCACTTCGACCGTCACGGCTACTGCGTCTACGCCGCCGAACTCATCGCCGAGCAGCGGTTCATCGGCTTTATCGGCCTCAACATCCCCAGCTACGACGCGCCATTCATGCCCGCGGTTGAAATTGGCTGGCGTCTCGCTTTCGACTGCTGGGGCCGAGGCCTGGCCACCGAAGGCGCGCGCGCCGTGGTTCACCTCGCCTTTGAGACCCTTGGCCTCACCAGCCTTGTCTCTTTTACCGTTCCCCAAAATCAGCGCTCTCGCCGGGTGATGGAGAAGATCGGCATGGTTCACGATCCCGCCTCCGACTTCGACCACCCCAGCCTGCCCGAGGGCCATCCTTTGCGCCGCCATCTCCTCTATCGCATTCACCGTCATCCGGCTCTCCGGTAAAATCGGAGCGCTGCCAGTGCCGATCAAAAGAAGACGGCTGAAAGCTGAGACCTAATTCACCGTTGGCCGTTTGACGGCCGGCACAGTCAGGCCCGGCTCACCGTTGCGGACCGAAGCCGCCAGCCGCGGCCTATCCATTTCTATCCTCAGTCGGGCGACAATCTCTCTTGCCATTTCTATCCGGCTTTTCTTCGTCATAGCGAAACCCTTTCTCTTGAGCGATGAATAAAGCGGTTTGCGTTCAGTGCGCCCTGCAAGGCGTGACTGCATAGTTAAATCTTCAGATCCGATCCTCGACACTGAACTCCAACCTCGGGCGTCAGTTGTTTCGTGGATCGTACCCAGGGGCTGGCGTCAGTTTCAGCGCGACTAGAACCTCCAGCAGCGTAGCCGAGTTGCGAACATTTCCCGACAGAATGGAGAGCGCCTCCGAGATGGGGGCATGTTGCTCCGCCAGCACGTCGAGGCTGTCACTCACCTTGTGCAGCTTTTTTGCTTCTTGCAGAATCTCATTTGCGGGCATCGGCAACGCGCCTTTTCGGGGTCTCGCGGGAAGCTGGACCAGCCTTTGGAACGGCCGCGCCGCCTCACCCCTTCGCATCATTCTAAAAACGCCTCAGGTCAGCGTCTGCTCACATTCGACCACCGCGAGAAGCGCAGGCGCTCAACCTTGCCTTTGGAACCCGGCGGCGCAGAGTCGCGGGATCGATGAGTCTCCAACCGGCTATTCCTTGGCGGGTTGCTCTCCAGCAGAGCCCGACTCCGCTTCACCGGCTATCGACCACTTTCAAGGAGAAGCTACACCTTGAGAAGACAATTACACTGAACAGCAACTGTGTCTTCGGAAAAATGTCTCACTCAAGGGGTTCACCCCAAGAACTCGTCACGGCACAGTGAGTCTTTGAGTTAATCACGACAAAATCGCGGTGTGGACAATTTGCGTACGATTCGAGGTATGTCAAGGTCGAATTCGTCTTAAGCAATTTCCTTTCAACCGCTTTGGAGCAAGGGGCGCCAGATTTAGCCGGACAGAGGTGGAACCTGATATATGCTTTGCCTACCGCCGGTACATTCAGGCGCTGGGAGCCAAGACGGATTCCTGATGAATATGCCATCTACCAGTTCATTTCTCGCTCATTTGAAATCTCCGTGAGAAGGGCAGCTTCTCAAGGACCACCTTCTCAATGTCTTTGCGATCACCTCGCGGCTGCCTGCTAAGATCGGCATGCGTGGTGTCGGCGCACTGATCTGGCCCGCGCGGGTCCCGGTGGATTCGATTGTTTGTTATCGGAGATTCACATGAGATTGCCGGACGGATCGTTCGCAGAACGATATGCTCATACGCTCCTTGGCCGCCCTCCGGCAGACTGGGAAACGCTCGCTGACCATCTGAATAAAGTCGAAGATTCTGCGTCCACCTTTGCGGAAGCGTTTGAAGCGCGGCTTTGGGGAGGGGTTCTCGGTCGCTGCCACGATTTAGGCAAGCTCTCAGACGAATTTCAGATGTATCTTCGCAATTCTGGGATTTCGTCCATCGACGCAGGATCGGAAGACGAGGAAAAGTCCGGGAAAAGGGTTGACCACTCCACCTTCGGAGCGAGGTTTGCCGCGGAAGCTGTCGGGAAAATCCCTGGTCAAATCCTGGCGTTCTGCATTGCCGGGCATCACACTGGGCTGCCGGACGAGGCATCATCCATCGACACGACTCAACGCAGTACGCTTCGTCACAGGCTAGATCCGGCAAAGTACCCAATTCCGGCAGTCGTAGCGCCTGACATCAAACTGCCTGCACTGAAATTACCCTTCAAGCTTTCGCCATCAGGAAGAGCAGAGCTGCCCTTCCAGCTGGCCTTCTTTACGCGCATGCTGTTCTCGTGTCTGATCGACGCAGACCGCACCCGAACCGAGGAATTCTGTGATCCCGAAAAGTCACTCGTACGAGCCGACTTGGGTGCCGAACAAGGTAGACCTTCGTTGGCCGCGCTCAAGGTTCAACTCGATGCCAGCTTGCTGGAGAAGCAGAAAGGTGCACCGTTTACGCAAGTCAATCGACTGCGAGCAACAGTGCTCGAACATTGCCACGAAAGCGCGCTGCTCGTCCCTGGCTTCTTCTCGCTCAATGTCCCAACCGGCGGCGGGAAGACCTTATCTTCGCTGGCATTTGCGCTTGACCATGCGGCGAAATACGAACTGCAGCGTGTTGTGGTGGCAATTCCCTTCACCAGCATCATTGAGCAGAGCGCGGATGTATACCGCGCGGCTCTGGGGCCGCTCGCCGACGCCGGGCTGGTTGAACATCACACCAACCTTCAGCCGACGCACGACACTCGTTCAAACCAGTTCGGAACCGAGAATTGGGACGCGCCGTTGATCGTCACCACCAATGTTCAGTTGCTCGAAAGCCTGTTTGCGTATCGAACAACTCCCTGCAGAAAGCTGCACAATCTCGCCCGGAGCGTAATCGTGCTGGATGAAGCGCAGACAATTCCGGTTGAGTTGCTTAAGCCTGCTCTCGCTGCGTTACGGGAGCTTGTACTCAACTACGGCTGTTCCATCGTCCTGTGCACGGCCACGCAACCGGCCCTGGAGCGCCGCGCCGAATTCGCGATCGGGATCGAAGGCGTCCGCCCCATCATCCCGGACGCGGCACCGCTGTTTCAGGCATTGCGACGCGTCGAGGTGCGCAGGCTCGGCAAGCTGCCGGACGGTGAGCTTGCGTTACTACTCGCAAAGGAAAGGGCAGCACTCTGCATAGTGAACACGCGCAAACACGCCTCTCGCCTCTACGACCAGGTGGCCGCGATGTCGGAGTCTGGCGATTGTTTTCATCTCAGCACGTGGATGTGCGGTGCGCACCGGCGGACCACGCTAAAGATGATTCGAGAGCGTCTCACAGCGAAGCTGCCCTGCCGGGTGATTAGCACGCAATTGGTGGAAGCGGGCGTCGATCTGGACTTTCCGGTGGTTTACCGGGCCGAAGCTGGCTTCGATTCAATCGCGCAGGCTGCCGGCCGTTGCAACAGGGAAGGCATGCTGGCGCTCGGACTGACGTATGTTTTCGAAGCTGAAGAGAAGCCGCCCGCAGGGTTGCTGCGAGCCGCGGCGGAGGCCGGAAAGGAACTCCTCTCTAAATACCGCGATCCCCTTGCTCCGGAAGCGATTGAAGCATACTTTCGGCTCCTCTACTGGATAAGAAAGGATAGCTGGGACAAATATAAGGTCATGGAGAAGGTGGGGTTCGATCACGCGCGAGAACGTGCACTTCTACAGTTCCGTGAAGTGGCCGACGCTTTTCGCATGATTCGGGACGACCAGTTGCCGATTCTTGTCCCGTACGATCCGACGGCCACCGATTTGTGGGACAAGCTGATGGCAAGAGGCGTACCATTCATACCTCAACGAGAACTACAACCTTATCTGGTCTCTGTCAGGAAAGAAGCCATGTGGCAGTTGAACGATCGCGGCTTTGTCACGCAGCATGAGTCTGGAGTGTGGCTTCTGCTCAACCGTTCTATCTACAGTGGCAACAAGGGGCTGGACCCGGCGTCGTCCCGGTTGGACGAATCGCTATGGAGCGTCTAGGAGGCGCGAGTGGCATACGGCATCAAGCTTCACTGCTGGGGAGAGTGGGCATGCTTCACTCGCCCGGAGATGAAAGTCGAGCGTGTCAGCTATGACGTGATGACACCCTCGGCTGCGCGAGGCGTTGTAGAGTCGATCTATTGGAAGCCGGAGATACGCTGGCATATCGATCGCATCACGGTGCTCAATCCGATCAAGTTTACGTCGGTCCGCCGCAATGAGGTGAAAGACAAGATAGGCGCGGGTACGGTGGCGAAGGCGATGAAGGACGGAGCAGGCAATCTCTCGTTCTATGTAGACGAAGGCGACAACCGGCAGCAGCGTGCGACACTGATGCTGCGCGAAGTGGGCTACATCATCGAGGCTCACATTGAAATAGTTAGCGGACCGGACAACATCGCCAAGCATCTGGATCAATTTAATAGGCGCGCTCGCAAAGGCAGTTGTTACACCCGGCCTTATCTCGGGTGCCGCGAATTCGCGGCGGACTTCGCCTTGCTCGAAGCGGAGAGCACCATGCCCGCGGTCGATGCCAGCCTTGCCGGTGAGCACGACCTCGGCTATATGTTGCACGACATTGATTTTGCCGGCGAAATGCAGGCGCGTTTCTTCCGCGCGGTTATGCACGACGGTGTAATCGATGTACCGAAGTTTGCCGAGGCGCTCGCATGATCCTGCAACGGCTCGCGGAACACTATGATCGCATCGCCGCATCGGGCGATGAAGAGGCTCAGCTTGCTCCGCCCGGGTTTTCGCTTCAGAAGATCAGCTTCTGCGTGGTGTTGGAACTGGACGGGCGGTTGAACTCTTTGCAATCCTTGCAGCAACAGGATGGCAAGAGGCTTGTGGCTAGGTCGATGATCGTACCGGGGCAAGGAAAGCCGCCTGGACAAGGGATCAATCCGTGCTTTCTCTGGGACAGCGCGTCTTATATGCTGGGTTGGAGTCCGGACCCTGCCCCGGACAAAACTGCCAGGGCCGTAAGCGCTTTTGAGGCATTTCGCAGTGAGCATCTGGAACTGGAGAACCGGATCGCTCATCCTTCCTTCACTGCGGTCTGCTTGTTTCTTCGAAGCTGGTCACCGGAACAGACACTCGATCATGCGGCGCAGCTCTCGGAGATCGCTACAAACTTCGGCGTCTTCCGGGTTGCCGGACAGATGCAGTATGTTCACGAGCTGATTAGAGCCACAGTGGAAACTGAAGAGCGACTGGGAGCTTCGGCGCCCGGTGAGACGCGCGCAATATGTCTGGTTTCAGGAGCAATGGACGAGATAGCCCGCCTGCACGAGCCCAAGATCAAGGGCGTTGCAGGAGCACAATCGTCCGGTGCACTCTTGGTGTCGTTCAATGCATCTGCCTATGAGTCTTACAGCAAGTCGCAAAGCTACAACGCCCCAGTCGGTGCCGCGACCGCATTCAAGTACACCAATGCGCTGAATTATCTGCTGAATAGGCGTGACCGACGCGTATCGCTCGGGGACAGCACGGTGGTCTTCTGGGCCGACCATCCGAATGTGCTGGAGGACGCCCTGAGCGGAATGTTCTCCGACCCCCTGCCGGAGGAGACTTCAGTTATCGAAGAGGACCAGGAGCGTGTACGGCAAGCAAAATTACTACTGACTCAATTGCGCGACGGCACCGGAACGACAGAGATCGCACCCGATGACCAGCCAACAAAATTCTTCCTGCTTGGCCTCTCGCCGAACGCATCGCGCCTCTCCGTGCGCCTCTGGGTAGAGGCGGATGCGGCGGAGCTTCGGAAACTCTTGGCATGGCACCTGCGCGACGTTGCGCTTGCCGATGGAAGGGAAGACCGTTTGCTGACCCTGCGGCGCATCGTTGCGGCCACCGGGCGCGCAGAACATGACCCCAAGGGCAGGCTCAAAGGATTCGACACCAAAGCCAACTCGCCTCAACTTGCCGGTGATTTGGCGCGTTCGGTGTTGACCGGTGCGGCCTATCCGCAGTCTTTGCTGGCCACCATGCTCCGCCGCATTCATAGCGACGGCGAGGTTGCCTACGCGCGCGTCGCCGCGATCAAGGCATGCCTGGTTCGAAACTCCCGCTTGCGCGGCAACCATTTGGAGGTAACTGTGAAGCTCAACCCTGCTGAAACTAACGCCGGCTACAATTGTGGACGGCTCTTCGCATTACTTGAAAAGGTGCAGACCGACAGCGCCGGCGGAGAACTGAACTCAACCATCAAGGACCGTTACTTTTCCTCCGCGAGCACCACCCCGGCGCTTGTGTTTCCGCGACTATTCCGGCTTTCTCAACATCACCTTGCCAAACTGGAGACCGGCCACAAAATCGCCTACGACCGGAGGATCGGCGAAGTTATGGGGCTGCTCGATCAGTTTCCTCGGCAGCTTGCCTTGGAAGACCAAGGCCGATTCGTCATCGGCTATTTTCACCAGCGCCAGGATCTATATACGAGCAAGAAGGACAAGGAAGAAGGAGCTAACGCATGAGCAATCCCATCCAGAACCGTTACGATTTTGTGTACTTTTTCGATGTCACAGACGGCAACCCGAATGGCGATCCGGACGCTGGCAATCTCCCACGTATCGACCCGGAGACCAACCAGGGCCTGGTCACCGATGTCTGCCTGAAGCGCAAGATCCGCAACTTTGTCTCCGAAACGCACAGCGAAGTGCCGGGCCAGCGTATTTATGTGCGCGAGAAAGCGGTGCTGAACTCGCTGCACAACGAAGCGTACCTCGCACTGGAACTGAAACCCGAGCCCAAAAAGCTGCCGAAGGACGAGCAGAAAGCAAAGAGCCTCACCGACTGGATGTGCCTGAACTTCTTCGACATCCGCACCTTTGGCGCGGTGATGTCCACCGATGTGAACTGCGGCCAAGTTCGCGGACCCTTGCAACTTACCTTTGCGCGCAGCATTGACCCGGTGGTTTCCGCCGAATTCGCGATCACGCGCTGCGCCGTTACAAATGAGAAAGACATTGATAAAGAGCGCACGATGGGCCGCAAGTTTAACGTCCCCTACGGCCTGTACCGCTGCCATGGTTTCCTCAACGCCACTCTCGCCGAAAAGACCGGTTTCAACGATGACGACCTCAAGCTCCTGAAGGAAGCCCTGAATTCCATGTTCGAGACTGACCGATCCGCTGCGCGTGGCATGATGGCGCCTGTCCGCTGCATTGCCTTCCGCCACGAAGGCAAGCTCGGCGACGCACGGGCTGACCAGCTCTTTTCCATGGTCACCGCGAAGCTTCGTCCAGAGTTGTTGGCGGAAAACCGTCCGGCCCGTTCCCGGTCCGACTATTCCATTGAGTTCACCGGCGCCGTCCCCCCAGGGATTACGGTTGAAGAATGGGTTTAGCCCTGTCCCACTGTCACTTGATGGGGTGCTGCGCATGGCCGGTTCCGGTTCTGAAGACGACGACACGCTGCCGATCAGCGGGCTGCAGCATTTGGCCTTCTGCCCGCGGCAATGGGCGCTGATCCACTTGGAACAGGTCTGGGTGGAGAACGGACGGACTGCCGAAGGACGATTGCTCCACGAGCGCGCCGATCTGCCGGGAGAGAGCCGTCGGGCAAGTGTGCGCACGGTGCGTGGCATGTGGCTTCGGTCGGAACGGCTCCACTTAACTGGGCGCGCCGACATTGTAGAGTTCCGTCCGGAGCCGTTCCCAGTGGAGTACAAGCGTGGCAAGAGCAAGCCGAACGACTGCGATACCGTTCAGCTCTGCGCTCAGGCGCTTTGTCTGGAAGAGATGCTCGACACGGCCATTGCTTGCGGTGCTATCTTCTACGGCAGTCCCCGCCGGCGGCAGGAGGTTGTTTTCACGCCGGAGCTTCGCGCGCGGACCGAGGAACTGGCAGCCACGATGCACAGCCTGTATCGGAACCGAGTGACGCCGGCGGCCCAGCCCGGTCCTTACTGCGCCAACTGCTCTCTAGTCCATGTTTGTCTTCCCCTGGCTACCGAGCATGAGGATGGGGCGGCGCGCTGGGTGGCGCAACAACTCCGCTCCCTGCAACAGGAGGTTTAGTTCCCCACGCATGCGAAAGCTGCTCAATACGCTGCATGTGATGACGCAGGGCGCATACCTGCACCGCGACGGCGAGACCATCGCCATCAGGGTCGGGGAGGACTTGAAGCTGCGCATTCCCATACATACGCTGGAAGGTCTGGTATGCTGGGGGCAAGTTGCGTGCAGTCCGCCGGTGCTTGGGTTTTGTTGCGAGCGGGGTGTTGGCATATCTTTCCTCACCGAACAGGGAAAGTTTCTGGCGCGTGTCACTGGGCCTGTTTCAGGCAACGTTCTGCTGCGGCGTCAACAATATCGAATGGCCGATGGCGCGGATGGCGCTCTGCTCACCGTGCGGACCATCGTGGCTGCAAAGATCGCGAACAGTCGCGTAGTGTTGCTCCGCGCTGCCCGCGAGGTTGCCGATAAGGCTCGGGAAGACCCCCTCCGCGAGGCTGCGAACCGGCTCTCCTGGGCTGGCCTTGAAGCCGCGCGCGCTCCGTCCATCGATGAGGCGCGTGGCCATGAAGGGTCTGCTGGCCAGACCTACTTTTCGGTATTCGACCACATGATCGCAGGCGACCGTGAGGCGTTCCGTTTCGACGGCCGCTCTCGCAGGCCACCGTTGGATCGGGTCAATGCACTCCTCTCGTTCGTCTATGCGCTGCTTCGGCACGACATTGAATCTGCGCTCGAAAGCGTCGGACTGGACCCGGCAGTTGGCTTTCTCCATACAGACCGGCCAGGCCGGCCGAGTCTTGCGCTTGACTTGATGGAGGAGTTGCGTGCTGCGCTGGCCGACCGCTTGGTCTTGACCCTCATCAATCGGCGGCAGGTGCAGGGCTCCGGATTCACTGAGCAGGATGGCGGCGGCATTCTGATGGACGATGTGACGCGCAAAGCGGTGGTCGCCGCATGGCAATTGCGGAAGCAGGACGAAATCGAGCACCCGTATCTAAATGAGCGCATTCCGGTCGGGCTCGTGCCGTATGTGCAGGCGTTGCTACTGGCGCGCTACGTGCGCGGCGGGCTGAACGCGTATCCCGCGTTCTTCTGGAGATAACTCGATCATGATGGTCCTAGTCAGTTACGACGTGAGCACACGCGATGATGCTGGCCGCCGCAGACTGCGCCGGGTGGCCAGGTTGTGCGAGAATCATGGCCAGCGAGTACAGAACTCAGTCTTCGAGTGTCTCGTGGATGCGGCTCAGTGGGTTGTGCTGCGGGCGGGTCTCCTCTCGGAAGCCGATCCCGCAGAGGACAGCCTTCGCTTCTACTTCCTCGGATCTGAATGGAAGCGACGGGTCGAGCACGTCGGCGCCAAGGTGGCTTACGATCCTGAAGGCCCCCTCATTTTGTGACCTCTTTGCCTGGAGATGGAGAGCATCTCTGACGCGGACCCCAAGCGAGCACGGGTTTGCCGGGACATCCGCGCTGGATCTAACCGGCGTGCATTCAAAGAGATGTTCAAGCTTTGGGTTGACGACCTTCTTTCTATAGGTGCACGGCATAGCCGGTCCGCAATTGTGGCAAGATATCTCTAGTGCATGGAGTTTGTTGCGCCATGTGCCGTCGCCCCCCACGCGGGGGGCGTGGATTGAAACATGGGGTTCGCGTCACGGAATGTCCGCCAGGGGATCAATGGGATGCCATCCGCCGGCAGCGTAACGCCAGCCCTGGCGACAGTGCCCAACTTGACCGTTACTTCCTGTGAAATTCCGTCGTCCGCCACAGCCACGCCGCTGGCCGCTCCCACGGTGGAGCAGAGCTGCTGCACCTTGACCGCCTCATCGTTGAAAAAGAAGCTGGCGCGGAAGGAGAGCAGGAAAGCCTCCGGATCCATGAAGCTATTGAATTTGAAGCCGGCGTCCGGAGTATGTTTCGCCTGCGCGTAGACGCGGCGCTTGCCGTGCTCATCCTCATCCAGATCGATCAGATCAACCTGCAGATGACTGACAATATGCAGCGCCACCCGATCACCCAGGTTACCGACCTTGGCGCTATAGGCGGCCACGATGCCGCTGAGCGTGCCAAGCGGCAGCACTGGCGTCGGCCAGCTCAGATCGACAGGGCGAACGGCGTTGCCGACAGTCCCGTCCGCCTGG
>Ga0302157_10004063_pt1 | contig 16085 bp, 13 predicted proteins | sample I_Bog_N3_3_FD_193502 | JGI IMG/M metagenome (GOLD analysis project Ga0302157, IMG submission 193502) | Peat permafrost microbial communities from Stordalen Mire near Abisko, Sweden - I_Bog_N3_3 | ecosystem: Environmental > Terrestrial > Soil > Wetlands > Peat | place: Sweden: Abisko, Stordalen...
CCGACCTCGACGGGTGGATGGTCGGTGACTCGGGACCCGCCGACATCCGCGGCGGGCAGTCGGTCGGCCTACGTACGATCTGGTTCCACCGCGGCCGCGACTGGCAGTTGGGCCATCCGGTCCCGGACGCCACCGCCGCGGACATCCCCGGGGCCGTGGCGATCATCCTGGAGGAGACTCCCGGCGCCTGACGGTGCGGGGTGGCGAACGACGAGCCGGTCAGGCGGTCCGACGGATCAGCCGACAGGTGCCTCGATGGCGTGCGGCATGCACAGGTCGTCATACTCGGCGATCACGATCTCGCCGGCGTCGGGGCCACACGCGGGGCAGGCCGGGTCGCGGCGCACCTTGAAGGTCCGGAAGCTCTGTTCGAGGGCGTCGTAGGCGAGGAGACGGCCCTGGAGGGTGTCGCCGATGCCCAGCAGGACCTTGATGGCCTCGACGGCCTGGAGGGAACCCACGATGCCGGGGAGGACGCCCAGCACGCCGGCCTCCGAGCAGCTCGGCGCGAGCTCGGCCGGGGGCGGCTCGGGGAGCAGGCACCGGTAGCACGGGCCCTCGTAGGGATTGAACACGGTGACCTGGCCCTCGAACCGGAAGATCGAGCCGTGGATCACCGGGATCCGCTTCAGCAGTGATGCGTCGTTCACCAGGTACCGGGTCGGGAAGTTGTCCGTGCCGTCCACGATCACGTCGTACCCGTCGATGATGTCGAGGATGTTGTCCGCACCCAGACGCACGTCGTACGTCACCACGTTCACGTCCGGGTTGATGAGCGTCAGGGTCTTCTTGGCCGAGTCGACCTTCCGTTCACCGATCCGATCGGTGTTGTGGAGGATCTGGCGCTGCAGGTTGGAGGCGTCGACCACGTCCATGTCGATGATCCCGATCGTCCCCACCCCGGCCGCGGCCAGATAGAGGGCGGCGGGCGAGCCCAGGCCACCGGCCCCGAGCATCAGGACCTTCGAGTCGAGGAGCTTCAGCTGACCGGTCTCCCCCACCTCGGGGAGCAGCAGGTGTCGCTGGTAGCGGTTGCGCTGCTCGGGCGACAGCGTCCGTGGGGCGGACCACGCACGCCCCTCGTCCTTCCAGCGGTTGAAGCCGCCGATGATCGAGGAGACGTCGGTGTACCCGAGCTGCTGCATGGTGTCGGCGGCGAAGGCCGAGCGCACGCCTCCGGCGCACATGACCAGCACGTGGGCCGACTTGTCGGTGATGCGTCCCTCGATCGAGGACTCCAGGTTGCCGCGCGGGAGGTGCACCGACCCCGCCAGCGCACCCTGCTCGTACTCGTCGGGCTCGCGCACGTCGAGGAGCACGGTGCCGGGCTGAGCGAGCTCCGCCTCGGCTTCCTCGGTGGTGATCTCCCGGATGTTGGCCTTGGCGGCGGCGAGCATCTCTCTGAAGGTGGGCACGGCGGTCTCGCTTCCTGACGGTTCGGCGGGATGGTGGTCGGCGGACCGACGTCGGAGCCATCTCACCAGGGGCTCTGCTACCGGTTAAACGCTACCAGGACGGTCGACATTCCATCCGGGACGCCAGGGTGTCCCCGGGGAGGTCGCGACGGGGATCCACTCCCCACCGCTCAGGTCGTGACCAGGGCCGATGCCGGCGGGATGGTACCCGGGCCCGTCGAGAGGCAACCGGCCAGAAGGGACGGGTCGGGCGGTGCGGCGAGCTTCGGCGGGGTCAGGAACGCCGGCGTGGCGTGCAGGTCGACGCTGTCGAGCAGGTCGTCGGCGGCGCCGTCCCGGTGGGTCAGGACAGGCAGGTTCCACTTGGTCTCGACGAGCTTGAGGAACGACGTGTGATCGTGGACGACGTGCGAGACGTAGTCCTTGCGGGCGTAGGGCGAGACGATCCCCGCCGGCACGCGGAACCCGTAGCGGTCGAACGTCCCCGGGGTGTTGCCCGGGACCAGGTCCGGCGGCACGTCGTCGGGAACGGCGGCGGACGGCGGTGGGACGTGGTCGTAGTAACCGCCGGACTCGTCGTAGCACCACAGCAGCAGCGTGTGGGCCCACTGGGGCGACGCCATCACGGCATGGATCACCTGGGATAGGAACTGGTCCCCTTCCTGGACGTCCTGCGGGTCCTCCTCGGAGTTCGTGCCGAAGTTGGGATCGACCATGCTCACCGCCGGGAGGGTCCCCGCGGCCGCGTCGGCGTAGAACTGGCCGATCGCGGCCAGGTGGGACGTGAACCCGGGCAACCCCGCCTGGTAGGACCAGATCAGCGCCGAGGGCAGGCTGCCGTAGTAGTTCTTCCACGAGATGCCGTGGGTGTCGAGTGACTGGAAGATCGTGCCGTTGGGGGGCGCGCCGCTCGGGAACGTGTCGGTCAGCAGGCCGAGGGAGGTCCCGGCCATGAGGTAGCGCCGGTTGGGGTAGGTCTGGGCGCCCACCGAGCAGAAGTAGCGGTCGCAGACCGGGAAGGTCGCCGCCAGTGAGTTGACGAACGGCAGCACGGACGGCTCGATGTAGCCCATCGCCACCGGGCCACTGGGGCTGCCCACGAAGCCGTCGTTGGCCCCGTCGGCGTAGGACGCCCAGAAGGCGTCCCAGGTGTTGTAGGGCTCACCGTCCGGCTGGCACGGGTTCGGCATGGGGAAGGCCCGGACCGAGGTGTTCGGACCGGGCGGGGCGACGGGCGAGCCGATCGGCCACGGATTGACCGCGGTCGGCTTGCCCGACGCGTCGAGGGTGAATCCGTCACCCCGACCACGCTGCATACCGAGCACGTTGTCGTAGGAGTGGTTCTCGAGCATCACCACGATGATGTTCTCGATCTGTGGCAGTTGGTCGGTCCCGGCGGCCGCGTCCGGGTTGGGCCGCTCCCCGGGCTGGAGCACCCTGGTCGACGGCCGGGTGACGGGCGCCGTGGTGGAGGCCGCCGTCCCGCCCGACGTCCCGGATCCCGACGACGACTCCGACGAGGAGCACGCCGCCAGTCCGACGGCGGTGGAGCCGGCCAGCAGACCCCCGAGCAGTGCCCTACGCGAGAAGACCGGGGGCGACGTCACCCTCCGCACCGTAGTGACAGGGCGGGCGGGCGACAACCGATCCGCCGGTAGCGTGCCCGCCATGGAGTTCGCAGACGCGGTCCGGCGGCGGCACATGACCCGCAACTTCCGTGCCACCCCGCTCGACGCCGAGCTCCTGGAAGGGCTGCTGGCCGCCGCCCTCGCCGCCCCGTCGGCCGGCAACACGCAGGGTCGCGACCTCGTCGTCCTCGAAGGCGATGACCAGACGTCCCGCTACTGGGACACCACGACGGACGCCGCATGGCGTGCCTCCTCCCGGCGGTTCGAGGGGATGTCCCGGGCCCCGGTGGTGGTGCTGGCCTTCTCCGATCCCCGCGCCTACGCCGATCGCTACGCCGAACCCGACAAGATCCGTCCCGACGGCGTCTCCGTCGATTGGGTCGTGCCCTACTGGCACACCGATGCCGCCTTCGCCGTCATGACCCTGTTGCTCGGTGCCTCCGACCAGGGCCTCGGCGCGGCGTTCCTCGGCAATTTCCGGGGCGAGGACGCCCTCAAGGCCGAGCTCGGCGTACCCGGCACGATGGCCTGGTTCGGCGCCGTGCTGCTGGGTGAGCCTGAGCTCCCCGACCCCCCGTCGCCTTCGGCCGCCCGGCCCCGGCGCACGGTCGCCGACAGCGTCCACCGGGGCGGCTGGTAGCGACCTTCCGGGGGTACCGCACCGATCCGCGATGCGCCACCGGCCCGCGTGGTCACGGTCCCGACGGGCCCGCGTGGTCACGGTCCCGACGGACCGGGCAGATGTAGAAGCTCCGCACTACGATCTGGCGATGGCGGCGATCAGCGCCCTGGGCGGTGGCTACGCCCGGATCGACCGGAGCTGCTGACGATCTTCTTGCGGGAAGGGGGTCCACGGTGACCGACACAGTGACCGATACGGCGGTCGGGACCCGACCGGGGGCCGCCACGGACACGGGTCTCGAGTCTGGTGGGCCCGGTGCCTCCGGGGCGAGTGAACCGGGCGTCACCCCGCCGCCCGGTACCGGAGGTCACGGCCCACCCCCTGTCCCGAGCTTCAACATCGTGCCGGTGCGCGCGCTCCCGGTGGTGGCCGTCATCCTCATCGGGCTGATCGTGGCCATCGCCTCGAACAACTTGTGGGCCCTCGAGTTCTTCCACGTCGCGGGCGGCGGACTGTGGACCAGCCTCGATCTCTTCCTGGGCCTCGTACTCGGACCGATCATGGGCAGCCTCTCGATCCCGGCGAGGATCGAGTTCACCACGAAGTTCATGCCCAAGATGCTGCTGATCATGCCGACCCTGGTGGCCATGACCCTCGGCGCCGGGTTCCAACTGGCCCGTCACTTGGGCAATCTCGAAGCCTCCTACCCGCACCACGGTTGGGTGGTGGCCTCCTACATCATCGTCGGGTGCATGGCCGTCATCGCCCTGGGGCTGCTGGAGCCGGCCAACCTCGCCGTGCTCTTCGAACTCAAGAAGCCCCGCCCCAACGGCGCCCGCATCCAGCGGCTGATGAAGGTCTTCATCTACACCGCCGGGATCACGGGCCTGCTCCAGATCCTGACCATCCTGATCATGACGTTCCTGGCCAGCCGATGACCGCCACGGCCGAGGTGCTGCCCCCCGGGTTCGGTGAGCCCGACGCCGAGGATCTCCGTCAGTCCGAACTCCCGCCCGTCATGCCCATCGCCATCGCCACCCTGGTCCTGGTCGTGGCCGGCGGCATCGTGGTGGCCGCGCAGTACGGCAGGCCACCCAAACTGACGGTCCCGGTGATCCTGCTCGGCCTGGCCGCCGTCCTACTGGTGGTGAATGCGGTCCTCGTGTTCCGGATCAAGGAGTTCGCCCGCCCCGTCTTCCACCGGGTGCTCGGTTGGGCACTCCTCGCCTATGTCGTGATCGCCGGAATCCTCGAGTACGTCTTCATCTACGACCACACCCCGGCACGCGAACTCGCCCTGTTCAGCGGCATGCTCATGCTCTTCGCGCTCGACGTCCCCCTCATGCTGTCGTACTCGGTGGCCCGCTGGCAGCCACCGGACGCCACCTGACCGGACGCCACCTGCACGACCGCCACCTGCACGACCGCTCGCCGCGGTCCACCACCTGCAGCGGACGACCGTCCGGACACCATCCCGGCAAGGTCGTCGGGCAGGTCGGCCTCCGGTCGCCGGCAAGCAGCCACGTCCACGCTCCTCGGGACCCGTCCGTCCCCATCCAGGAGCTGCCATGTCCATCCCGTCCGTCATCCCACCGCCTCCGCGTCCTCTGCACCCCGTCGACCCCCCGTCCCGTGCGCTGCCGACCACGATCGACGGACCGGCCCTCCACATCGTCGAGTGGGTGGACCCGATCGCGGATCCGCACGGGATGCATCCGTGCAGTCGCTACGTCGAGCTCTACTGGCTGGGGATCGTCGGCCCGAGCACGACCTGGCTGCTGCGACGCCTCACCTACGGCCTCGAGGTCCATGGTGACGGCTTCGACCTGCACCTGCCCGAGACGGCGCGGGCCCTGGGGCTCGGGGACAAGATGGGCAAGAACTCCCCGTTCCGGCGGGCACTGGCCCGGCTGATCACGTTCGAGTTGGCCCGCCCCCACGGCCCGGGCGGGCTGGCCGTCCGCCAGCACATCCCGCCGCTGCCGCTCCGTCACCTCAGTCGACTGCCCGAGTCACTCCAGCGCAGTCATCGTCGGTGGGTGGCGGAGCAGCGCCTGTCCGAGCCGGAGCAGATGCGGCGGCGGGCGTCCCGGTTGGCCGCCGGTCTGGCCGATGCCGGTCACGACCGGGCCTCCATCGAGCGACGCCTGGCGGCCTGGCACTTCCATCCGGCCGTCGCCTTCTCTGCGGCGTCCGAGGCCGCCCACCCGCACCCGGCGCCGCCTGCTCACCTGTCGGGCCCGTCCGTCCCGACTGCAGCGACGGGTGCGGTGGCCGACGGGGATCAGCCCGGCTCGGCCTCGTGACCGGCCGGAGTGAGCCCCCAGTAGGTGTCGATCGGCTCGATCTCGCCGCGGACGACCTTGTCGATCATCCGACAGATCGGCAGGTCGAGGTCGTGGCGCTCGGCCAGCTCGAGGGCCACACGCGCCGTGTTCACGCCCTCGGCGACCATGTGCATCTCGTCCAGGATGTCCTCCAGCCGACGCCCCTTGCCGAGCTGCTCACCCACCCGCCGGTTCCGGCTGTGCGGGCTGACGCAGGTGGCGATGAGGTCACCCATGCCGGCCAGCCCGGCGAACGTGGCGGGCTTCGCCCCCATGGCCTCACCGAGCCGGATGAGTTCGGCCAGCCCGCGCGACATGACGGCCGCCCGGGTGTTGTCGCCCACACCCAGACCCTCACCGATGCCGGCGGCGATGGCGATCACGTTCTTCAGCGCCCCACCGAGCTCGCAGCCGATGACGTCGTCGTTGACGTACACCCGGAAGACCCCACGGGTGAACACCGCCTGGATGGCACTGGCCACCTCGAGGTCCTCGGTGGCGATGACGGCGGCGGCGGCCTTACCCGCCAGGATCTCCGATGCGATGTTGGGACCCGTCAGTGCCGCCACCGGATGGCCGGGCACCACCTGCTTGATGACCTCGGTCATCCGGAGATGCGAGCCCCGCTCCAGTCCCTTGGACAGGCTGACCACCGGGATCCACGGGCGCATGAAGGGCGCCGCGTCCTCGAGCACCCGTCGGAACCCCGAGGTCGGCACCCCCATGATGATGAAGTCGGCACCACAGACGGCCGCCTCCAGGTCCGAGGTGGCCGACAGGTCGGGGTCGAGTGAGTACCCCGGCACGTACTCGGGGTTCTCGTGATCCTCGTTGACCGCCCGGGCGACCTCGGGGTTGCGGGCCCACAGCACGGTGTCGTGGTGATGGGCGACCAGCGACGCCACCGTCGTTCCCCACGACCCTCCCCCGAGGACAGCGATCTTCACGAGACCGACGGTAGTGCAGCGCGACCCTCGGATCCCGGCTCCGACCCGGCGGCACCCGCCGACGGCCCGTCGTGGTCGACGTCGGGGACGCCGGTCACCGCGGGATCAGCGGGCGGGACGGCTGGCCAACCAACGGGCGAACTCCTCGGAGGTGCCGAGGGCCACCAGGGTCCGCACCCCGAAACCACTACCGCCCTTGGCGTTGTACCAGCGGTTGTCCTCGGAGCGGGACGGTCCGGCGATGTCGAGGTGGGCCCAGGGGGTGTCGCCCACGAACTCCTGGAGGAGGAGGGCGGCGCTGATGGAACCGGCCTGTCCCGGACGTCCCGTGTTCTTCATGTCGGCGACCTCGGACTCGATGTGGACGGCGTAGTCCTCCGGCAACGGCAGCGGCCACGACGGCTCACCGGTCGCCGAGCCCGCCGCCTGCACGGCGTCACGCAGCTCGTCGTCGTTGCCCAGCAGGCCGGCGATCTCCTTGCCGAGGGCCACGACGGCCGCTCCGGTGAGGGTGGCCAGGTCGATGACGGCGTCGGGGGTCTCCTCGACGGCGAGTGTCAGTCCGTCGGCCAGGATCAGGCGTCCTTCGGCATCGGTGTTGAGCACTTCGATGGTCTTGCCGCTGCGGGTGGTGAGCACGTCCCCGGGCTTGGTCGCCGATCCGCTCGGCATGTTCTCGGTCATGGGGGCCCACGCGGTGATCGGGATCCGACCGCCCAGTGCGGCGATGGCGTCGACGGCGGCCAGTACGGCGGCTGCTCCGCCCATGTCGGTCTTCATGGTCTCCATGCCACTCGGCGGCTTGAGCGACAGCCCGCCCGAGTCGAAGGTGATGCCCTTGCCGACCAGGGCCAGGTGGGGCTGACGCCCGTCGAACTCGAAGGGGTCCGACGGCGTGTACGTCACCTTCACCAGGCGGGGTGGGCGCACCGACCCGGCCGCCACGCCGAGGAGTCCCCCGAGTCGTTCAGCGGTGATCCGCTCGTCGTCCCACACCTCGACCGTCAGTCCGTCCACGCCGTCCATGCGGTCGGCGACGACCTGGGCGAAGCGCTCGGGCGTGAGGGAGCTCGGGGGCTCGTTGACGAGGTCCCGGGCCAGCGCCACCGCCATCGCCACCCGCGCGCCCCGGGTTGCGCCCACCGCCACCGCTTCGACCGCTCCGGACGGCACGACCAGCACCAGCCCGGCCAGTCCGGCCACCGGGTCCGCGCTCCGGAAGTCGTCGTAGCGGTAGGTGGCGAGCGATCCGCCCTCAGCCGCAGCCGCGGCGACATCGGTCTCGGCGACGTCGGTCACGCGGGGCAGCAGGAATGCTGCAGTGCCTCCCTTGCCGGCCGCCCGCACGAAGGAAGCGGCCGCCCGACGGACCGACTCGACTCCCTTGTCCCCGGCCAGCGTCTCGGAGGTACCCAGTCCGACGAGCACCACCGACGGGCCGCCGTCCAGGGAGCGGAGCACCAGCGTCTGGGCGACCTTGCCGGCGAAGCCCTGCCGCTCGGACCATCCCGCGTCGAGCGTGGCCGGCAGCGCCACACCGTCGAACCCAGCGAGATCGGTGGCCAGAACCGGGCCGTCGGCGGTGCTGTGGACGGGCACGCCCACGGCGGTCACGTCGTCGGGCAGGGCGGTGCCGGACAGGGCGGTCACGTTGATCACGTCGGGACTCCAGGGTTCGTGTCGGGTACGAGGGTTCGTGTCAGATTCGGGGGGTTCGTGTCGGGTTCGGGGGTTCGTCTCGGGTGCGGACGGCGGGTCAGTCGGCGCGCGGCGTGTGACCCCGACGGGGTGCGCCGCGGGCCAGCAGGTGCTCATCACCCTCCGCCCAGCGGGCCAGGGCCCAGAGCAGGTCGGACAAGCGGTTGAGGTAGTGGCCGACGAGTGAGCCCTCGATGGGCGAGGACACGAGCAGGCGCTCGGCCCGGCGGACGATCGTGCGGGACAGGTCGAGGGCGGCGGAGGCCCGGTTCGCCCCCGGGATCACGAACTCGGTCGGCATCGACACCCGGGCGATCAGGTCATCGATGTGCTGCTCGAGGCTCTCCACCATGTCCTCGGTGACGAGGGTCTTGCCGGCGACGAGCTTGGCGCGGTGGGAGGGGTCGGTGGTGGCCTCGGCCATCAGGACGTAGAGCTCCCGCTCGAGGCGGGTCAGCAACTCGTCGAGTTCGCTGCCCGGTACGGCCTCGGCCCGGGCCACGCCCATGGCCGCCTGGGCCTCGTCGACGGTGCCGGTGACCTGCATCATGGGCGAGTCCTTGGCCACCCGGCCGCCGTAGAGGAGCCCGGTCGTCCCGTCGTCGCCGGTGCGGGTGTAGATCTTCAGCACGGTGTCCTCACCACCTCGATGCTAATTGACCTGGCCCGACGCACCGCCCGTCCCCCGGGGTCGGGAGCACCTGCTCGGCCGCTCCGGCGGTGGTCCGGGGTCGCGCCGGAGGCGTCCGGCGGCGGTGACCACCCCCACCGGGCCCGGGGCGGGCCGATCCGGGCCCGTCCCCCACTATCGTTGTGGGGCTATGGCAGCCCAACGCACCGCATCGAGCTACCTCCAGGCCGCACGGGAGCGCGTCGTCGTCTTCGACGGCGCCATGGGAACCAATCTCCAGGTCCAGGAGCTGACCGCCGACGACTTCGGCGGCCCGGACCTCGAGGGCTGCAACGAGATCCTGGTGGTGACGCGTCCCGATGCCGTGGACAAGGTCCACCGGTCGTTCTTCGAGGTGGGGTGCGACGTGGTCGAGACCGATACCTTCGGTGCGTTCGGCCCGGTGCTGGCAGAGTACGGCCTGAGCGACCGGGTACGCGAGCTCAACCTCGCCGCCGTGGGCATCGCCCGCCAGGCGGCCGACGACTACTCCACGCCGGACAAGCCGCGGTGGGTCGCCGGGAGCATCGGCCCGGGCACCAAGTTCCCGACGCTCGGACAGATCCGCTACGCCGATCTGCGCGACGCCTACGACGAGCAGTGCGACGCCCTGATCGAGGGCGGTGCCGACCTCATCATCATCGAGACGGTCTTCGACCTCCTCCAGGCCAAGGCGGCCATCAACGGCGCCCGTCGGTCCATGAGGCGGGCCGGGGTCCAGCTGCCCATCCAGTGCCAGGTCACCATCGAGCTGACCGGGACGATGCTCCCCGGCACCGAGGTCGGGGCGGCGCTCGTCGCCCTGCAGGCCATGGATGTCGACGTCATCGGCCTCAACTGCGCCACCGGGCCCTCGGAGATGTTCGAGCCCCTGCGCCACCTGACCGGCCACGCCGGCACACCGGTGTCGTGCCTGCCGAACGCCGGCCTGCCTTCGGTGGTGGACGGCAAGATGCACTACGACCTCGAGGCCCACCAGTTGGCCGAGTACCACCGCCAGTTCGTCTCGGAGCTCGGCGTATCGGTCATCGGCGGCTGCTGCGGCACCACGCCCGAATACCTGAAGGCCGTGGTCGACGCCTGTGCCGACCTGACCCCGGCCGTCCGTCAGCCCGAACCCGAGGAGGGGGCGGCGTCGATCTACACGCACGTGCCCTTCACCCAGGACAGCTCGTTCCTGGTGGTCGGCGAGCGGACCAACGCCAACGGTTCGAAGAAGTTCCGCGAGTCGATGCTCGAGGCCGACTGGGACACCTGCGTGGCCATGGCCAAGGAGCAGGTGAAGGAGGGCTCCCACGTCATCGACGTGTGCGTCGACTACACCGGTGCCGACGGCGTGGCCGACATGGAAGAGATCGCCTCCCGGTTCGCCACCCAGTCGACGGTGCCCCTGATGGTCGACTCCACCGAGGCCCCGGTCATCGAGACCGCGCTGTCGTGGATCGGCGGCCGGGCCGTCATCAACTCGGTCAACCTGGAGGAGGGCGACGGCGAGGGCACCCGGCTGGACTCGTTCCTGACCCTGGCCAAGGAGTTCGGCGCCGCCGTCGTCTGCACGTGCATCGACGAGGAGGGCCAGGCCCGCACGGCCGACTGGAAGGTGCGGTCGGCCAAGGCCATCCACGACATCGCCACGGAACGCTACGGGCTCCGGCCCCAGGACCTGATGTTCGACGCACTCGCCCTCCCGCTCTCGACGGGCATGGAGGAGAGCCGCCGCGACGGGATCGAGACCATCGAGGGCATCCGGCGGATCAAGGCCGAACTGCCCGGTGTCTACACGATCCTCGGCCTGTCCAATGTGTCGTTCGGGCTCAACCCGGCGGCACGCCAGGTCCTCAACTCGGTGTTCCTCCACGAGTGCGTGGAGGCGGGCCTCGACGCGGCCATCGTCCATGCCTCCAAGATCCTCCCCCTGTCGAAGATCGACGACCGGGCCAAGGAGGTCTGCCTCGACCTCATCTACGACCGCCGCACCGACACCTACGACCCGCTCTCGGAGCTCCTCACGATCTTCGAGGGGGTGTCGGCATCGTCGATGGCGGCCACCGAGGACCGGTCGGACTGGACCGTCGAGCGCCGCCTCGAGCACCGCATCATCGACGGCGACCGCAACGGCATCGAGGCCGACCTCGACGAGGCCATGGCCCAGGACCTGACCCCGCTGATCATCATCAACGAGTTCCTGCTGGCCGGCATGAAGACGGTCGGTGAGCGGTTCGCCTCGGGGGAGATGCAGCTCCCGTTCGTGCTGGGTTCGGCCGAGACCATGAAGACGGCCGTCGCCTACCTCGAGCCCTTCATGGAGAAGGCCGACCAGGGTGGCAAGGGCACCATGGTGCTGGCCACGGTCAAGGGCGACGTCCACGACATCGGCAAGAACCTGGTCGACATCATCCTCACCAACAACGGCTACACGGTCCGCAACCTCGGCATCAAGATCGGGATCACCGACATGGTCAGCGCCGTCGAGGAGTTCGGGGCCGATGCCATCGGCATGTCCGGTCTGCTGGTGAAGTCGACGTTGATCATGCGCGAGAACCTGGAGGAGCTCAACCGACGCGGACTCTCCCACATCCCCGTCATCCTCGGCGGCGCCGCGCTCACCCGGACGTACGTCGAGCGCGATCTGCGCAAGGTCTACGACGGCCGCCTCTTCTACGGCAAGGACGCCTTCGAGGGCCTCCGCACCATGGACCGTCTGATCGAGCTCAAGAAGTCGGGGGACGAGGACCCCGAGTTCGGGACGGCCATCGGCGGGCGCGACCTCGGCCCGCGCAAGAGCGAGCTGCGCAAGCAGGCGGCCGAGGAGGCCCGCGCCCGGGGCGAGACGCTGCCGGCGCGCTCCCCCGAGGTGGTGGACGACAATCCGCTGTTCCCGCCCCCGTTCACCGGGAGCCGGGTGGCCAAGGGCATGGCCATCGACGACGTCGCCACGTATCTGAACGAGACGGCGCTCTTCCGCAACCAGTGGGGCTTCCGTCCCGAGAACGGTGAGGACGACCCGGCGTTCAAGGACCGCGTCCGGAACCGACTCCGGGAGGAACTGGCCACGGCCAAGGCCGGACAGCTCCTCGTCCCCCAGGTGGCCTGGGGGCACTTCGCCGCCAACGCCGACGGCGACGACCTCGTCATCTGGACCGACGAGAGCCGGGCCACCGAGCGCATGCGGTTCAGCTTCCCCCGCCAGGTGGAGGACCCCTACCTCTGCATCGCCGACTTCTTCCGCACCGTCGAGTCGGGCGACAAGGACTACGCCAGCTTCATGGTCGTCACCATGGGTTCCCGGGTGTCCGAGGAGGCGGCGCGCCTCTTCGCAGCCGACGAGTACCAGCAGTACCTCTATCTGCACGGGCTCGGAGTCGAGATGGCGGAGGCGCTGGCCGAGTACTGGCACCACCGCATCCGCGAGGAGCTGGGCTTCGCCGACCAGGACGGACCCACCCTCACCGGGCTGTTCCGCCAGAAGTACCGGGGCGGCCGGTACTCCTGGGGCTATCCGGCCTGTCCGGAGCTCGAGGACAACGCCAAGGTGGTGGAGCTCCTCGAAGCCGACCGCATCGGTGTCGAAGTCAGCGAGGGATTCCAGCTGCATCCCGAGCAGTCGACGACGGCCATCATCTGCCACCACCCCCAGGCCAAGTACTTCGTGGCCTGAGCCGGGCCCGCCCCGGACCCCGTTGCGACACGCCTCGAGCCAGGTCCGGCCCACTCCAGGCACGAACACGCGGTCTGCGACCCGGCCGGCCCATCGGCCGTCGGAGCCGAACCACCACCCGAGTACGGTTGTAGTCCATGGATACAATTGTGCCGTTCGGTGCCGATCCACTCGGATCGCTCACCGGGTCGGCGCAGTTGGAGACGGGCCTCGTGATCGTCGTCGCGTTGATCGCCGCAGTGCTCCTGATCGCCCGGTGGCGCCGAGGCGCCGGTGACGGGCACCCCAGGAATCGCAGGGACCCGTACTTCGAGTCCGGCCACAACGACGATGGGCCGCGCCGAGGGACGTCCGGGCGGAACACCCCGACGGGCACCGGCCATGCCGCACATCCGCTCGCTCCGACGTTCAGTTCGCCCAAGTCGGACTCGCATCGGTGGCTCGCTGAGCCGGTGAACCCTGTGCGGCCGACCGACTCCCGATCCGGGGCACCCGTGCAGCCGGCCGTGGGCGGACATACCAGCCCGTGGTCCCACACGGTGCCGGCGGCACGGGTGGCCACGCGCCTCCCCGAGATCCCCGCCGTCCCGTCGGCACCGACCGCCCACGGAGACTTCATCCCGCCGGCAACACCCCGGACCGGGCCCGCACCCACTCCGCGGGCAGTGCCCTCAGCAGTTCCGACGGCCACACCCCCGGCGACACCGCCGCCACCGCAGCGGACACCGGCGCCCACACCCGTGCCGGCGGCGGTCCCGTCCCACCTCCCCGCCATGCCGAAGCCCCCTCCGGCGGGCGTGGCACCCTGACGAATCCTCGGGCTACCGACACCCGGGCCCCAGACGCGGTCCCCGGTCGCCGGTCTCTCGTCGCCCGTCGCCTGTCCGGGTCGACAGGAGCGACGCCGGCTGACCGTTCCGACCCCTACAACGCCAGAGTCGACCCGCCGTCCACCACGATGGCACTCCCGTTGACGAATCCGGCGTGGGTCGAGCACAAGAAGGCGGTCACCGCACCGAAGTCGGCCGGGTCCCCCATCACCCCGGCGCCACCCAGCTGTTTCATCCGGTCGGTGGCGTGGGGGCCCGGGCAGACCATGTTGAGGGTGATCCCACTCGACTCCCCGGCGAGGTCCTGGGCCGCCGTCTTGATCCACGCCCACAGGCCGGTCCGGGCCGTGTTCGACAGGGCCAGTCCCGGAGCGGCCTGCTTCACCGTGTAGGACGTGATGCAGCAGATCCGCCCCCAGCCGGCCGACCGCATGTGCGGCAGCGCCTCGCGGACGAGCCGGACCGAGGTCAGCAGGTTGGCGTTGAGCGCGGCCTCGATCGCCTCGTCACTCAGGTCGAGGGCGCGGCCCGGTGGCGGCCCTCCCGCGTTCGCCACCAGGATGTCCAACGCGCCGAACCGCTCGACCGTGGCGGCCACGAGCCGTCGTGGCTCCTCGGGATCGGTGACGTCACCGGACCGGACGTCGACCTCCACACCCAGCGCGGCGACCTCGTCCCGGGTGGCGGACAGGGTCGAGGGATCCCGCCCCGACACCATGATCCGGACCCCCTCGCCGGCGAGCGCCATGGCGGTGGCCCGTCCGAGTCCCTTCGACCCGGCCGTCACGAGGGCGACCTTGCCGGCTATCCCGAGATCCATCTACGGACTCCTCAGTGGTCGATGACCACGAGGTCGTGATCGACGGTGTTGAGTGGTTCCGGCCCACCGTCGGTCCCGATGACCACGATGTCCTCGAGCCGCATGCCGAAGCGGTCCGGTAGGTAGATGCCCGGTTCCACCGAGAAGGCGTGCCCGGGCACCAGTACCTCGTCGTTCCCCACCACCAGGTAGGGGTCCTCGTGCTCCTCGATCCCGATGCCGTGACCGGTGCGGTGGACGAAGAGGTGCCCGTAGCCGGCCGACTCGATGGCGTCCCGCGCCACCTTGTCCACCGACGAGGCCGTCACCCCCGCCCGGGCGGCCGCCACGGCGGCCTGCTGCGCCTCGAGCAGGACGTCGTAGCACTCGCGGATCTCGGGCGACGGAGTGCCTGTGACGACCGTCCGGGTGATGTCCGAGCAGTAGCCGACGTCTCCGTCGAGCGACAACGTGCCACCGAAATCGCACACCACGGTCTCGCCGCGGCCGATCACGCGCTCCCCCGGCTCGTGGTGGGGACTGGCTGCGTTGGGTCCACTGCCCACGATGGCGAAGTTCACCGCGCTGTGCCCCTCGGCCACCAACATCGACCCGAGGTCAGCCGAGACGACGGCCTCGGTACGCCCGACGAGAGGGATCCCACCCGACTGCAGGACGGCCGCCACCCGGTCGGCCGCCGCACCCGCCGCACGCAGCGCGGCCAGTTCGGCCTCGTCCTTGACCGCCCGGATGGGCGACGTGACCGTGGAGGCGTCCACCCATCCGGCGTCCGGCAGGCGGGTCTGTAGGGCGAGCACGGTGGTCGACCACGCCCGGTCCGACAGGGCGAACCGCCCCGACGCCGACGCATGCACCAGGTCGACGACCAGGTCGATCGGGTCCTCCGCGTCCGACCATGGCCGCAGGTCGAACAGGTCGCCCGCCCCGGCCACCCGGGGCGCCTCCAGCCCGGGCACCACCAGGGCCGGATCACCCTCCAGCGGCAGCACCAGGAGGGTCAGACGTTCGAGCGGCATGGCCCGGTAGCCGGTCAGCCACGGCAGGTCGGCACCGTGGGACAGCAGCAGCACGTCGACACCGAGAGCCCGCATGCGGTCCCGCACCCGGGCGACTCGGGAATGTCGGGACGCCAGGGCCTCTGGTGTCAACTCACTCATGACGCGTTCACCGGGCCGACATCGCCACGGGCACGGGCACCGGGGCCGACGAGCCGGTCGACGCGTCGGCCGCCTGGCGGGCGTGGTAGCTCGAACGGGTCAGCGGGGACGCCTGGACGTGGGCGAACCCGAGCGCCATCCCGGCCTCCCGCAGGTCGTCGAACTCGGCCGGCGTCCACCAGCGGGCCACCGGGAGGTGCTTGGCACTCGGGCGCAGGTACTGCCCGAGGGTGACGATGTCGACGCCCACGGCCCGCAGGTCGGCCAACGTGGTGAGCACCTCGTCCTCCCGTTCCCCCATGCCGAGGATGAT
>Ga0302157_10004066_pt1 | contig 16080 bp, 13 predicted proteins | sample I_Bog_N3_3_FD_193502 | JGI IMG/M metagenome (GOLD analysis project Ga0302157, IMG submission 193502) | Peat permafrost microbial communities from Stordalen Mire near Abisko, Sweden - I_Bog_N3_3 | ecosystem: Environmental > Terrestrial > Soil > Wetlands > Peat | place: Sweden: Abisko, Stordalen...
CGACGGCGCCTTCCGGCAGCGGCACTTCGACGCGGGCCAGGCGATGGCCGTCGGTGGCGACGGCGCGCAGGACCGGAACCCCGCCCGAGGTGGCGGCATGCAGATAAATGCCGTTCAGGTAGTAGCGGGTCTCTTCGCTGGAGATGGCGAAGCGGGTGCGGTCGATCAGGCCCTTCAGGTCTTCGGCCGACAGGGTGAAGCTGTAGGGCAGCTCGCCGCCCGACATCACCGGATAGTCATCCACCGGCAGAGCCTGCAGGGTGAACTTCGAGCGCCCGGACCGCAGGGTCAACAGGCTGTCGTCGCCGCCATGCTCGATCTCCACCTGGGAGCCGTCGGGCAGCTTGCGTACGATCTCGTAAAGGGTATGGGCCGGAGCCGTGGTGGAGCCGGGGCGGACCACGTCGGCCTGTACGGACTCGACGATGTCCAAATCCATGTCGGTGGCGTTCAGGCTGACTCGCCCGTCGCGGCCCTCGATCTTGACGTTGGAGAGGATCGGAATGGTATTCCGCCGCTCGACAACTGATTGCACATGGCTCAGAGACTTCAGCAGGGCAGCGCGTTCGATGGTCAGTTTCATGGCGGTCCGTTGCTGTTTCGGCGGCTATCCGCGTTTAGTTTGGCTATCCGCATGTGGTTGCAGGCGCGTTGCCGCACCCCCTTCCTCAAGGGGCGACAGTATAGCACAGGCCTTTGCTATCAAAAGCGTTTTCGCAATCGCGGAAAACCAGGAAAAACCTAGCTTTCCAGCATGCGTCGCAGCAGCTCGATATCCTCGGCGAAGGAGTTGTCGGCGCCGCGCAGTTCTTCGATCTTTTTGACCGCATGCATGACCGTGGTGTGGTCGCGTCCGCCGAACTTGCGGCCGATCTCGGGCAGGGAACGGCTGGTCAGCTGTTTGGCCAGATACATGGCCACCTGACGGGGCCGGGCGACCTGACGGGCGCGACGGGCCGAATGCATGTCGGCGACGCGGATGTTGAAATGTTCGGCCACCTTTTTCTGGATCTCCTCGATGGTGATCCGGCGGTCGTTGGCGCGAAGCAGGTCGTGCAGAACTTCCTGGGTGCTTTCCAGGGTGATGTCGCGGCCCACCAGTTGGGCGTGGGCGACGACGCGGTTCAACGCCCCTTCCAGTTCGCGGACGTTGCTGGTGATTTTATGGGCCAGGAATTCGCCCACCTTCACCGGCACCACCACCTCCATCTGCTCGGCCTTCGAGGCGATGATGCCAAGGCGCAGTTCGTAGGAGGTGGCATGAATGTCGGCCACCAGACCGCAGCCAAGGCGGGAGCGCAGGCGCTCCTCCATGCCTTGCAGGTCCGAGGGGGATTTATCGGCCGAGATGATGATCTGGCGGCCCTGGTCCACCAGGGAATTGAAGGTATGGAAGAATTCCTCCTGAGTGGAATCCTTGCCGCCGATGAACTGGACGTCATCGATCATCAGGACATCGACCGAGCGGAACTGTTCTTTGAAGGCCATGGTGTCCTGGAAGCGCAGCGCCCGGACGAAGCGGTACATGAACTTTTCCGCCGACAGATAGATCACCGAACGCTTGGGGTTGCGCTCGCGGATATGCCAGGCGACGGCATGCATCAGATGGGTCTTGCCCAAGCCGACGCCGCCATAAAGGAATAGCGGATTGAAGGAGACCGTATCGGATTCGGCCACCTTGCGGGCGGCGGCATAGGCGAATTCGTTGGGCTTGCCCACGACGAAATTGTCGAAGGTATAGCGGGGGTCCAAAGGCGCCCCGATCTCGTCATTGACGTTGGTGGGCTCGAAGGGAGCCGGCTCGCAAGGAGCGGCGGCCTGAGCCGGAAGACGGGCGGCGGGGCTGTTGGGGACGGCCTTGGCCGCCTTGGCGGCAGAGGGCAGCACGACGATGTCGATGCCGGTCACGGCGGCGTCTTCCTTGGCCCAAAGGGCGCGGATGCGGTCGCCGTAATGGGTCACGACCCAGTCGCGCAGAAAGCGGGTGGGAACGGCGATGCGGGCCTGGCCGTCCTGGACATCGGCAAGGGTCAGAGGGCTCAACCAGCTTTTGAAGGCGGCTTCGCCAAATTCATCGCGCAGGCAGCCCTTGATGCGGGTCCATTGAGTCTGGATCACCGGGCTGCCGGCAGCGGGAATGCTGGAAATATCTTTATTCACCTTAAGTCCACCCAATGCGCCTTGTCGGCGCCCCCCATTGTTTCACCCTTGCCGGATCGGCTTGTTTCGCAAAGCCAAGATGGAATCCACATTCCTGTCGAAGCCATCTTTCAAACCGGCGCCACGTTCGCGCGACTGCCAAGGTTTGATGTCTTTCCCGCAAGAGCGCTCGGGCATTTTGCTTCGAGGATTGGTTCCCCGTTTTGACGCTTGCCCGAGTCAATACATGTTAAATTATATAACAACTATAATAATACCTGTGGACAACTCCCCCTATTCCAAGGTCGTTAAGACTTTGGGCAGTTATTAACAAACTGCGGAGAGACGCCGCTTCAGGCGGTGTGGAGGAAGACTCTAGCGATGCTTTATCCACAGGGCAAGCGGTCCGAAAAGCGAACAGAGAAAAATTTTCTGCAGTGGATTTTTTGCTTGCCAGACGCAAATCGGCCACGCCCGCATTCCGCGGGCGCGGCCGATCAATTCCGATCTATCAACCCTTAAGAAAGCCGCAAAAGCGGCTTACAGGGCCTTGATACGGGCAGCCAGGCGCGAAACCTTGCGCGAGGCGGTGTTCTTGTGAAGGATGCCGTTCTGGGCACCGCTCATCAGCTCGGGCTCGGCGACGCGCAGGGCCTCGGCGGCCTGGGTCTTGTCACCGCTGGCGATCAGCAGCTCGACCTTCTTGACGAAGGTGCGCATGCGGCTGACGCGGGCGCGGTTAACTTCGGTGCGACGCTCGGTCTGACGGATGCGCTTCTTAGCCGACTTATGATGAGCCATGAGTTAAACCTACTTAGTGTCTAAAGGACGAAATCGGAAGGCGCGTTTATAAGACTGCTTTGCCATCCGCGTCAAGGGTGAGAATCGTGAGTCGTGACAGACTCTTGGCAAGTTATCCTCATGCGTCAGACGAATCGCCCCGCCACTCCCATATCTGGTGGCGGCGGGGCGATGGAATAACAAGGACTTATTTGTTCTTGAAGTTGGGCTGACGCTTCTCGGCGAAGGCGGCCATGCCTTCCTTCTGATCTTCGGTGGCGAACAGGGCGTGGAACAGGCGGCGCTCGAAGTGCACGCCCTCGGCCAGGGTGGTCTCATAGGAGCGGTTGACCGACTCCTTGGCGGCCAGAACGGCGACGCGGCCCATGGAGGCGATGCGTTCGGCGACCTTCAGGGCTTCGTCCAGCAGCTCGGCGACGGGGACGACCCGGCTGACCAGACCGCTGCGCTCGGCTTCGGTGGCGTCGATCAGGCGACCGGTCAGGACCATTTCCATGGCCTTGGCCTTGCCGACTGCGCGGGTCAGGCGCTGGGTGCCGCCGGCGCCGGGGATGATGCCCAAAGTGATTTCGGGCTGGCCGAACTTGGCGTTGTCGCCGGCCAAGATGAAGTCGCACATCATGGCGACTTCACAGCCGCCGCCCAGGGCGAACCCGGCCACAGCGGCGATCACCGGCTTGCGGACCTTGGTCACAGCTTCCCAGCCGCTGGTGATGAAGTCCTGCAGATAGCAGTCGGTGAAGGATTTGGAGGCCATCTCCTTGATGTCGGCGCCGGCGGCGAAGGCTTTCTCGCTACCAGTGATGACGATGGCACCGATGTCTTCGTCGGCTTCGAAAGCGTCCAGGGCCTGACCCAGCTCGGAGACCAGCCCGTTGGACAGGGCGTTCAAAGCCTTCGGGCGGTTCAGGGTGATCAGGCCGACATGGCCCTTGGTATCGACGATGATGTTCTCGTACGCCATGGAATGCTCCCCTGTTTATAGGATAAATGGGGTGGCGCCGGCCTTATTGCGGCACCACCGAGAAATGCACCACCAACGTCCGGTGAGAACCGTCGATGGTGATACGCAGGAATTCGTTGTCGCGCTTATAGCCGCCGTTCTGAGCCTCCCAGCCCAATTGGGGCAGGGCTTGCTGATAGAAGCTTTGCACCTGAGCGGTGGTCAATTCGCCGCTGGCCGTCGCCTCGACGATGCGCCCGGTGGGGGATTCGAACAGCATGCCGCCCGCTTGCTCGGTCAGGCCGGGTGCCAAGGGCAGGTCTTCGAGTTCGGTCAGATAAGCTTCTCCGGCCCAGGCGAAGGAGCCCAGGGCGAAAAACAGCGAGGCCGCAAGGGCGGCAAGGGTGGTCCGCTGGAACGACATGGCATCTCTCATATCACTAGATTGTGCAGTGCGCTACTAGCCTTGGCGCTTGTCACAATAGTATGTGGAACGTCCGGCCTGGGTGATTTTGCGAATCCCCTGGCGGCAATCGCAGCCGGGGCAGGGCTCGCCTTCCCGGTCATAGACGGCGAAGGCATGCTGGAAATAGCCAAGCTCGCCCGAGGGTTGACGGTGATCCTTCAAAGATGATCCTCCGGCGGCGATGGCCTCGGTCAGGACGTCCTTGATCGCCTTGGTCAGCTTGCCGGCTTCTTTCAGGGTCAGGCTGGAGGCCGGGCGGATGGGTGATATTCCGGCGCGGAACAGCGCCTCGCTGGCATAGATGTTGCCGATCCCGGCGACCAGGGTCTGGTCCAGCAGCACCACCTTGATGGGGCTGGAGCGTCCGGCCAGTCCGGCCAGCAGCACCTTGGCGGTGAAGGCGTCGGACAGGGGCTCGGGCCCGATTCCGGCCAGCAGCTTGTGACGGGCCAGACCTTCCTCGGTGGCCATATCCATCAGGCCGAAGCGGCGGGCATCGTTGAACGAGACCTTGTCGCCTTTGTCAGTGACCAGGATCACATGATCGTGCTTTCCCGGCACCTCGCCGTCATCCTTGCCGATGATCATACGGCCCGACATGCCCAGATGGCAGATGACCACCCAGCCGTCATCCAGATGCCAGCACATATATTTGGCGCGGCGCGAAATGCGGGTGATCACCCGGTCTTTCAGCCGCTCGGCAAAGTCCGACGGAAAGGGAAGGCGCAGGTTGGGGCGGCGCACCTCGACCCTGGCCAGGCGACGGCCCTCCAAGGCCACCGCCAGCCCCCGGCAGACTGTTTCGACTTCGGGTAATTCAGGCATGGGGGAAAGAATGGGGAAGCTATGGTATCCGGTCAAGGCTTGGGCTATCCTCCGCCCCCATGAGCGACCAAGATAATTCTCAAACTTCCGGCACCACCCATTTCGGCTTCCGCACCGTGCGCGAAGACGAAAAAGCGTCGTTGGTCCGTGAAGTCTTCGACGGCGTGGCGTCTCGCTACGACCTGATGAACGACCTGATGAGCGCCGGCATCCACCGTCTGTGGAAGTCGTCGATGATCGATTGGCTCCATCCCCGGCCCGGCATGACCCTGCTGGACGTGGGCGGCGGCACCGGCGATATCGCCTTTCGCTTCCGCGCCAAGGGCGGCGGGCCGGTCACCGTCTGCGACATCAACAAAGAGATGTTGGCGGTGGGCCGCGACCGCGCGGTCAATAAGAATATCCTGGAAGGCATCGACTGGGTCTGCGGCGATGCCGAGAAGCTGCCCTTTCCCGACCGTTCGGTGGATGCCTATACCATCGCTTTTTGCCTGCGCAACGTCACCCATATCGATGCCGCCTTGGCCGAGGCCCGGCGCGTGTTGAAGCCCGGCGGCCGTTTCCTCTGCCTGGAGTTCAGCAAGGTGGTGGTGCCGGTGATGGACAAGCTCTACGATGAATATAGCTTCAAGCTGCTGCCCTGGATCGGCCAGTTCGTCGCTGGCAACCGCGAGGCTTATCAATATCTGGTGGAAAGCATTCGCAACTTCCCGCCCCAGGAAGAACTTGCGACTCGTATGCGCGCCGCTGGTCTGGAGCAGGTGAAGTACCGCAATCTGTCGGGCGGCATTGCCGCCCTGCATTCCGGCTGGCGTCTGTAAAAGATGATCGGAACCATCCGCAATCTCCTCCGCCTGAGCGCCATCGGCAGTGCGCTTACCCGCAATGGCGCCTTGTTTCCGCTGGAAAGCGCGGGTGACACGGGGCGTTGGCTGGCTGAACAGCTGTCCCGCTTCGCCACCCCCGAGGCGGTGCAATTGCGCCCCGGTCAGCGCCTATCCAAGGCCTTGGAAGAACTGGGCCCCACCTTTATCAAGCTGGGTCAGGCCCTGTCCACCCGTCCCGATCTGGTGGGCGAACAGGTGGCCGAGGATCTGTCGGATCTGCAGGACCGCCTGCCGCCTTTCCCCGCCGAACAGGCCCGCGCCATCATCGAGGCCGAGCTGGGCAAGCCCATCGAGGATCTCTATCTGGGCTTCGACGATCAGCCGGTGGCTGCCGCCTCCATCGCCCAGGTGCATTTCGCCGTCACCATCGAAGGCGAGGATGTGGCCGTCAAGGTGTTGCGTCCCGGCGTCGAGCTGCGCTTCGCCCGCGACATCGCTCTGTTCACCTGGCTGGCCACCTGGGCCGAGCGTTTGTTCCCCAAATGGCGCCGCCTGCGGCTGGTGGATTCGGTCAAGGCCTTCGAAGATGCCGTGGTCCTGGAAATGGACCTGCGCTTCGAAGCCGCCGCCGCCGCCGAGATGCGCGAGAATTTCGAGGGTGACGAAGGCTTCACCATTCCCTTGATCGACTGGCAGCGGACCGCCAAACGGGTGCTGACCCTGGAACGCATCGAGGGCATTTCCATCGACGAGGTGGATGCCATCGCCGCCGCCGGGTTCGATCTGGAGAAAGTGACGGAGCAGGCCGCCGACGCCTTCTTCAACATGGTCTTCCGCGACGGCTTCTTTCATGCCGATCTGCATCCTGGCAATCTGTTCCTGGGGCCCGATGGCCGTCTGGTGGCGGTGGACTTTGGCATCACCGGCCGGGTGGACGAACAGACCCGGCGCTTTCTGGGCGAGATGCTGCTGGGCTTCTTGAACGGCGACTATCGCAAGGTGGCGGAAGTGCATTTCCAGGCCGGCTTCGTGCCCGCCGATCAGTCCATCGATAATTTCACCCAGGCCTGCCGCTCCATCGCCGAGCCGATCCTGGGCAAGCCGACTCACGAAATTTCCGTCGCCCGCCTGCTGGGGCAATTGTTCCAGGTGACCGAGACCTTCGCCATGGAAACCCAGCCTCAGTTGCTGCTGCTGCAAAAGAGCATGCTGGTGGCCGAGGGTGTGGGCCGTCGCCTGAATCCCAAGGTCAATATGTGGCAGCTGGCCCGTCCGCTCATCGAGCAATGGATGGTGGCCAATCTGGGCCCTCAGGCCAAGATCAAGCAGGGCCTCGGCCATCTGGTCGGCACTTTGGAAAGCCTGCCCAAGCTGGTACTCCATGCCGAGGAAACCGTGGCCGCCTTACGCGGCGGCGGGTTGAAGCTGCATCCCGACACCATCAAGGCCATGGGCCAGGGCAAGAACGGCCTGTTCCCCTCCTGGCTTCCTTGGCTGCTGGTGGCGGTGCTGGGGGTCTTGCTGCTGAGGCGGTAGGGAATGGGGTGGGCTTTTGAAGAGCCCTCCCGATCTTACTTCCCTCCGAATATCTTTACGATGCCGCTCCACAGATCGTCCATATTGTCGCCGGGCTTGATGACCGGCTCGCCGGGGGCGGACTGAGCCACTTCGCCGCTGGAGCCTTCCTCGCCGGGCAAGGGTTCCGGCGATAGGCCGGGCAGCGGGCGAGCCGGCAGACCCTTGTGGGCGTCCAGCATGACGTTGTGCCACAGCTGGGCCGGCAGGCTGCCGCCGGTGATCTTCTTCATGCTGCTGTGATCGTCGTTGCCCATCCAGACGCCAGCCACATAGTCGGCGGAAAAGCCGATGAACCAGGCGTCGCGGAAGTCCTGGGCGGTGCCGGTCTTGCCGGCCACCGGGCGGTCGATGGCGGCGGCTTTGCCGGTGCCGTTTTCCACCACGCCCACCAGCATCTGGGTCATCTCGCGCAGATATTGCGGGGCGATCACCTGACCGACGCCGCCGCCCTGGCGCAGATAAAGCTGTTCGCCTTTGGGGTCGTCGATCTCGCCATAGCCATAGGCGAAGACGCCGTTGCCCGAATTGGCGAAGGTGGCGTAGCCCGAGGTCAGCTCCAGCAGATTGACTTCGCTGGTGCCTAAGGCCAACGAGGCCTCGGGGCGCAGTTCGGAGGTAATGCCAAGGCGCTGGGCGACGGCAGCGACATTGCGCGGCCCGACCTGTTCGATCAGGCGCACGGCGGCGACGTTGGAGGACTTGGCCAGGGCCTGGCGCAGGGTGATGGCGCCCTCGTAGCGGTCATGTTCCTCATAGTTCCCTGGCCGGTATTTTCCCGACACGATGGGCGAGTCCTCGATCATGCTGTCGGGAGTCCAGCCGGCCTCCATGGCTGTCAGGTACAGGAAGGCCTTGAACGACGAGCCGGGCTGGCGATAGCCCTGGATGGCCCGGTTAAACTGGCTGGCGGCATAGTCGCGGCCACCGGCCAGGGCGCGGATGGCCCCGTCGGGGCTCAAGACCACCACGGCAGCCTGGGAGACATTGCCTTTGCCACCCTTCTCGGCCAGGATTTTCTCCAGTTCGGCCTCGACCTTGCGCTGCAGGCCCATGTCCAGGGTGGTATGGACCACCAGATCGCGGCCTTCGCGGGAATAGGGCTCGACCTGATCGCGGATCCAATCGGCGAAATAGCGGCCCGTATGGCTGATCTGCTGGACGCTGCTGGGGCCGGACTTCAGGGCCTCGTCCATCTGCTCTTGGGTGATGGCGCCGAATGCCACCATGTTCAGCAGAACCTGGGTGGTGCGCTTGCGGCTTTGCTCCTGATCGTTCTGCGGATTATAGCGCGACGGCGCTTTCAGCAGACCGGCCAGCAGGGCCGATTGGTAGAGGTTCAGATTGCGGGCGGAAATGCCGAAATAGCGCTTCGAGGCGGCATCGACGCCCCAGCTGCCGTTGCCCAGATAGACCCGGTTCAGGTACAGGGTCATGATCTGGTCTTTGCTGAACTTATGTTCCAGCCACAGGGCCAGCAGCAGTTCCTGAATCTTGCGCTTGGCGTTGCGATCCGAGGTCAGGAACAGGTTCTTGGCCAACTGCTGGGTCAGGGTCGAGCCGCCCTGGACCACATGGCCGGCCTTTAGATTGACCAGAGTGGCGCGGGCCAGGCCGATCAAATCCAGGCCGAAATGGCTGTAGAAATGACGGTCTTCGGTGGCCATCACCGCCTGGGGCAGAGTGACGGGAATCTCGCTTAAGGGCAGTGGCTCGCCGTAGACGTCGCCAAAGGCGGCGATGGTCTGGCCGTCGGCGGACATCAAGGTGATGCTGGGCTTGCGCGAGCTGGCGGTCAGAGTGTCCAGGTCCGGCAGGTCATAGGCGTAATAGGTCACCACGCCGCCGACGCCGATGGCGACCCAGATGCCCAGGCTGATGACCCAGCCGATGAGACGGCCTAGCCATTTGCGCTTTTCGCCTCCATTGCCGCCCTTCTTGCGTCCGCCGCCGCCGCCGCCTTTGCCGCCGCCGGCCTTTTCCGCTGCCATGGCCTTAGCCTTTGGCGACGTCTTGGTCGGCTTGTGGGTGGCGGTATGGGAGACCCTGGGTTTCTCGGCGGCGGCCTGGGACTGGGTCCATTTGGCGCGACTTTTCGAGACTGTGGTCTTGGGGCGCTCCAGGGTTGGCTCCGTCCGCCCATTGCTGTCGACCGTGTTTTCAACGGGTCGGCTATGCTCGCGGGGCTGCGAGCCAGAGAGAGTCAGACGGTCCTCGGGCGAGATGCGGAGGTCCATGGAGGAATGGCCGGGTTTCTTGGGGGGCATGGGCGGGGCTTATATCATGGAACGCGTGACCGTAGCCATGCGCCTTGTTTGCGGCTAGAATGCGGCAACATTCGTGCTCCCCATTGCCATCAAGGTGTTTCTCCCATGAGCGAGTTGGTCCTGACCTTAACTCCCGACGTCACGGAACGCCTCGAGGCCCTGGCTGTCAAGCTGGAGCGCCCGGTGGGCGAATGCGCCCATCAGGCCCTGATGGAATTCCTCGACAACTGGGAAGATTACCTGCGCACCGTCGCCGCTTTGGATACCGAGGAAGCTCGTCCGATTTTGCGGGCCGTCAACGACTGATCCCTCCGTCGTTTGGGTTCTTTTCCGCTTTTTTTCCGCGCAAAGGGTTTAACAGCGTCATTATGGAAATATGACGATTGACCCAGTGTGCCTGCTCTTTGCACTATCCCTTATATAAAAGCTTATGCAAGTCCGGGAGGGAACGGCATGCGGTCTTGGGGTATCGGCACGAAGGTGGCCTCGGCTCTGGCCTTCATCGCCTTGGTCACATCGACGGTGATGGCACTGGTGTTTTCCGCTTACCTTGACCGGCTGGTGGATGAAAGCCAGACCCGCGAACTGAACCGCCATTACGAGCGATTCACCGGTACTTTGCAGGATTATTCCGCCAGAGCCGAAGCTTTGGCCGCTCTGACCGCATCCCTGCCGCCAGTTCGTCAGGCCATGGCCCAGGGGGACCGCGATGCTTTGCTGGCGCTGTTCTCCGCGTCCTTCGCGGCGTTGAAGGACGCCTATGGCATCGAGCAGTTCCAGTTCCATACCCCGCCGGCCACCTCGTTCCTGCGCTTGCATCAGCCGCAGAAGTTTGGCGACGACATCAGCTCCTTCCGCGCCACGGTGGTGCAGTCGAACACGACCCATCAGGCGGTGCGAGGCCTGGAGACGGGCAAGGCGGGACTGGGCCTGCGCGGTATCGCCCCCATCAGCGCCCCCATCAGTGAAGGCGGCAAGCATTTGGGCACGGTGGAGTTCGGCCTGTCCCTGAACAAGGCCCTGTTCGACAGCTTCAAGCGCGAGAGCGGCGTCGATCTCGTGCTGCATCTGGCTACCGACAAGGGCTTCGAGACCGCGATCAGCACTACCGGCAATGATGGCCGCCTATCCGCCGACGAGATTTCCCGCATCATGGCCGGGGTTTCGGTGATCGACGACGCCGATGGCGACGGCAAATCCCTGGCGGTGCTGGGCCGGACCTTGCTGGATTACAGCGGCAAGCCCATCGGCGTGCTGGAAATCATTATGGACACCAGCTCTTGGACGGCGGAGCGCAATCAGGCCCGCATGACCGCCCTTGGGTTGGGGCTGGTGACCTTGGTGCTGGCCTCGGGACTGGGGCTGTTCCTGGCCCGCGGCATCTCGAAACCGGTGCAGGCCATGACCTTGGCCATGGATGCTTTTTCCCACAACGACTTTTCCGTGCCGATCCCCGCTCTCGACCGTCATGACGAGGTGGGGCAGATGGCCAAGGCCGTTTCGGTCTTTCGCGACAATGCTGGCCGTCTGAAGGAAATGCAGCTTGAGCATGAGCAGATGCTGGCCCGCTCGACCGCCGAGCGCCGTGCCGCCGTGCTGTCGTTGGTGGATGACTTTGACCGCGACCTCTCGCAGGTTCTGAGCAGCGTGACCTCGGGCGTGGAAAGCATGCGGGGGTTAGCCGGCCATCTGCGCGATGCCGCCGATTCCACCAGCCACAAGGCCGAGGAGTCCGCCGATCAGTCCCTGGCCAGCGCACAGAAGCTGCGGGACGTGGTGGGGCTGGCCGAGGTTCTGTCGGACTCGGTCTCGATCATCACTGGTCAGGTGGAGCGCTCCAGCTCGGTGGTTCTGCGGGCCGTCGATGAGGCTCGCCAATCCGACGCCATGGTCCGTGGCCTGTCGGAGGCCGCCCAGCATATCGGCGAGGTCATCAGCCTGATCAACGACATCGCCTCTCAGACCAATCTTCTGGCCCTGAACGCCACCATCGAGGCGGCGCGGGCGGGGGATGCCGGCAAGGGATTTGCTGTCGTGGCCGGAGAGGTGAAAAATCTCGCCAACCAGACGGCCCGCGCCACCGGCGAGATCGCCCAGCAGATTCAGGCCATCCAGGAGGCCACCGGCAAGACCGTCGAGACCATCGCCGCCATCGGCATCACCATCGGCGAGATGGATTCCATCGCTTTGGAAATCCGCCATGCGGTGGATCAGCAGTCTCAGACCATCCGCAATGTGGTCGATCATCTGGAGACCGTGGCCTCGGAGTCCGATAACATCGCCGCCAGTGCCACGGAAATGGCCCGCGCCGCCATCGCCAATGGCCGGGCGGCGGTGGAAGTGCATGGAGCGGCGGAAGTCTTGGACGGCCAAGCCCAGCATCTGCGCAAGAATGCCGAGAAGTTCGTCTCGGAAGTGAGGCGGGGATAAGCCCCCTTATTCTATATATTCGCCCTGATAGACGCCCCAGAATTCGTCGCGGCGCAGCCAGCCCTGGATGTTTTGGACTTCGACCTTGCAGAAGTTTTTGTCGCGGGGGCAAGACATCAGGCGGGCCACCACGTTGGTGTCCAGCTCGGCCAGGATCACGGCTTTGTCGTCTGGCTCGGCCTTCAGCTTCTTGCGGCCTTGGGTGATCACCACCATGCGCCGGGCCCAGATCATGCTTTGATGGACCCAGCCTTCGGTACCCTGCCAATCCCTGATTTTACGCCATTCCTGGAATTCGGCGATCACTTCGACCGGCAGATCGCGGCGGGAATAGATCCAGTCCATGGGATATTGCTTCCCCGGACCTGAGCGCAGATTGACCTCGTCCGAGCGCAAAGAAACGAAGCGAGGCAACGGAAGGCCGCTGGTCTCTGCGGCAAGGACAGCGTCCTGCCAGACCAGCAAGGTCAGCAGCGGCGCCATAAGGCGGAATGTTCGGATCATGCGGTTAATGGTAGAGGCCTCACCCGGTTTCACGAAGCTAAATATTCTTTTGAAAAACTTGTGCCAGCAGCTTTGGCTGCGGTCAAGCCGAGCCTATCTTTTATACACCACTGGACAAGCGGCGCGGCTCTTGATACAGCCTTGATTCAAAGAATAATCTACAGGAAACCAAAGGGAGAGACCGAATGGCTGCCAAGAAGCCTCTAGTGGTCGTGACCAGGAAGCTGCCCGATCCGATTGAAACCCGGATGATGGAGCTGTTCGACGCCAGATTGAACGTCGATGACCGGCCGATGACCAAAGTCGAACTGATCGAGGCCGTGAGGGTCGCCGATGTGCTGGTGCCCACCGTCACTGATCGTATCGATGCCGCTGTTCTGGCTCAGGCCGGCCCCAATCTGCGCCTGATCGCCAATTTTGGCGCCGGTGTCGATCACATCGATCTGGCCAGCGCCCGTCAGCGCGGCATCACCGTCACCAACACCCCGGACGTCCTGACCGAGGACACCGCCGATATGGCGATGGCCCTGATCCTGTCGGTGCCGCGTCGTGTGGTCGAAGGCGAGCGTCTGGTGCGCTCCAACAAGTGGGAGGGCTGGGGCCCGACCTTCATGCTGGGCCATCGCATCTGGGGCAAGCGTCTGGGCATCATCGGCATGGGCCGCATCGGCCAGGCCGTGGCGCGCCGGGCCAAGGGCTTTGGTCTGTCGATCCATTATCACAACCGCAAGCGCCTGCACCCCGAGATCGAGACCGAGCTGGAGGCCACCTATTGGGAGAGCCTGGACCAGATGATGGCCCGCATGGACGTCATTTCGGTGCATTGCCCCCATACTCCGGCCACCTATCACCTGCTGTCGGCTCGCCGCCTGAAGCTGATGCAGCCCCATTCCTATCTGGTGAACACCGCGCGCGGCGAGGTGATCGATGAGAACGCCCTGACCCGCATGCTGCAAAAGAAGGAAATCGCCGGTGCCGGTCTCGACGTTTTCGAGCACGAGCCGGCTGTCAATCCCAAGCTGCTGGAGCTGGACAATGTGGTGCTGCTGCCCCACCTGGGCTCCAACACCATCGAAGGCCGCCTGGATATGGGCGAAAAGGTGCTGATCAACATCAAGACCCATGTGGACGGGCACAACCCGCCCGACCGGGTTCTGGCCAGTATGCTGTAATACCGGCCGACTGGTATTTAAGTTCCTTGGCCGCCTTCGGGCGGCCAAGCTGCTTTTTGGGCGTAAGCTTGTGACAAGGATCGCTCTCTCCCTGGCCGCCGTTGACCCCGTAACGGCTTTTGCCGCCTTCGCGGGTGATCCCTTTGCCCTACTGTTGGACGGCGCCTCCGAGCCCCTGGGGCGGGGCCGCTACAGCTATCTTTGCGTCCGGCCGAGAGCGGTTCTGCGTGATGCTTCCTTTGCTGATGTGGCCGAGGCATTAGGAGAGACGCGAGAGACTTTGCCCGGCTTGCCGCCGTTCCAGGGCGGGGCGGCTGGGATGCTGGCCTATGACATGGCCTGGGAGTTGGAGCGGCTGCCCGGCCACCAGCCGGATGATCTTGGCCTGCCGCGTCTGGCTTTTGGCCTGTTCGACACCATCGCCGCCTGGGACCATGCCGAGGGCAAGGCCTGGGTCATCGGCCCGCCCGCCGAGGCCGAGGCCTTAAGGGACCAGCTTCAAGCCGCCGATCCCCTGCCGCCCATCGACTGGAGCCCCAAGGCCCTGCTCATCCCCGATCGGAGCCCCGAGGCCTATCAGGCAGCCATCCGCCGAGTGGTGGATTACATCCATGCCGGCGATATCTTCCAGGCCAATCTGTCGCAACGCTGGCGGGGGGGCATGCCTGATGGGTTGTCGCCCTTCATGCTTTATCGCCGCCTGCGGGACTTGTCGCCGGCGCCCTTCGCCGCCTATCTGGGCCTGGGGAATGATGCGGTGCTGTCTTCCTCGCCTGAACGTTTCCTGGCTTTGGACAGAGATGGCCGGGTCGAGGCCCGGCCCATTAAGGGTACTCGCCCGCGTGGAGCCAACCCCGCCGAGGACGCCGCCCTGGCTGCCGAGCTTTTGGCCTCGGACAAGGACCGGGCGGAAAATCTGATGATCGTCGATCTGATGCGCAACGACCTGTCCCGCGTCTGCGCCCTGGGCAGCGTCTGTGTGCCGGAGCTGTTCACCGTGGAACATTTCGCCCGGGTGCATCATCTGGTCTCGGCGGTCGAGGGGCGCTTGAGAGACGGCCTGGGGCCCCGCCAGTTGCTGGAGGCGACCTTTCCGCCCGGCTCCATCACCGGGGCCCCCAAGGTGCGGGCCATGGAGATCATCGCCGAGTTGGAGCCAGAGCGGCGCGGCCCGGTGTTCGGAGCCATGGGCTGGATCGGTTGGGATGGGGCGATGGATATGAATGTCGCCATCCGGACCATGACGGTCTCGAATGGCAGCGTTTCAGTGCGGGCCGGCGGCGGCATCGTTGCGGAGTCCGACGCTTTGGCCGAATATGCCGAGACGGTATTGAAGGCGGGGGCCATGCTGACAAGCCTGGAGGGAAAATCATGACGCTGTGGCTGAACGGACATTTCGTGAGTGCGGAGGATGCCCGCATCGATCCCGCCGATCGTGGCTTCACCCTGGCCGATGGCCTGTTCGAGACTTTGCGGGTGGCGAAAGGCAAGCCTCTGCGTCTGGTCAGCCATCTGGCCCGCCTGCATGCCGGAGCCGACTTCTTCGGTATCCCCGTGCCCTTCAGCGACGCCGAGATCGCCAAGGCCATGACCGACCTTTTGGCCCAGGACGGCCTGACCGATGCCGTGCTGCGTCTGACCCTGACCCGAGGCCCTGGTCCGCGTGGCCTGCTGGCCCCTGCGGACCCTAAGCCGACCCTGTTGATCAGCGCTGCCCCGGCGGCGGCTCCTCACGGTCCGGTCAAGGCGATCATCGCCACGGTGACCCGGCGCAATGAATTTTCTCCCACAAGCCGCTTCAAGACCCTGAGTTACCTGGATAACGTCCTGGCCCGCAAGGAAGCCCAAGGTAAGGGCGCCGATGACGCCCTGCTGCTCAACAGCCAGGGCAAGCTGGTGGAAAGCACGGTGGCCAATCTGTTCCTGGTGGTCGATGGCGACGTCCTGACCCCGCCGGTGTCCGACGGAGCCCTGCCCGGCGTCATGCGGGCCGACATCATGGACCGCTTAGGAGCCGCTACCGCCTCGATCCGTCCCGGCGATCTGGCCGAGGCCTCGGAAGCCTTTTTGACCAGCGCCACCGGCATCCGGCCCCTGATCTCGGTGGACGGCAAGCCTATCGGGACCGGGG
>Ga0302157_10004070_pt1 | contig 16062 bp, 19 predicted proteins | sample I_Bog_N3_3_FD_193502 | JGI IMG/M metagenome (GOLD analysis project Ga0302157, IMG submission 193502) | Peat permafrost microbial communities from Stordalen Mire near Abisko, Sweden - I_Bog_N3_3 | ecosystem: Environmental > Terrestrial > Soil > Wetlands > Peat | place: Sweden: Abisko, Stordalen...
CGTCCGCCGTCGTGACTCGTCGTTGCCCGCCCACGAGTTGGGTGCGTCCGCGGACGCGTCACTCGGTGGCGAAGGTGCGTCCGTGGGACTCCTCGGCCACCGAGATGTCGTACCAGGAATAGAACTCATCGCGACCGCGCCCTTGTGCGCGCAGGTGCTCCGGGTGGCGGGCCCACGCCCGGTGGCTCGCCTCGTCGACGAATCTCACGACGGTGACGCGTTCGCCGTCGGGTGCGACGTAGAACTTCTGGTCGATGAAGCCCGTCATCGAGGACGCGATCCGGCTCATCTCTTCGGCCAGCGGCTCGTACTCGCCCTCGACCCCGTCACGAAGTCGACTGCGAAAGACGGTGACGATCGTCATAGCTCAAATGTACCGACGTCGAGTAGTCGGTCATGGGGTGACGCGCTACGAGTCGGGGAACTGACGCCGGATCGACGCCGGCGCGCGAAGGAGGTAGCTCTCGAAGAGCAACGAAGCGAGAAGTTCTTCTTCGACGTCCCCTAGGCGAATCAGCACCGCGCCGTGGCCGTCGTAGTGCGGGGCGGTGAAGATCGAACCATCGCTCTCTTTGAGCAAGAACTCCTTCTCGTCGATCTCGCAGAACACCACCAACACCTCGGCGTCACCCACGTCACGTTTCGAGCGGTCTCGCTCGCCCCACAACCGACAGAACGCTTTGTCGCGAACCTTCAGTGCGGGCGTCGCGTACGACGTCGACACGCTGACCTCCGGCAGGTGTTCGCAGAGACGCACGACGTCATCGAACGTGGCCACGCCGTCCCTTCCTCCTGGTATGGACCGATGGTACCGCCGTCGACTCGACGTTCCAGGTTCGACGCCGAGGTGCGCCTAACCCGCGAGGTCGCTAGGGGCGACGCCAACGCCACCCTTGGCACTGCTCTCGTAGGCGGCGAGAGCGACGCGCAGGACCTCGATGGCCTCCTCGCCGCTCCACCAGAGTGGTCCTTCACCGCTGCGCAACCAGCGCAGCCAGTGCCGTCCCGAGTCGCGAAAGCTGCTCGCCCAGTCGTCGTCGAGGGCGTGATAGGCGCGTAGCTCGCCGTCGAGATAGACCTCGAGGCTCGGCTCTTGGAGGCCGCGACCCGTGCAGCGATTCACTCGCGCGAAACCGCGGCGCCCGGTGACTTCCCAACGTTCGTCGTTGGTGTAGTAGTCCGATCGCAAGTACATGTCGACCGCGAGGGTAATGTCCCACACGCCGCGCACGCCGTTGTCGTGCTCCCACACCAGCGTCGTCGGCGCGTCGACCTCGATGCCCGGCACCACTTCGGTGGAGCCGACCCAGGCGCGAACCTCACGCACCGGACCGAAGAGCCATAACGCCGTGGAGAGTTTGTGCCAGCCGTCATCAAAGAGCAGGACCCCGCGGCCCCGTCGCGACTGTTCGAACTGCCACTCGTAGGTGTCCCCGGGCACGTCCCACCCGCCACGACCACTGGCCACCATCTTGAGGTGATAGCCACTGATCGCGCCGAGCTCGCCCGAGTCGACCACCTGTTTGAGTTTCACGAGGGGTTCGTAGAACAGATAGTTCTCCATCACCCGCAACACTCGTCCGGCGTCGCTCGCCGCCGCCACGATACGTTGCGCACTGTCCAGGTCACTGGCGAGGGGCTTTTGCAGATTCACGTGCCAACCGGCGGCCAGCGAAGCGACCGCCCCCGCTTCGTGGTGGGCAATCGGTACCAGAAGCTCCACCGCGTCGACCTCGAGGCCGCTCGCCACGAGCTCGTCGATGGAGCTGAAGTGCCACGCACGGGGAAAGTCGCCTTGACGTTCGCGACGGCGAGCCTCGCGCGGGTCCACGAGGGCCACGACCTCGACGTCGTCGTTCTCCAGGTACGCGCGAACGTTCAAGTCGTAGATGCGCCCCAGTCCGATAATGGCGACGCGCACCGGACGATCAAACGGTGAGAAGTCCGGCGCGGGACGATCGTCGCTCATGCCACAGGTTAACGGCGCGACTCGCGCGCCCTAGGCCCGCGAGCGCAGCGCGACCCACTGCGCGTAGCGTCCCCGGCCCTTGAGCAGGTGGTGCGCGCCGGACTCGTCGTGCACCTCGGCGACCAGTGGGGACGCGGAGACGCCGAGGGCCCCGCCCACCATCACCGCGAGCGCCACCAGCTCCAACGCGACGTCGAGGGGGCCGCCACGAAGACGCTCACCGAAGAGCACGTGGCCGACCGCAATGGAGACGAAGGGATTGACGAGGATCAACGTCGACTGCGAGGCGGCGAAGGGTCCCACCTGGAAGGCGCTCTGCATAATCACGAAGGAGCCGAGGCCGACCACGGCGATCGCGTAGAGCTGCCAGGAGGTGAACAGGCCACCCCACCCCACGACCAGCACGTTGGTGAGCGATTTGGTGATCGCCGCCAACAACGCGAAACCCGTCGACGCCGCCGCACCGAGCAAGAGTGCGCGTCGCCAAGCGGGCCCCTTCGATCCGAGGGCCACCAACGCCGCCACGACGATCGCGGTCGCGGCGGCCGCCTCGAGCCAGCGCGCGTCACTGGGCACGCGCGCTCCCGCGGTGGGCGAGGCGACGAAGAGAAAGACGCCGAGGCCGAGCGCCGTGGCGCCGGCCGCCACGAGGTCGCGCGCGCGCAGCGGCGTGAGGTACCACAGCCAGAGGATCACGACCAAGATGACGAGCTCACTCACCATGATCGGCTGGACGACGTCGAGCGAACCCAGATGAAGCGCCACGGCTTGGCTCGCGTACCCGAGCGCCATGATCGCGAACCCGATGAGCCAGATCTTCCTTTGCACCATGTGGCGCACGAGTCCCAGGGAGGGACCGTTCTGCTCGGGGGCGTCTTCGACGCCGAGACGCTGGCAGATGCTCGCGACGGCGTTGGCCACTGCGGCGAGCAGCGCGAAGCAAACGACCATCGTTCGAGACTAGGGCGCCCCCACTGGGAAATCGCGACGTTCATTATGCTGGGGTCGATTAGTCCAGACCAGCGAGGTAAAACACGTCGACGCGCTCGCCCGATCAGACTCGAGCTCGGCGTGGACCTCGGGTACCGTGAGCATCGAACAGTGAGGGAACCGTGCCATTTGACCTAGCCGCGCTGCTCGAGCAGCGACGAGGCGAGAACTTCGAACTCCACGCGCGCTACCTCAACCCCCAACTCACCAAGGTCGTCAAGACCCTCGGGTTCGATCGCTTCTACGAGCGCGGAGAAGGGTGCTACCTCTACGACGCCGAGGGACAGCGTTACCTCGACCTCTTGAGTGGTTTTGGCGTCTTCGCCCTCGGCCGGAGCCACCCGGTGATCAAGGACGCGTTGGCGCAGGCGCTCGAGGCGGACCTACCCAACATGGTCCAGATGGACTGCGCGCTGCTGCCGGGACTGCTCGCCGAGGCGCTCGTCGCGCGCAGCCCATCGAACATCGAGCGAGTGGTGTTCGGCAACTCGGGTGCCGAAGCGGTGGAGGCCGCCATAAAGTTCGCCCGCGCCGCCACGGGCCGCAGTCGCATCTGTTACCACGAGCACGCGTACCACGGCTTGACGATGGGCGCCCTGTCGATTAACGGATCGACGGACTTCAAAAAGGGCTTCGGACCACTGCTACCGGGCGCCACGGAGATTCCCTTCGGCGACCTCGGGGCGTTAGAGCGAGAACTCCGAGCGGGCGACGTCGCGGCCTTCATCGTCGAGCCCATCCAAGGGAAGGGTGTCTACGAACTCCCCACGCAGCGGTGGCTCGAACTCGAGGCCGCGGTGCGAAAGGCCGGCGCGCTCTTTATCTGTGACGAGGTGCAAACCGGCGTCGGTCGTACCGGAACGTTCTACGCCTTCGAGCACTACGGGTTGACCCCGGACATCATCACCGTCTCCAAGGCCCTGTCGGGCGGCTACGTGCCGGTCGGTGCGATGTTGACGAGCGACAAGATCGTGCGGAGCGTCTACTCCTCGATGGATCGGGCCATGGTTCACTCGACGACCTTTAAAGGCAATCAGCTGGCCATGGTCGCGGGGCTCGCGACGCTGTCCGTCTTTGACGACGAGGGCATCGTCGAACATGCGGCCGCCATGGGGACCCTCTGGAAGGAACGCCTCGGCGAGTTGGCCGATCGACACGAGTTCCTCCACGACGTCCGCGGTGAGGGTCAGATGATCGGTATCGAGTTCGGTCGTCCGACCTCGCGCAGCGCGCGTCGTCGCTGGCGACTGGTCGAATCGGCGCGCACCGCGATGTTCTCCCAAACCCTGGTCGTCCCGCTCTTTCACCGCTACGGCATCTTGACCCAAGTCGCGGCGGACAACGTCAACATCATCAAGCTCCTGCCCCCGCTCATCGCCGGTGAGACGGAGGTCGACTACTTCGTGACCTCGCTCGATGAGTTGTTGAGCGACGCCGAACGCAACAGTCGCTGGCTCATGGAGTTCGGCGTCACGATGGCCAAGGGAGCCTTGAAGAAGACCAGCGCGCTCAGCGCCGCGCGGCAATCGTCGTGAGCCCGAAGCTCCGTCGAGGCGACCGCGTCGTCGTGACCGGCGCCGCGGGCTTCATTGGCTCGGCGGTCACGCGCGCGCTGCTTCGTCGCGGCGCCGAGGTGGTCGCCCTGGTGGAACCCGGGGCGCCCTCGGCGAACCTCGATGGCCTCGACGTCGAACGACGCGAGGTCGACATCACCGCGCCCGCGCAGCTCGACGGGGTCTTTGACGGCGCACGATTCTGCTTTCACCTGGCCGCCAAGTTCGGCTTCTGGCCCCAGGACCCGAGTTCTTTCTACGCCGTCAACGTCGAGGGCAGTCGCCACGTGGTGCGCGCCGCGACGGAGGCGGGCGTGACGCGCACCGTCTACACCTCAACCGTCGGGACCCTCGGGCTCTGGCAGACCAAGGGCGGTCAGCCCTCCAACGAGGACGACGTCGCCGACCTCGCGCAGCTCCACGGGAACTACAAACAGACCAAGTACGTGGCCGAACACGAAGTACTGCGACTCGCGGCCCAGGGCGCGCCGGTGGTCCTGGTGTTGCCGACCATGCCCCACGGGCCCTTCGATCACCGCCCCACGCCCTCGGGCAAGGTGGTGCTCGACTACCTCAACGGCCAGATGCCCGGTTTCGTCGACACCGCGATGAACGTGGCGCACGTCGACGACCTCGCCGAGGGTCACCTGCTCGCCCTGGAAAAGGGAAGTCAGGGCCGCAGCTACATCTGCGGCGGGGAGAACATCACCATGGCGCGCCTGCTCCAACTCCTCGCTCAGGTCACGGGTCTCCCACCCGCCTCACGCCACTTCCCCGCGGCCTTCCCAATCGTCGCGGGACACGTCTCTCAGTTCGTTGAAGGCACCCTCTTGCACCGTGAGCCCCGCGTCCCCCTCGAGGCAGCGCAGATGGCCACGACGACGATGACCTTTGACGACACCCGCGCGCGTAGTGAACTCGGTTACCACTCGCGACCCGCAGTCGTCGCGCTCTTCGAGTCGGCCCAGTGGTTCGTCGAACACGGGTACGTGACGGCGGCGCGCGTCGCCAAGATCAGGTGGCACCCGCCCGCCGTGGGTTGAGCGGAACCTCAGAGGAGTCGAGCGGTGTCGTAGATCGTCTCGCCGAGGACGATGCGACTCTGCACGTCGCGGGTCCCGAGTCGCTGGAGCGTGTCGAGCACGCTCTGGAGTTCGTCGGTGTTGCGAGAAACGATGCGCAGTTGGTAGTCGAGTTCACCGGTCGTGTGCACGGCGCCCAGCACCTGGGGCACGCCGTTAAGGCTCCGTTCGAACTCGTGGCGATCCACCGACTCCTTTAAGTTGACGTCGGTGAGCGACTGGAGGGTATGGCCGAGCACCGCCAGGTCGATCTCGGCGTGGTAGCCCGCCAACACCCCGCTCTGGCGCAGTCGACGGACCCGGTCCGCGGTGCTGTTCGCGCTCAGGTGCACGAGGGCCGCGAGCTGCTGGTAACTCAATCGGGCGTCTTCGCGCAGCGCCACCAGGAGCGATCGGTCAATGTCGTCGACCACGGTCACCCTCCTCCCCTTGTTCCTCGATTATCGAGGTAGTGTTGTCCATATTACACTGAATACGAGGTTTTTCACTACCTTAGTGGAGTAATTCAGAGTCAATTAGCGACTACTTCCAAATATTATGGAGGCATGATTTTCCTCGCACTACGCCTCTTTCTCGCCCCCCTCGCGGTGCTCGCCAGCACCGTCGTTCAGCGCCGTTTCGGCCACGCCATCAGCGGTCTTATGGTCGGGCTGCCCCTCGCGAGCCTCCCGTTGCTCTGGCTCATCGCGCTCCAGCACGGTGACGCGTTCGCCAGCACGATGACTGCCGCCCTGCTCGTCGGGGGGATCGCCGAGGCCGCGGTGCTCTGGCTCTACGCCCACCTCACCGCTCGGCTCTCACCCACCGTGGCCCTCCTCGGCGCCCTGGGTGCCTTCGCGCTCGTGGCGATCGTGGTGAACCTCCTGGGACTCTCACCCATCGCCGCCGGGGTACTCACGGCCCTCGGCTTCGCCGTCGCCCTGTGGTGGTGGCCTTCGAACACTCAAACGGACCCCGCGGTCCCGGGTCGCTCCCGGGTGACGCTGCGCGTGATTCTCGCCGCCCTGTTGACCTTCGCCCTCGTGACGCTCGCGGGTCGTCTCGGACCAGTGTGGTCGGGGCTGCTCGACGCGCTGCCCGCGATGAGCATGATGATGGCCTTCATGACACACCAGGACCACGGCGCGGGTGCGTCGTCGGGTTTCTTGCGGGGAGTGACGCGGGGGTCCTTCTCCTACGTGGCCTCGATGCTCGTACTGGCCGAGTTGCTGCACACCGGCAACCTACTGCTGGCCTTCGGGTGTGCACTGGGCGTCGCCCTCGTCGTGCAGGCGTTGATTCAGTCTTTCGACTCGGTGGCCACGATGCGGCGCTCCCCGGCCACGAACGAAGGACTCGAAGAAACGTCAGGGTTGGAACACGAACTCGCCGACGTCGACGTCGCGCTCTGCTCGTAGGACAGCTAGGGGCGAGCGGCGAGGAGCGCGACGCCGTCGCCACCAAGGTCACCGAGAAACTCCTGTCGCCCGGTCATGGCCATCACGAGGGACTGCATGGGGCCCGACACCTCGGGTCCGTCACCGTGGGACCACTCGACGTCCGTCGCACGAAGGCGAAGTCCCTCGATGCGCCGCTTGGTGCCGATCAAGAGATTCGACTTCTTCCACGCGTCGGCGACGGCGACGAGGGCCGCGTCACTCGGCCGGTGCGAGAGACCCAGGGGTCGCCGGATGTCTTCGCCGTGCACCACGATCTCACCCAACATCGCCGAGGCCGGCCCGGGCGGGTGGTTCGTGGTCGTGGTTCGCGCCTGGAGCCGTCGGACCAACTCGCTCGTTCCCGTCGCCGCGATACGCTTCGCGTCGCGGTTGACGAACTTGTCGAAGTCAAAACCGGCGAGGGCCAACTCCTTTAGAAAGTTCGGCGGCGTCTGTTCGGCCGAGCTCACGAGGTGCCCTGCGACGTCTTGCACGCTCCACGCCCCGCAGAGCGACGCGCTCTCCCACTGATCCGACGTCAACGAGACGAGTGTCTCGACGAGCGCGGCGCGCTCGGCGTGAATGTTGGACCACAGTTCTGTCGAACGCACGACGCCACCCCCTCGCGAGGAGCAACGCCTCACTCCTCACCTTGGTGCACGTTAACGCGTCGCGACCGTCGTTTCTGGTGCGGTGGCGCCCTCGCCTCGTCTCGACGCGATGAGGTCAGGACTGTGGGAGCATGGACCAATGGGATCCTCTGGCGATAAGCCCCGCAAGCCACGACGTCGCATGGCCAAGGTGCCTCGTGGCGCGGAGGCCAACAACATTCAACTCGCGGGCCTGACCAGCAGCGCCGACACACCGCACGGTTCGCGCCTCGACCACGACGCGGCGAGCGGGCGCAGCGAGAACGTCGGGCGTTTTCAACGCTTCGTGCTCTGGTGTCTGGGTCGACGACCGAAGCCACCCGTCCAAGAGTAAACAAGGGCCGAGAGTCCTGACGAGGCGCGGCGCGCACGCGGGGAGCGTTCCTTGAGCGCCAAACCTCCGACGTCGTCGCGACACTCGCGGCATAAGAACTCAACGGCGCCGTGGCGTCGCTACCTGCGCGCCCTCGGGCCCGGGCTCGTCACGGGAGCGTCGGACGACGACCCATCGGGCATCGCCACCTACTCCCAAGCTGGTGCCAGTCACGGCTTCGCCCTGCTCTGGACGGCGCTGCTCACCTTCCCCCTCATGGCCGCGGTGCAGGAGATCTGTGACCGCACCGCGCTCGCGACCGGTTCGGGACTTGGCGAGTTGGCCGTCAAACGCTTCGGTCGAACGGGTCGCTCGATCGTCATCGTCCTCGTCGTCGTGCTCGTCGTCGCCAACACCTTGAACGTCGCGGCGGACCTGGTGGCCGTGGGTTCGGGGATGAACCTCCTGCACGCGGGACCACCGTGGCTCTGGGCGCTCGTCGCGGGGACCGCGATCACCGCGCTACTCGTCGTGGGCAGCTTTCAACGGATCGCCGTGGCCTTTAAGACGCTGTCGTTCACGTTGCTCGTTTACATCGTCGTGTTCGTGATCGCGACGCACCACTGGGGTGAGGTCCTCCGTCACACCTTCGTCCCCTCCCTCACGCTGAACCGCGCGTCACTCGCCTTAATGGTGGCGATCCTCGGGACCACCATCTCGCCCTACCTGTTCTTCTGGCAGAGCGCGCAACGTTTGGAAGAGATGCGGGCCGATCCCGACGGCGGGGACCAGGCCGTGCCGCTCACGGCGAAGGGCACCCGCGCCGCCGTCTTAAAGGAGCGCACCAGTCGATTCGACGTCTTTGGGGGAATGGCGCTCTCCAACCTGGTGATGTTCGCGATCATCGCGACCACCGCCGACACCTTGCACGCGCACCACGAGGACAACATCCAAAGCGCGGCCCAAGCGGCCAAGTCGCTGAGCCCGATCGCGGGGCACTTCGCGAGCACCATCTTCGCGCTCGGCTTCATCGGGAGTGGCTGTCTCGCCATCCCGGTGCTCGCCGCCTCGGGGTCCGTCGGTCTCTCGGGCTTGCTCGGTAAGGAGTGGGGGCTCTCCCAGGCGCCGCGCGAGGCACCGTTCTTCTACGTCCTCGTGGCGCTCGGCACGCTCGGCGGCACCGCGCTGAGCCTCTTGAGCGTGAATCCGATCAAGCTCTTGGTCTTCGTCGCGGTCATCAACGGCGTCACCGCGGCCCCGCTGCTCTTCGTCGTGATGCGCATCTCCTCCAGTCGAGAGCTCATGGGCTCCTACGTGAATGGACACCTCGCGAGCACGTTGGGGTGGGCGACAGCGACCATCATGGCGGTGGCGGCGATCGCCCTCTTCGTGACCGGGGGCGTCTCGTTCTAGGGGGTCGCCGACCGCCCGACGTCACCGGGCTCGACGTGCTTACATTAAGAGCGCCGAAGGGAGCACATGAAACGCTGGTTCGTGGTCACGTCCCCACTCGCCGTGGCGAGCATGGTATTGGCGGGTTGCGGGGCGGGCGGGGCCGCGACGACGACCAAGGCCCAAGACCTCGTCGTGACCGCCGCGGTGCGCACCAGCATCTTTGACGCCTTGGCCAAGTCCCACCAGCTCCCCCCGAAGGACTACGTGAGTCTCATCCCGAAGAGGACGTACTACGCCTTCAATCCGGCGAACCGGACCTACTACGCCGCCGCCGGACTCGTCGCGAGTCCGCATTCGCTCCCGGCGCAGGTCGGTACCCAAGACGATGGCGGCTATCAACTCCTCACGCACAAGAGTGGCGTCGCGACGTGGAAGGTCTATAACGACGGTCTCGGCGGCGCCGAGGGCTCCACATGCCCCATCGCCATTCCCGCCAGCGTGCTCGCGGCCTGGAACTGGAAGCCGAAGAGCTGCGCGCCACCTAACTGACGCCGCAGCGACCCTCAGCCGCGCGACGGCGCCGTCCACTGGGGCCGAGCGGGCCGCCCCGGCAGCTTGATCAACTCCTCGACCCGGCGCGCGGCGTCGAGCATCGACCATTCACTGTGCGCCCGTCCGACGAGCGCGAGGCCGACCGGTAGTCCGTCGACGATGCCGAAGGGCAGGCCGATGATGGGCCAGCCGGCGATCGCCGGCGCCATGGTCACCGGCGTTGACGCCCCGGTGAGCCCGCCGAGGACGAGGTCACTCTTCCAGCTGGGTCCGTAGGCGGGCGCGATGAGGAAGTCGACGCCGTCGAGGGCCGGCGTGAGGCAGGTGTCGACGGCCCAGGCGAGGTTGCGCGCGCGGGCCTCTTTGTAGTTCGCGCCGCCGCGACCACCGGTGTCCATCGCCGTGATGAACTGCTCGTGGCCGAAGTAGATCAACTCCGTGTCGGCGTGGGCGTCCTCGTAGGCGATGACGTCGGCGAGTGAGTGCACGCCCTCGCCGGGACGCTCCGCCAAGTACGCCGTGAGGTCGTCGGCGAGTTCGGCCAGGAGCACCGTCCCTTCGTCCTGGAAGACCTGATTGTCGGGCTGGGCGACCTCTCGGGCCGTGACCTCGAGGCCGCCTTGGCGCAGTCGTACGACGATCGCGTCAAAGAGCGCGTCGGTCTTCGGGTGTCCCGTTCGCCAGTTCGACGCGACAACGAAGCTCGGCGCGACCAGTGACGACGGTGGCGCGCTGGCCGACAACACCCCGAAGAGTAGGGCGACGTCTTCCACCGTCCGACCCATCGGACCGGGGCTGTCCTGGCTCGCGCTGATCGGCACGACGCCGTCGGTCGGGACGACGCCGACGGTGGGCTTGAGCCCCACGACGCCGTTCACCGAGGCGGGACAGACGATCGAGCCGTCGGTCTCGGTCCCGACGGCGAGCGGGGCGAGCCCCGCCGCGAGCGCCGCACCGGAGCCGGAGGAGGAGCCCCCGGCGGAGCGCTCCAACGACCAGGGATTGCCCACCAGGCCGCCACTGGAGGAGTAGCCACTGGTCGAACGCGGCGAGCGAATGTTGGCCCACTGGCTGAGATTGGTGCTGGCGAGCACGATGGCTCCGGCCTCGCGCAGCCTCGTCACGAGCGTCGAATCTCGACTTGGTCGACCAACCAGCGCGGTCGAGCCCGCGAGCCCCGGGAGGCCGACGGCTTCGATGTTGTCCTTGATCAGGACCGGGACGCCGTGGAGGGGACCGCGCAGAACGCCGCTCGCCCGCTCGTCGTCGAGCACGCGCGCCAGATTGCGCGCGTCGTCGCTGAGCGCCGCGATGGAGTTCAGCGCGACCGCCGTGTGCGGCGCGTCGATTTCGGCGATGCGTTCGAGCAACATCGCCACCACGTCGACCGACGTCAGGTCCCCGATCTCGAAGCGACGACGCATCTCGGTGGCGGAGAGGAATCCGAGCTCAACACTGCGCGGGTGGGGATCGTTCATGGCCCAAGACTACGAGTCGCGCCAACGACACTGATCGTCGGCGAGCGTCGGCGATGCAAGACTGCGAGCGATGGAGGAGCCGTCGAAGACCCCGTTGGCGAAAAAGCTCGGCGTGAAGCCCGGCGACACGCTCTGGCTCCATCACGCGCCCTCGACCTTCGCGCTCGAGGTCCCCGCCGGCGTGACGATTCGCCGGCGCGCGAGCGCGACGGCCGACGTGGTGGTGGCGTTCTTCACGCGGGCCTCGACACTCGCCGGTGAGATTGACGCTCTGTCGAGGGCGACATTCCCGACGTCGGCGCTCTGGGTGGCGTGGCCCAAGCGCGCCGCTCGCCTCGCCACCGACCTGTCCGATCGCGTGGTACGCGATCTCGCGTTGCCCCTCGGTCTCGTCGACAACAAGGTCTGCGCGATCGACGAGACGTGGTCGGGCCTGCGACTGGTGTGGCGAGTGGAGCGCCGAGCGTCGCCCCCACGTTCGCCAAGGGCCTAGGTCGAGCCGCGGCCGCCGTCTCGTGCCGGTCGAGGCGAAAAACCCCGGTGGTAACCTGCGGTGGTGAGTTAGTGGCCCACGGGGCGTTGACGAGCCACACGTGCGAGGGCCAAAGAACGGAGTCGCGGTGAAGAACCTGTGGATTGCTGGTGTGGTGGCCGCCTCGCTCGGTCTTTCCGCCTGCGGCGCAACGGCGTCGCTCAATGACGCGGTCACGTCCCTCGGCTCCTCGCCGTATCTCCAAGTCCACCTCAGCGCGGCGGCCGCCGGCCCGGGGACCACTCAGGCCCAACAGATGCTCAGCGCGCTCTCGGTCGATTTGTCCTACCAGAACCCGACGGGTGCGTCCCTCGCCTCATCCCAGGGCGCGGCGAACGCGGAGCTGATCGTAAACGCGGGTGGCGCCGCGCTGATTGACGTTCGCGAGGTCGCCTCCAACGTCTACGTGATGCTCAACCTCTCGGCGCTGTCGAACGTCCCCGACGAGTCGCTGTCGCCAACCGAGACCTCCGCCCTGGAACTCCTCTTCGGTGGCCGATGGTTCGAACTTCCGGCGAGTCTGATCAACTCCTACGTGACCCAGGGTGCGGCGGCCACCGCGACGGCGGCCAAGGAACGAGCCCTCGGCTCCAAGATCATCGACGACCTCACCACGTTGATCAGTGACACGAGTTACACCACCCTCGCCAGTGGCGGGTACTCCCAGACGGGCACGCTCGCTTCGGTCGTGAAGGCCGTCTGGCCAACCATCGCCGCCGCGGACGGCGACCTCACGACGCCGAGCGACGTGCCGGGCACCTACGCGGTCACCATCAACACCTCGGGCAGCAGCACCACGGGCGGCTCGGTCGCCATTACCGCGCCCGGAGCGACGGGGGTGGACGAGACCGTGACGCTCAACGCGACGGTCGCCCACGCGAGCGACGATATCGCCGCACCGACGGGCGCGACCGTGATCACCCCCGCGCTGCTCAAGGGCCTGCTCGCCCAAGCGACCTGACCCTCCCCCGGTCGAGGGAGTCTCGCGGCCTAGGTGTCCTCGTGGAAGCGACGAAAGAGATCCGTCAGGGTCTCAAGTACCTCGGGGGCGAGGTCGTCCGCCGCGACGACGCCGCTCGCGATGATGGTGACGCGCATCTGTTCTAAGTACGCACCGCACGCGTCACAACCGGCGAGGTGTCGCTCGAGGCGCTTACGGTCTCGCCGTGAGAGTGAACCGTCGAGGTAGTCGCTCATCAGTTCGACGGCCTGTTGGCACACGAGACGGGTCGGGGTCAGCTTCACGGTGTTCCTAGCTGTGTCGCCATCTCGACCTCGGATCGTATTCGGGCTCGGCTGCGGTGCAAGATGACCCGCACGTTGGCCTCGGTGATGCCCAACAGATCGGCCACCTCCGTAGTGGACAGTCCCTCCACGTCGCGCAGCGTTACAACGGCGCGGGGCGTCTCGGGTAGTCGGGCGATCGACTCGTGAACCAGTCGGATGATCGGTTCATTCACCAGCGCGTCCTCGACCGTGTCGGTGAAGGGCACCGGCGGCTCCAGCCACAGTCCCCCCTGGTCGAAGCGAGTGGCACTCACTGACGGCCCCGCGGCGAGCGGGTCGAGGGGAATGACGCGGTGCTCCTTGACGCCGGTCGTACGCGCGCGATTGACCAGAATTCGAAAGAGCCACGTCTTAAAGGACGACCGACCTTCGAAACGTTCTACGCCGCGCAACACGGCGATCCACGTGTCTTGTGCGACGTCCTCCGCACTCGCGTCGCTGTTGACGTAGTAGCGCGCGACGCGTACGAGCGACTCGTGGTAGCGACGCACGATTTCGACGAAGGCCTTCTCGTCGCCCTCGAGCAGTCGCGCGAGCAACGCCGAGTCGTCCATGGGGCCACCATACCGGGATTGTCCGGCGCCCCGAAGTTCGTGTAACGAGATCGCGACGGAGCGGACTGTTCTTCGGCAACTCTGCCGAACTCAGGAGACTTACATGAAGGCATCAACATCGCTGCGCGTGGCGAGCGCCAGCGCGCTCGCACTCGGCCTCGGCCTGCTCACCGCGGGGGCCGCCAACGCGTCACCGCATCACGGTTTCGCCCCCGGTCACGCACTCTTCATCGAAACCGACAGCGCCACCAACAACACGGTCCTCAGCTACCAACGCGCGAGCGACGGCACCGTCTCTCTCGCCGGCAGCTTCGCGACGGGCGGCGACGGCGCCACGGCCACCGGGGCCACGGCCGATCCGTTGGCGAGCCAGGGCGGACTGGCCCTCGTCGATAACGGCAGTGAACTGCTCGCGGTCAACGCCGGGAGCGACACGGTGAGCGTCTTCGCCGTCGAGGGAACGAACCTCCGCCTGCTCCAACAGGTCGCGAGCCAGGGTCTCTTTCCCGACTCGATCGCCACGAACGGTCGTTACGTCGCGGTGTTGAACGCGGGCGGCGCCGGCTCGGTGGCGGAGTTCGCGCTGCTTCACGGACGACTGGTCGCCCTACCGGGTCAAGTACGCGCCCTCGGACTCTCCAACACCACGCCGCCGGAGTTCCACCACGGCGTCGGTGAGGTCGCCTACACCCCCGACGGCGCGCACCTCATCATCACCGGAAAGTTGTCGAACAACGCCTACGACGTCTTCTCGGTGTCGAACGCCGGCGCCCTCGGTGCGACCCCGGTCGTCACCCCGAGCGACAACGCCTTGCCCTTCTCCTTCACCTTCGACGGCGAGGGCAACGTCGTCGCGACCGAAGCCTCGAACAGTTCGGTCGACACCTATCGCGTCAACGCGGACGGCACCCTCACGAGTCTCGGCTCGGTGAGCGACGGCGCGACGGCGCTGTGCTGGATCTCGGGCGCCAACGGCTACTTCTTCGGCTCGAACGCCGGTAGCGGCACGATCAGTTCCTTCGACGAGAGCGCGCAGGGCGTTCCGGCCCTGGTTGACGCCACGGCCGCGAGCGCGCACGCCGGTACGACCGACTCGGTCGTCTCGCCCGACGGTTCGTTCCTCTACGTCGAAAGTGGCGGCGCGGGAACCCTCGACGCCTACGCCATCGGCGCGGGCGGCACGCTCACGCCGATCGAGACACTCTTTAACATCCCCGTCGCCGCCGAAGGCATCGCGGCAAGTTAGGTCCCGCCACGAGGACGCCCCGCACGTCGCGGGGCGTCCTCGCCGTCGGCCCGTCGGACGGCGAACTGTAGATTCGAACCGTGACCATCACCCCCGACACCAAAGACTGGACCTGGGTCCTCGAACAGCCGTGCCCGGAGTGCGGCTTTGACCCGCAGGACTATCCCCGCGACGCGCTCGCCGCCAAGGTTCGAGAGAACGCCCGGCAGTGGGCCGCCGTCTTAGCGGGTGAGCACCTCGAGGTTCGTCCGAGCGAGGACGTCTGGTCCCCCCTCGAGTACGGCTGTCACGTGCGCGACGTCTATCGCATCATGGACGGACGACTCGCGTTGCTCCTCAGTGAGGACGACCCGGTCTTTCAGAACTGGGACCAGGACGAGACCGCGCTCGAAGAGCGCTACGACCTCCAAAATCCCCGCATCGTCGCCGGTGAACTGGACGACGCGGCCGCCACGTACGCCGAGCGACTGGACGCCGTCGCGCCCACGCAGTGGGAGCGCACGGGCACGAGGTCCAACGGCAGCCCCTTCACCGTGGCGACGCTCGGCACCTACAGCCTCCACGACGTCGTGCACCACCTCTGGGACGTGTCCTCGTCCCCGTCGAGCTCGGCCCCCTCCACCCCCGACGCGTGAGCGGGCCGCTTCTCTCGACCGTGCTCGTCGCGGCGGTCGCGTGCCTCTTCGCGTGGAGCGCGTCGCTCGTGACCGGCGACACGTCCTGGGTGGACCGCAGTTGGTCGATCGTGCCGATCATCTACCTCTGGATCTTCGCGGGCTACGCCGGACTCGCCAACGCGCGCCTCGACGTGATGGCCGTGCTCGTCACGCTCTGGGGCGTGCGGCTCACGTTCAACTTCGCGCGCAAGGGTGGCTACCGCGGCGTCGAGGACTACCGCTGGGCGGTGTTACGCGCACGGATGCGCCCCTGGCAGTTCCAACTCTTCAACGTGTTCTTCATCGTGCTCTACCAGAACGCGATCCTCGTGCTCATCACGCTGCCCGCCTACAGCGCCTACGAGGATCGTTCTCGCACACCCTTCG
>Ga0302157_10004071_pt1 | contig 16061 bp, 11 predicted proteins | sample I_Bog_N3_3_FD_193502 | JGI IMG/M metagenome (GOLD analysis project Ga0302157, IMG submission 193502) | Peat permafrost microbial communities from Stordalen Mire near Abisko, Sweden - I_Bog_N3_3 | ecosystem: Environmental > Terrestrial > Soil > Wetlands > Peat | place: Sweden: Abisko, Stordalen...
CCCTGCAGCTCACCACCACGCCCGGCGCGACGGTGCAGAAATTCAACGACATCCCGCTGGACGAACAGGGCAATGTGGATGAAGAGGTGCCGCTGGGCAGCGGCACCACGCCGCCAGGCAACGACAATGCGACGACGCTCGGCGATGGCGTGCTGCCACGCGATCCGGGCTCGACGCCCTCGATGACGGAGCAGCAGATCGCCGACCTGATCTGCTTCCTCGGCACGTTGAGCGACGGCTACCAGCCGCCGGCCGCCGCGCCGACCAGCGGCGCCTGCGTGAATTGATCCTGATGCCGATGATCCGAGCCCGAGCCGCGACGGCCCTGATGCTTCTCGCGCTGCTGGCGGCCTGCCAGGACAAGCAGGCCCGGCAGCCCACCCGCGCCAACTTCACGGCAGCGGTCGTCGACTACCTCGCGCAGCGTGGCCACGTGTGCGTCGCCAAGTACGACTGGCCGATCGCCGTGACCGACGCCGACCGGCAGGCGCACAGCCTCGACGCGCAGCAGATGCCCGTGCTGGAAACGCTGGGCCTGGTGGCGAGCCACGAAGTGAACGCGTCCAACAAGGGCGCCGACGGCACGCGAGCCGCGCTACCGGCGCGTGAGTATGCCCTGACCGCGGAAGGGCAGAAGTACTACCTGCACGTGCCGGTGGTGGTCGTGACTCCGACGCTGCACGTCACGCACCCAGCCGACTTCTGCGTGGCGAAACTGTCGCTGGACCGCGTGTTCGGTTGGGAGACGCCACAGACGATCAACGGCCGCACCGTGAGCTCGGTGCTGTTTTCCTACCGGATCACCGATCCGGCCCCGTGGATGGCAACGCAGGATGCGCGCAGCGCGTTTCCGATGGCGATGCGTGCGATAGCCAACGCAGGCACGCTGCAACTGCGCCTGGGCATTCACCTGACACCTCGAGGCTGGGTGGCCGATGAACTGTCGGAATGAGGCGCCTTGTCACCGATGACCCGGCGCGCCCCGCGTGGCGCGTCTTTCCCTGACTTTTGAGAAATCGACATGAAGATTCAGCGACACAAGATTGCAATGATGACGGCCGCGACCGTGGCCGTGTTCGCTCTGGCAGCGTGCAGCAAGTCCGACGACACGGCCCCGCAACGCGAGGCCTTCGAGGCCGGGTTGCGCACCTTCCTCGCCGACGGCCATGACCAGCTGTGCCTGGGGATGTACGACTGGCCGATCGACCTGACCGAGGCCGAGGCCGGCGCCAATTCGCGCCATGCCGTGCAGTTGCCGGTGTTCGAGAAGCTCGGGCTCGCGAAGAGCACGGTGGTGTCCGTGCCCAGGAGCACCGAGAACCCGGACGGCGCCATCAAGCGCTACGCGCTGACCGACGAGGGCCGCAAGTACTACAAGCCGCACGCCTACAAGAGCCGCGACGGCGCCACCCATGCGAACGATTTCTGCGTCGCGCACATCACCCTCGGCAAGGTCGAAGGCTGGCAACTCGACACGCGCGACGCGCAGCACGCGGCCGCGACGGTCAGCTACACGTACCACATCGAGCCGGCGCCGTGGATGAACGACGACGACGCGCGCCGGGTGCTGCCGATGGTGGCCAAGGTCATCAAGGGCGCCGACGGCGGCCTGCAGATGCACCAGGGCTTCACGCGGGTCGACAAGGACTGGGTCCCCGTGGCCGGTCCGGTGTGAGCGCATGGCGCGACTGATCCGCTTCGCGCCGCAGCTGGGCCACTGGCTGATGCAGAACCTCGACCGCGGCCAGACGTCGCCGGCGCTGGTCGAGACGATGCGCCAGCAGGGCATGGAGGCGCACGCCGCGCAAGCCATCGTCGACGCGTACGTGGCGGCGCGCCACCGCGGCGAGCCGCCGCCGGCCGACACGATCGAGTTGCCCGACGACGTCCCGGCACCGACCGTCGCACGATTGGCGCCGGGCACGCGCATCGCCGCTGGCGACCGCGAGATCGTCGTCCACATGCGCGCCGAAGCCCCGGTCTGCGCCACGCTCGGCAACGTGCTCGATGCCGACGAGTGCCGCACGCTCATCGAGATGGCGCGGCCGCGGCTGGAGCCTTCCACCCTGGTCGACCTGACCACGGGCCACGACATCGTGAGCGACAAGCGCGCGAGCTGGGGCATGTTCTTCCGCCTCGAAGAGAACGACTTCATCGCTCGCCTCGACCGCCGACTCTCCCTGCTGATGAACCTGCCGCTGGAAAACGGCGAGGGCCTGCAGGTACTGCACTACCCGAACGGCGCCGGCAGCGAGCCGCACTTCGACTACCTGCAGCCGACCAACGCGGCCAACCGCGAGTCGCTCCTGCGCAGCGGCCAGCGCGTGAGCACGCTCGTGACCTATCTCAACGACGTGCCGGCCGGCGGACAGACCGTGTTCCCGGCGCTTGGCTGGGCGGTGTCGCCGTTGCGCGGCAACGCGGTCTATTTCGAGTACGGCGACGACAGCGGCCGCGTCGATGCGCGCTCGCTGCATGCCAGCGCGCCGGTGACGCAAGGCGAGAAGTGGGTCGTGACCAAATGGATGCGGCAGCGGCGCTTCGTGCCGGCGAGCGGCGCCTGACGCCCGTGCGGCTCGCGTCGACCGACGTGCCCGCTCAGCCGCCCAGCACCCAGGTGTCGCGCACCGGCACGTGCGGCTCCACGTGGCTGGTCAGCAGGATCACCTGGTCGCCCGCGGCCGCGCGCGCGGTGATCGTGTCGGAGAGGTGGCGTGCCGAGGCGACGTCCAGCGCGTTGAACGGCTCGTCGAGCAGCAGCAGCTTCACCGGCAACGCGAGCGCCAGCGCCAGCAGCGTCTTGCGTTGCTGGCCCAGCGAGGCGTCGCGCAGCGGAGTCGAGAGCGCCTTCGTCAGGCCCAGCGCCTCGACCTGCTCGCGCAAGCGGTCGCCATCGACGCTCGCGTACGTGCCGCTGACGAAGCCCAGGCACTCGGCGATCGTCAGCCAGGGCATCGGCGGCGGATCGCTGAGGCACCAGAACGTCTGCTGGCGCCACGCCAGCGGCGCCGTTCGATCGCCGGCCGCGTAGCGGCAGCCGGCGAGCTCGAACGACCCATGACGCGGCGACAGCGCGCCGGCGAGCAGCCGCAGCAACGTCGATTTGCCGCTGCCGTTGGCGCCCTGCACCCAGGTCACGCCGGTGCCCGCCTGCGCGGAGAAGCCCTCGAACAGCCAGCGCTGGCCATAGGCGAAGACCAGTTGGTCGATGCGCAAGGTTGCGGCGTCGGCATTCAGTTCCACAGTTCACTCCCCAAGGCCGTCAACAGCCCGGCGCAGACCGCCCACAGTCCGACATGGGCCTCGCGATTGGAAGACGGCACCGACGTCAGCGCGACGGGCGTCGCCACGCACAGCACCGCGAATGCCGCCAGCGGCGGCCCGCGCCAGGGCCGCGAGGCCAGCACCAGCAACACGGCCACCAGGCCCGCCAGCTGCATCGGCGCGCAGATCGACAGGCGCGCGCGCCAACGCCACGTGGGCGCCGACGGCAACGACACGAGCCAGGGCGCCAGCGCGGCCAGGTGCGTCTCCATGGCACGCTGCAGGCGCTCGGTCAACGCGATCGCCAATGCGCTGAACATCAACGCCCAGGCCGCCCCGGGTACGACGGGCCACAGGCCTTGCGTCCACCCGGCCGCCAACGCGATCGCCACGGCCGCGCCGGCGGTCACCGAGCGGGCGCCCGGCGTCAACGCGCCGCGCCATGCCGGCCACCAAAGCAACGCCATGAACTGCCCCGGCCGGCTCGCCAACAAGACTTCCGGCGCCTGCGCGCGCATCGCACGATGCGCCCGCACGCTCACGCCGCGCCGCTGCCACGCCAGCGCTGCGCCACCGAGCAGGCATGACGCGAGCCACGACGCGAGCAGCGAGAGCAACGCCTGCGGCATGGCCTGCAGCCACCATGCGGGGCGCTGGAATGCGAAGACGGCGACGGAAAACGCATAGAGCAAGGCCAGCGGCGCAAGCATCGCGGCGCTGACGGCGACGTCCGACCACCACAAGGCGCGCGCCGTCAGCGGCAGGCAGCGCAACTGCACGCACCAGGCTTCGGGCAGCAGGCGCCTGCGCAGCGCCCACAAGGGCCAAGCGGCCAGCACCGCCTGCGCGGTCCACAAGGCCACTCCGCTGCGCCATGGCAGCGTCACCGCCTTCATCGGCGGCACGCCGGCCCAGGCCAGCAACGCGAAGCTGGCGACGAAGATCGGCCCGGCGACGCCGGCCACGATGGGCAGCGCCTCCTTCAACGAACGCAGCAGCTCGTGCAGGACTTCGCGGGTGCGTTCGAGGCGGACGGGGACGAGCGTGGTCTTCAGGATGGCCTTCCTGCGGCCCGAGCCGCGGAGAGCGCCTGCGCCGGCATGGGTGCACGTGCACCGACGATGGGTTCCCGCCACTGGCGCTGGCAACCAGGCACGGGATTCAAGGATGCTCCCGGAGCGCCAGCGACCGTGGGGCTCATTGTCTCGCGAGCACCGGCCCCAGCGCGATGCCAGTATGCGTGCGACTGGCCACCAGGTGCTCCGGCGTGCCTTCTGCCACCAGCCTGCCGCCTGCGGAGCCGCCTTCCGGGCCCATGTCGATCACCCAGTCGGCCTCGGCGATGACATCGAGGTCGTGCTCGATGACGACCACGCTGTGGCCGCCATCGGTGAGCCGGTGCAGCACCTTGATCAGCTTGGCGACGTCGGCCATGTGCAGGCCCACCGTCGGCTCGTCGAGCACGTAGAGCGTGTGCGGCGCCCTCTGGCCGCGGCGGCCCACCTCGTCGCGCACCTTGCTCAGTTCCGTGACGAGCTTGATGCGTTGCGCCTCGCCGCCGGACAGCGTCGGCGACGGCTGGCCCAGCGTCAGATAGCCCAAGCCCACGTCCTGAAGCAGTTGCAGCGGATGCGCGATGGACGGCATGCTGGCGAAGAACTCCACGGCCTCGTCCACCTCCATCTGCAGCACGTCGCCGATGCTCTTGCCGCGCCACGTGACGGCCAGCGTCGCCGGGTTGAAACGCGCGCCGTGGCACAGGTCGCAGCCCACCTTCACGTCGGGCAGGAAGCTCATCTCGATGGTGCGCACGCCCTGGCCTTCGCAACCCGGGCAACGACCGCCGTTGGCGCCGCCGGTGTTGAAGCTGAAGCGCCCCGCGGCGTAGCCGCGCGCCTTGGCCTCCAGCGTCTCGGCGAACAGCTTGCGGATCGCGTCCCAGAAACCGATGTAGGTGGCCGGGCACGAGCGCGGCGTCTTGCCGATGGGGGTCTGGTCGACCTCCAGCACGCGATCGACGATGTGCCAGCCCTCCACCGACTCGCAGCCGACAGGCTCCGCCTGGCCGCGGTTGCTCACCAGCGTGGCGACGCTGGCCAGCAGGACGTCGCGCGCGATCGTGCTCTTGCCCGATCCGCTGACGCCGGTGACGGCCACCAGCCGCTTCAACGGCACGCGCACCGGCATGCCCTGCAGGTTGTGCAGCTTGGCGCCGATGATCGTGATGTGCGTGGCGGCGCCGGCGTCGTCGGCCGCGAAGGCGACCTCGCGGCGCGGCTGCATCGGGTGCGTCTGCGGATGCGCCAAGCAACGTCCGGTCACGGATTCGGGCACCGCCGACAGGTCGGCCGCCTTGCCCTGGGCCACCAGCCGGCCGCCGCGCTTGCCGGCGCCGGGGCCGATGTCGATCAGGTGGTCGGCGCGGCGGATCGTGTCCTCGTCGTGTTCCACCACCACCAGCGTGTTGCCTTGCGAGCCCAGGCGCGCGAGTGCGTCCAGCAGGATCTTGTTGTCGCGCGGATGCAGGCCGATCGTCGGCTCGTCGAGCACGTAGCAGACGCCCTGCAGGTTGGAGCCCAGCTGCGCCGCGAGACGGATGCGCTGAGCCTCGCCACCGGACAGCGTCGGCGCCGCGCGATCGAGCGTCAGGTAGTTCAGGCCGACGTCCTCCAGGAAGACGAGGCGGCTGCGGATCTCGCTGACCACGTCGCGCGCGATGTCGGCGTCGCGGCCGACCAGTTGCAACGATTCGACCCACTTGCGCACGTCCGATACGGCCCACTGCGCCACGTCGGTGATCGCCTGATCCTCGAACTTGATCGCGCGCGGTGCGGGTGCCAGGCGCGCGCCGTGGCAATCCGGGCAGGCCGCGTCGTGCAGTTCCTCGGCGTCGGGCTCCTTCGTGATGAAGGCCTGCTCGCGGCCGCGCTCGTTCTCGTCGCGCACGGAGTCGTCGAACGCGGCACGCTGTTCGCGCGTCAGCGCCAGGCCGGTGCCGACGCAACCCGGGCACCAGCCGTGCTTGCTGTTGTACGAGAACATGCGCGGGTCGGGCTCGCCGTAGCTGGTGCCGCAGGTGGGGCAAGCGCGCTTGGTGGAGAACACCTTCACGCTGCCGATGCCCAAGGTCGAATGGCCCAGATCCATGGCCTCGACGAGGCCCTCGAGCGGCGTGAGCAGATGCATGACGCCCTTGCCCGTGTCAAGCGCCTTGGCCAGCAACGCGCGCAGCTCGGCCTCGCGCTCCGGCACGATCACCAGGTCGCCCACCGGCAGCTCCAGCGTGTGCTCCTTGAAGCGATCCAGGCGCGGCCACGGATCCACCTTCACGAACTCGCCGTCCACGCGCAGGTGCGTATGCCCGCGCGCCTTGGCCCACTTGGCCAGGTCGGTGTAGACGCCCTTGCGCGCCACCACCAGCGGCGCGAGCAGGCCCACGTGCTGCCCGCGATGGTCGCGCAGCAGCTGCGCGGCGATGCTCTCGACGCTCTGCGGTTTCACCGGGCTGCCGTCGTGGATGCAGTGCTGGATGCCCAGCTTGACCCACAGCAGGCGCAGGAAGTGCCACACCTCCGTCGTGGTCGCGACCGTGCTCTTGCGACCGCCGCGCGACAGCCGCTGCTCGATGGCCACCGTCGGCGGGATACCGTACACCGCATCCACTTCGGGGCGTCCGGCCGGCTGCACGATGCTGCGCGCATAGGCGTTGAGCGACTCCAGGTAGCGCCGCTGGCCTTCGTTGAACAGGATGTCGAACGCGAGCGTGCTCTTGCCGGAGCCGGACACGCCGGTGACCACCGTGAACTTGCCGCGCGGGATGGCGACGTCGATGCCCTTGAGGTTGTGCTCGCGCGCGTTGACGATGCGGATCGATTCGTCGTCGGCCGAACTCGCCGTCGAACGACGGCGCTTGCTGACCAGCGACTGCAGGCTCGGTCCGTCCTTGCTGTCGTCGCGCGCCCCTTCGGCCTTGTAGCGGGCGTCCTCGACGGCCGCGTAGCGCGCGTGCTTTTCGCGTGCGACGTCGGAGGCCGCGTAACGCTCCAGCCCCAGCGTCTCTTCGTAGTCGCGCAGCGCGCGCCCCGTGTGCGAGCGCGTGTTGGCCTTCAGGTCCTCGGGCGTACCGACGCCCACCAGCTCGCCGCCGGCCTCGCCGCCTTCCGGCCCGAGGTCCACCAGCCAGTCGGCGGAGCGGATCACGTCCAGGTTGTGCTCGATGATGATCAGCGAGTGGCCGGCCTCCAGCAGCCGGCGCAGCGAACGCATCAGCTTGGCGATGTCGTCGAAGTGCAGGCCCGTGGTGGGTTCGTCGAACAGGAACAGCGTGCCCTTCTTCGCCGCGGCCTGCTGCGGCCCTTGCGCGGCCTCGGCCAGGAAGCCGGCCAGCTTCAGGCGCTGCGCCTCGCCGCCCGACAGCGTGGGCACCGGCTGGCCCAGCTTCACGTAGTCCAGGCCGACGTCGACGATGGGCTGCAGGCGGCGGATCACCTCGCGGTCATCCGCAAACAGTTGAACCGCTTCGCTGACGGTCAGGTCCAGCGTGTCGGCGATCGACAGCTGGCGGTCGCGCCGCACCAGGTGCGCGTCCAGCATCTCGGCGCGAAAGCGCTTGCCGTCGCAATCGGGGCAGCGCAGGTAGACGTCGGACAGGAACTGCATCTCGACGTGCTCGAAGCCCGAACCGCCGCACGTGGGGCAGCGGCCGTCGCCCGCGTTGAACGAGAACATGCCGGCGCCGTAGTTGCGCTCGATGGCCACCGGCGTGGTGGCGAACAGCTTGCGGATCTCGTCGAACGCGCCGACGTAGCTGGCCGGATTCGAGCGCGCCGTCTTGCCGATCGGGCTCTGGTCCACGAACACCGCTTCCGACAGCCAGTCCGCGCCGAGCAGCGCCTCGTGCTTGCCGGGCGTCTCGGTGGGCTTGCCGAAGTGGCGCGCCAGCGCCGGGTACAGCACGTCCTGCATCAGCGTGCTCTTGCCCGAGCCGCTGACGCCGGTGACCACCACCAGGCGTTGCAGCGGGAACTCCACCGTCACGTTGCGCAGGTTGTGCTCGGTGGCCCCCTGCACGATCAGCCGCGGCGTGGACTCGCCCACCGCGCGGCGGATGCCCATGCCCACCTGCTTGCGCGCGCCCAGGTAGGCGCCGGTGAGCGTGTCGGCCAGCTTCGCGGCTTCGGGCTCGCCGTCGAACACGATCTGGCCGCCCTTCTCGCCCGGGCCGGGGCCCATGTCGATCAGGCGGTCGGCGGCCAGCATCACGGCAGGATCGTGTTCCACCACCACCAGCGTGTTGCCGGCGTCGCGCAGGCGTTGCATCGCCTCGACGATGCGGTGCATGTCGCGCGGATGCAGGCCGATCGACGGCTCGTCCAGCACGAACAGCGTGTTGACCAGCGACGTGCCGAGCGCGGTGGTGAGGTTGATGCGCTGCACCTCGCCGCCCGACAGCGTGCGGCTCTGGCGATCGAGCGTCAGATAGCCGATGCCGACGTCGTTGAGGTATTTCAGGCGCGTGCAGATCTCGTCGAGCAGCAACTTCAGCGCGTCGTCGGGCAGGTTGTCCGGCGTGTGCTGCATGTCGAAGAATCGTCGAAGACGATCGATCGACAACAGCATCATGTCGTGCAGGCCCAGGCCCGGCAACGCCTCGAGCTGCTCGCGCGTCCAGTCCACGCCGCGCGGCAGGTGGCGTTTCTCGGGCGGCAGCACGCTGTCGGCCTGCGCCTTGGTGCCGATGCGCCACAGCTGCGCCTCCAGCTTCAGGCGCGCGCCGTCGCAAGTCGGGCACTTCGTGTAGCTGCGGTACTTGGACAGCAGCACGCGGATGTGCATCTTGTAGGCCTTCGATTCGAGATACTCGAAGAAGCGCTTGATGCCGTACCACTGCTTGTGCCAGTTGCCGTTCCAGTTCGGCGACCCCTCGATGACCCATTGGCGCTGCGACTCGGACAGCATGTTCCACGCGGTGTCGCGCGGAATGCCGGCGTCGCCCGCGTACTTGATCAGGTCGTCCTGCTGCTCTTTCCACGCCGGCGTCTGTATCGTCTTGACCGCGCCGTTGCGCAGCGTCTTCTTCTCGTCCGGCACCACCAGGCCCCAGTCGACGCCGATCACGCGGCCGAAGCCGCGGCAGGTCTCGCAGGCGCCGAACGCCGAGTTGAACGAGAACAGCGCCGGCTGCGGATCGTCGTAGCGCAGGTCGCTCTCGGGGCAGTGCAGCCCCGTCGACCAGCGCCAGCGGATGCCGGGGTCGGCGGCTTCGGCGCTCTCGGGCAGCACGTCGACATTGAGACGGCCCTGGCCGCGCTTCAACGCCAGCTCGATGGCCTCGACCACGCGTACCTTCTCGACGTTGCCGACGCGAAAGCGATCGGCCACGACGTCGAGCAGCTTGCGTTCGCCCTTCTCGTCGCGGATCGTGCGCTCGCCATGCACGCGCGTGAAGCCGCTGGTGGACAGCCACTGCATCACTTCCTCGGCCGTCGTGTTGGCCGGCAGTTCCACCGGGAAGGTGACCGCCACGCGCGGATCGCCCTGCGCCGCCGCGCGCTCGAGCAGGTCGGCATAGATCGTGTCCGCCGTGTCGTGGCGCACCGGCAGCGCCGTGACGCGATCGAACAGCGCCGCAGCGCGGCCGAACAACAGCTTCAGGTGATCGTTGAGCTCGGTCATCGTGCCGACCGTCGAGCGCGAGCTGCGCACCGGATTGGTCTGGTCGATGGCGATCGCCGGCGGCACGCCTTCGACGTGGTCGACGGCCGGCCTGTCCATGCGATCGAGGAACTGCCGCGCGTACGCCGAGAACGTCTCGACGTAGCGTCGCTGGCCTTCCGCATACAGCGTGTCGAACACCAGGCTCGACTTGCCCGACCCGCTCGGCCCCGTCACCACGGTCAGTTCGCCGGTGCGGATATCGAGGTCGAGATTCTTCAGGTTGTGCTGCCGCGCGCCGCGGATGCGGATAAGCCCGCTCATGAAGGTCCTTTGGAGGGTAGGCCGAAGATTCTAGGGGTCGACGCCCTCCGCGGTGCATTCCTTTTCAACACCCTTCAATTCTGTAGGCCGAGCCTTGGAAAATCCCCGCACGCACCCATATGAACACCCAGGGCCCGTTCAGACCCCGAACAGGCCGCGCAGATAGGGCGTCAGGAAGCGTCCCGCCGGATCCATCTTCTCGCGCAGCCCCAGGAAGTCGTCCCAGCGCGGGTACAGGCGCGACAGCTGCGCCGCCTTGAGCGAATGCACCTTGCCCCAGTGCGGCCGCCCGCCATGGTTCAGGCAGATCGCCTGCACCGCCTCGAAGTAGTCCTCGAACGGCATCCCGCGGTACTGGTGCACCGAGATTTGGACGCTGTCGCGCCCATGGTTCGGGCTCAGCCAGATGTCGTCGCCGCGCACCCAGCGGTACTCGAGCGGGAACATCAGCGGGAACTCGCGCCTGGCGATCAACGCCTTGATCTCGCGCAAGGCGTCGGCGCCGCGCTCGGCCGGCAGCGACCACTCCATCTCGTTGAAGCGCACCGCGCGCACCGTCGACAGCATCGACCAGCTCGCATCCACCTGCTCGCTGTGCGACAGCAGCGACGCGCAGAAGCGGCTCAGCGACGGGCACATGGCGGGCACCGCCTTGCCGATGTCGCACAGCAGCCCGAACGCCGCGTTCTCCAGCACCACGTCGCTGAACCAGCGCCCGAGGCCGACCCGGTCGACCGGTGCGTCGGTGGTGTTCCAGGTCTTCGTCAGCACGCTCTCGGTGTGCGGCAGCCAGTAGAACTCGAACGAGCGATTGGCAGCGACGAGGGCGTCGGCCTGCGCGAGGCATTCCTCGAGATCCATCTTGCCGCGCTCCAGCCGCAGGCGGAACGCCGGCACCAGCTCCAGGCTGACCTCGGTGAGCACGCCCAGGCTGCCGAGTGCGACGCGGCCGCCGGCGAACAGCTGCGCGTTTTCCGTCGGCGATGCGATGAGTTCACGGCCATCGGCCGTGACGAACTTCAGCGCGGCGATCTGGGTGGCGAGGTTGCCGAAGCCGATTCCGGTGCCGTGCGTGCCGGTGCTGGTGGCGCCCGCGATGGACTGCACGTTGATGTCGCCCAGGTTCTCCATCGCGAGCCCGCGTTGCGCGAACGCGCTGCCGAGCGCGTACAGGCGCGTGCCGGCGTGCACGCGCGCGACACGCGATGCGGCGTCGATATCGATCACGCCCTGCAGCTTGTCCAGCGACACGATCACGCCGTCGCTGGCCACCAGCGGGCTGAACGAATGGCCGGCGCCGACCAGGCGCACCGATTTGCCGTCACGCGCGGCGTCGGCGAGCGTGCGCGCCAACTGGGCGCTGCTGTCCGGCATCAACACCGGCGTGCGCGGGCACTCGACATACCCCGACCAGTTCTTCCACATCCTCGTGACCTCGGTTCGTCCAGCTCAGAAGAAACATTGGCCGTCGCCGCGGTAGGTGGCGACCTTGTCGACCACCGCACCGCCTTCGATCAGCAGCAACTCGTTGAAACGCTCGCACAGTTCGCCGGCCTTCGCATGCCGGAACAGCAGCGGATCGCCGACCGCCAGCGCGGCGCCTGGCGGCACGCGCACCGGCGTCTGCACCTCGCCCGTGCCTTCGGTGGCGATCAGCCTGCAGCCTGCGGGCAGCCAGGGTCGCGGCATGCGATCCGGGCCGCCCGGGCCCGAGGCCGGATAGCCGCCGCCGGCACAGGTGACGATGCCCGGCGCCGGCATGCGCGTCACCGCCAGCGCGAAGCCGGCGGCCGGGCGGCCACGGAAGGCCCGGTAGTGGTCGAACAACGTCGGCACGTACAGGCCGGAGCCGGCCGCCAGCTCGGTGACGCTGGCGTCCCCGCGCGTGCTCTCGAAGCTGCCGGTGCCGCCGCCATTGACGAAGCGCAGCGCGTGCCCGGCGGCGGCCAGCGCGGCGACGGTCGCGCGGCGGCGCTCGTTGACCTCGGGAATCGAGCGCCGCTTCAACAGCCGGATCACGGCGCTCTTGAGCCGCTGGCCGGGCACGTCGTCCATCAGTCCGGCGATCTGGCTCTCGTAGCCCATCAGGCCGTCCAGTCGCAACGATGCATGGCGCGCGATGGCGCCAGCGAGCGCCACGGCCTTGGCCGCGCTGTCGACCGGCGACCGACGCACGCCGAAGTGCAGGCCCGGGAAATCGGACGACATGTCGAGGTCGATCGCCACCGGCAACACGACGCCCTCGGCCTGGGCGACGGCCGCGATGCGCACGACCTGCGCCGCGCCGTCCACCATCAGCGTGATGCTGCGGCCCGCGCGCACCTGCGCCGCCACGGCGCGCAAGTGGCCGGTCTCCACCGACGGATAGGCCACCAGCAGGTCGTCGAAGCCCAGCGTCGCGAGCCATGCGGCCTCGGCCGGCGAATAGCACATCAGCCCCTGGAAATACGGTCCTGCAGCCAGCAGCCGGCGCAGGATCGCCACCGAGCGGATCGACTTCGTCACCAGCCGGATCGGCAGCCCTCCGCTGCGCGTGCGCAGGTCGGCCAGGTTGGCGGCCAGCGCATCGAGGTCGATGAAGGCGGCGGGCAGGCGGGCGCCGACCAGCGCGTCGCGGTAGTGGCCGTAGCCGGGCGTGGCAGCGCTCATGCAGTCTTCCGGTGGGATTTGTGCGCCTCGAGGGTCGCGGTCAGCATGCCCTTGTGCTGGTCGATCAACTGCTCGCGCAGCGGCGATTCGAGCGCCAGCGCCAGACGTGCGGCGGCGCCGGTGAGTTCGGAGACCAACAGCGCCAGCGCGTGAACGCCGTCCCAGGGCGGGCGATTCAGGATGCGCAGCAGCGGCGGCACGAGGAACTCCGCGGTGCTGCGCGTGTCTTCGAGATCGAGCTCGCGCAGGCTCGGGTCGCTCTGGGCGCCGGCCCACACGGCCAGGGCGTCGGGCTGGTCGCGGTAATGCGCGAAGTACGCGTCGACGAGGTGATGGACGGCAGCGGCCACGGGCGGCGATCCGGCATGGCCGGCCAGCAGGCTGGCCACGGCGTCCTGCAGCAGCAGTCGCACGCGCACCAGGTCGCGCTTGGCGAGTTCGCGGATGATGGACGACTTGGACGGGAAGTACTGGTAGATGGAGCTGATCTGCACCCCGGCCCGCCGCGCCACTTCGCGCATCGCCAGCGCCTCCGCGCCCTGTTCCACGACCAGCGCCAGCGCGACCTCGAGAATGGCCTCGACGCGCAGCCGGCTGCGCTCCTGCTGCGGCTGGCGGCCGACATCGGCAACGTTTGCGCGCAGGCCGGGCGACGGAGATTCGAGCGGGTTGGTCATCATTGACATATGAGCGTTGATCACATTATATTATGATCAACGCTCACATTCAAGCCCATGCCATGACGGACTCCCGGACGCCCGCCAACCCTGCCACCCGCCCCGACCTGTCGCTGGCGGCGTTGCTGCGCCTGGCCTGCGCGTATGCGATCGCCACCAACGGCACGATCCTGATGCCGCCCATCGTGGGCGCGCTGATGAACCGGTTCGGCGTCGGGGCGGACGCGGGCACCGGCATCGCCGCCCTGGAGATCGCGGGCATCGCCATCAGCTGCGCGATCTTTCCGCGCTGGATCGCCCGCGCACCGCGCCGCCTGGCCTGGATCGCGACGCTCGGCACGCTGCTCGCGCAGGCGACCAGCGCCTGGATGCCCAGCCTGGCGGCGTTGGGCGCGGCGCGCCTCGTCACCGGCCTGTTCGAAGGCGCGCTGTTCGTCGTCGTCGCGGCCAGCCTCTCCAACCGCGCCGCGGCCGAGCGCGCGTGGGGCGTGATCATCCTGGTCTCGGGCGTGATCGACTGCGCGCTGCTGGTGGGTGCCTACGCGCTGCCGCCCGAGTTCACCAGCCAGTGGCTCTTCGTCATCATCGCAGCCGCCTTCGCGCTGATCGCCTGGCCTGCCGGCGCGGCCGGCGCCGATGCGCACCAGACATCGACCGCCCAGGCATTGCCCAGGCAGACACATCGGCTGAACATGCTGATCCCGATCTGGGCCGTGATGATCCTGGTCTATTGCGTGCTGTCCGCGCAATGGGCGCTCGCCGACGTCGTCGGCCATGACCTGGGCATCGCGCCCGAACGCATCGGCCCGGTGCTGGCGCTGGTGTCGCTGCTGGGCACCGTGGGCGCGCTCGCCGCCTCGCATCGTCGCAGCCACGAGTTGCGCCTGCCCATCCTGTGGACAGCGCAGCTGATCATGGCCGGCGCGGTGCTGTGGTTCTTCGTCGTCCGCGGCCTGCCCGGCTTCTTCGCCGCGCAGTTGCTCGTCTCGTTCTCGTTCTACGCGGTGACGCCGTTCCTCACGGCACGCCTGTCCGGCCTCGACGCCGACGGCTCGCTGCTGTCACGCAGCATCGTCGTCACGTTCGCCGCCGCCTTCGTCGGCACCGCGCTGGCGGGCACGCTGCTGACGCAGCTGGGCGCGCTCGGATGCGGACTCGCGCTGGGCGCGTGCGCGCTGCTGTCGATGCCGTTCGCGTGGAAGGCGTTCGGGCGCTGAAGCGCCGTCAGTCGCCAGCGAAGAAGCTGCCGACCCAGGCGAAATGCGCCGGCGTGTTCAATGCCGGCGCGTGACCGCACCCCGGCACGGTGATCAGCGTCGCACGCGGCCCGCGGGTGGTCATCTCCCGGGCGATCGCCGGCTCCAGCAGATCGGAGTCCGCGCCCCGCAGCACCAGGACGGGAATCGCCAGGCGATCCCACGCGTCCCACTGGTCGTAGTCGTTCGGGTGGTGGGTGAACTGCATCACCATCGCCGGGTCGTAGTGCGGCGTCACGCGGCCGTCGGGCAGGCGCCGCGTCGACGACTCGGCCAGCCGACGCCACTGCAGGTCGGTGAGCGCGCCGTACGGCTTGTAGATCGTGCGGAAGTAGCGCTCCAGTTCGCTCACCGTCTCGAAGGCCGGCGGGCTGCCGGCGTAGTTGCGGATGCGCTCGATTGCCGACGCAGCGATCTGCGGGCCGATGTCGTTGAGCACCAGTTTGTCGATGCGGCCGTGCAGCGATCCGGCGGCGGCGTGCAGGCCCAGCGCACCCCCCATCGACGTGCCGAGCCAATGCACGCGCGCCAGGCCGAGATGGTCGAGCAGCGCCGCCGCCAGCTTCTCGTAGTGCGCGAAGCAGTACTCGACCGCAGGGGCGCGGCTCCACTGCGACAGCCCGCGGCCGATCGTGTCGGGGCAGATCACGCGATAGCGTTGCGCGAGGTGGGCCGCGATGTCGTCCATGTCGCGGCCCGTGCGCGCCAGGCCGTGCCAGGCGACCACGGTCTCGGCATGGCCGGCGCCCCATTCCATGTAATGCAGCTCGGAGCCAAGGACCTGCGCGTAGTTCGAACTCGGGATCATCGCTTGCTCTCGGGTGTCAGGCACGGCGGAGACGATAGCGCGTTTGCGTGTTTTCGCGCCATGCAGGTTTCATCGCGGTACGCCGTTACGATCCGGGTTCGCCCGCCCTTCCCGCTTCAGGTGCCCCATGACCACGCTCGAGTTCTCGCCGTTGCCCGTCCCCGCCTCCATCGGCGGCGAATCGCCGTTCTGGCATCCGCACGAACAGGCGCTCTATTGGGTGGACATCCCGGGCCACAAGCTCAACCGCTTCACGGTCGCGTCCGCCGCGCATTCCGAATGGTCGTTCCCCACCGAGGTCGCCAGCATCGCCCCACGTCCGGACGGCGGCGTGGTGATGGCCCGGCGCGACGGCATCTTCCACTTCGACGTCGAGACCGGCGAGAGCCAGCGCATCGTCGCGGCGCCGTACGACACGAAGAAGCTGCG
>Ga0302157_10004075_pt1 | contig 16051 bp, 15 predicted proteins | sample I_Bog_N3_3_FD_193502 | JGI IMG/M metagenome (GOLD analysis project Ga0302157, IMG submission 193502) | Peat permafrost microbial communities from Stordalen Mire near Abisko, Sweden - I_Bog_N3_3 | ecosystem: Environmental > Terrestrial > Soil > Wetlands > Peat | place: Sweden: Abisko, Stordalen...
GCGTCGCCCCCGGCGTTGCGCGACGTCGTGTTCACGTTCGGCGCAACGACGCTGCACGTGCCGCACTGGATCTGGTACGCGCTCGGCCTCCTCGCGGTGCTCGGCACCACGCACGCCGTCAACTTGACGGACGGGCTCGACGGACTCGCGGGCGGGACCGTCCTGCCGCCGCTCGCGGTGTTCGCGTGGCTCGGATGGCATGCCGGGGTCGACGGCGTAACGTTCATCGACGTCGCGCTGGCGGCGTCGGTGATCGGATTCCTCGCATACAATCGTCATCCGGCTCGCGTCTTCATGGGCGATACGGGAGCGCTCGCACTCGGCGGCGTGCTCGCGGGGAGCGCGATCTTGACCGGAACGCATCTGCTCTTGCCGCTCGTCGGCGGCGTGTTCGCGGCCGAAGCAATCTCCGTCATCCTTCAGGTAGCGTACTTTAAAATGACTCGTAAACGGATCTTTCGCATGAGCCCGCTCCACCATCATTTCGAACTCGGCGGCTGGCCCGAAACGAAGGTCACCGCGCGCTTCTGGACCGCGTCGGCGCTGCTCTCGCTCGCCGGCGTGGCGCTCGCACGATGACGCCGCAGCCGGACGCGGCGGGCCGCTTCGACGAACGCGAACGCGTGCTCGTGATCGGCCTCGGCCGCAGCGGCATCGCGAGCGCGCAGGTGCTCCGCGCGCGCGGCGCCACCGTGTTCGTGACCGACGAGAAGCCGCGCGCGGAACTCGCCGCCACGATCGCGGACCTCGAGCGCGCCGCGGTACGTTTCGTTCCCCCGGAGGCGCTACGCGAACTCTTCGGCGAGTTGACCGTGTGCGTGCTCTCGCCCGGCGTGCCGCTCAACGGCGCGCTCGTGCGCGAGGTGCAAGCGGCGCGCGTTCCCGTCTACTCCGAAATCGAAGTTGCCTACCGCATCTGCAAGGCGCCGATGGTGGCGATCACCGGCACCAAGGGCAAGACCACGACCACGGCGCTCGTCGGTGCGATGTTCCGCGGCGCCGGGAAGACGACGTACGTCGGCGGCAACATCGGCAACGCGCTGATCAAGGAGACGGTGGCCGCGCGACCCGAGGACTGGGTGATCGCGGAAGTGTCGTCGTTCCAACTGGAATCGATCCGTTCGTTCAAGCCGCGCATCGCGACGATCCTGAACCTCTCGCCCGATCATCTCGACCGCTACCATTCGATGGACGAGTATAGCGAAGCGAAGTTCCGCATCTTCGCAAACCAGGGCGCCCGGGACACGTTCGTCGGCAACCTCGACGACGCGCTCGTCGGCGCGCTCGCCGAAGGCGAGGGAGCGAAGCGAATTCCGGCGCGCGCGCTCTGGTTCGGCTTGACTCCGCGCCGCATGAGCACGCTCTACGTGCGCAACGAGCGCATCACGTACGCGCCGCCCACGGGCGATCCGCGCCCGATCGAGATCATGCCGGTCGCGGAGATCCCGCTCGTGGGCCGTCACAACGTGGCGAACGTCCTCGCAGCGCTGCTGATCGGTCTCGCGGCCGAACTCGATCCCGAGGCACTCCGCGCGGCCGTGCGCGCGTTCGAGCCGTTGCCGCACCGCTTGCAGCGCGTCGCCGTGCAGAACGGCGTCACGTACGTGGACGATTCGAAGTCGACCAATCCGGGCTCGGTCGTGGCCGCGTTGCAATCGTTCGCCGCGCCGATCGTGTTGATCGCGGGCGGTAAATCGAAGCGCACCGATTTCCGCGCGATGGGCGAGGCGATCGAGAAGCACGCGAAGGCGGTCGTGCTCATCGGTGAGGCGGCAGACGAGATGTCCGACGTGCTCGGCGCGTCGAGCGTGGCCCGCGCCGCGTCGATGGACGAGGCGGTCGCGATCGCGCGCGGTCTCGCCGCGTCCGGCGACGTCGTGTTGCTTTCGCCCGGCTGCGCGTCGTTCGACATGTTCGCGTCGGCGGAGGCGCGCGGCGACGCGTTCGCCGCCGCCGTCAACGCCGTGGCGGCCGCGCGTGGTTGAACGCGAGCCCGGGCCCGCGCCCGATACGGCGTTGATCGCGACGGTCGGCGCGCTCGTCGCGATCGGCCTCGTGATGATCTTCAGCGCGTCGAGCGCGTTCGCGGTCGAAGAACATCAGGACGCGGCCTACTTTCTCAAACGGCAAGTCGTGTGGCTCGCGCTCGGCGTCGCCGCCGCGTTCGGCGCGTATCGCATCGATCATCGCGTGTTGCGGCGGGCCGCGCCGTACACGCTCGTTGCGACGATCGTGGCGCTCGGGCTCCTGTTCGTGCCGCACGTCGGCACGATCGTGGGCGGCTCGAGCCGCTGGATCGGCGCGGGACCCGTGCGCTTCGAACCCTCGGAATTCGCGAAGCTCGCACTCGTGCTCTATCTCGCGTCGGCGCTCGCACGCAAGGGCGACCGCATCCGGTCGCTCGTGCACGGCGTGTTTCCGCTCGCCTTCGTGAGCGGCGCCATGGCGATGCTCGTGGTGAAGCAACCGGATCTCGGCACGGCGACGCTCTTGGCGCTCACGGCCGGTACGATGCTGTACGTGGCCGGCGCGCGGCTCGTGCATCTGGGGCTCGTGCTCGCCGTGGTCGTGCCGCCGGCGTTCCTGCTCGTGCGCCACGATCCGTATAAGTGGGGCCGCGTCACGGCCTTTCTCGATCCGACGAAGGATCCGCTCGGCCGCGGCTTCCACATCCTCCAGTCGCTCTACGCGCTCGGCAACGGCGGCTGGTTCGGCGTCGGGCTCGGCTTCTCGCACCAGAAATACTTTTGGCTGCCCGAGGCGCATACGGATTTCATCGCGGCGATCATCGGTGAAGAAACGGGATTCCTCGGCATCGCGATCGTCGTGACGCTCTTCCTCATCTTCGCCTACCGTGCGATTCGCATCGCGCTGCGGGCCAACGATCGCTTCGGTTTCTTTCTCGCGATCGGATGCACCGCGACGATCGTGATCCAGGCGTTCGTGAACCTCGGCGTCGTCTCGTCCTCGTGGCCCGTGACGGGCGTGCCGCTTCCGTTCGTCTCGTTCGGCGGTGCGTCGCTCGTCACGTCGCTCGTGGCCGCGGCGCTCGTCGTCAACGTCGGACGTACGCGCGCGCCGGCCGCTTCGCCGTAACCGGCGGCGGAGCGTCGCGCTGAAGATCGTGCTGACCGGCGGCGGGACGGGCGGCCACATCTATCCCGGACTCGCAATCGCCGAGGCGCTCGGCGAGGATCCGGCGTGCGCGCCGCTCGAGGTCTTGTTCGTGGGCACGCGCGACCGCCTCGAAGCGCAGATCGTGCCGAAGGCCGGCGTGCCGATCGCGTTCGTGCACGCCGCGCCGCTCGCGCGCCGCTTCTCCGCTCGCGATCCGTTCGCGCTCGTGCGAACGCTCGGCGCGAACGCGGCGGGACTCTTCGAGTCGCTCGCGATCTTGCAGCGCGCGCGGCCCGACGTGTTGATCGCGACGGGCGGATACGTCGCGCTGCCGGTGGTCGCCGCGCTACGCGTGCTGCGCCTGTTCGGCCGGTCGCGTGCGAGGACCGCGCTCTTGGAACCGAACGCCGTTGCCGGCATGACGAACCGCCTCCTCGCGCCGCTGGTCGACGAGGTGTGGTACGCGATCGCTCCGGCTCGTCCGCTGCGCGCGCGCGAACGCGTGGTCGGGACCCCCGTGCGCACGTCGATGCGGCGCGCGATGGATGCGGCCGAAGCGCGGGCGACGCTCGGTTTGGACGCGCACAAGACCACGATCGTCGTGATGGGCGGGAGCCAAGGCGCGGCCTCGCTCAACGCCGCCGTCGCCGCGTTGCTCGAACGCGGCGTTCCCGCCGCGTGGCAGTTCGTCGTGATCGCGGGCGCCCGGGAGTTCGAAGCGGTGCGGGCGCGGCTCTCCGCCCGCGCGGCGGCGACCGTCGTTCCGTATCTCGACGATCCGCGCGCCGCATTCGCGGCCGCCGACCTCGTCGTCGCGCGCGCCGGCGCATCGACGCTCGGCGAACTCGCGGCGACGGCGACGCCCGCACTGCTCGTGCCGTATCCGCACGCCACGGGCGACCACCAGCAGCACAATGCGGAGGCGTACGCGGCGTCGGGCGCGGCGCGCGTGCTCGCGGACCGGGAACTCGGCGATCGCTTCGGCGGCGTGCTCGCCGAGATGCTCGCGGAACCGGCACTCACCGGGCTGCGCGACGCGGCGCGCGGGCTCGCGCAGAGCGACCCGCGCGCCACGATCGTCGCGCGGGTGAAGGCGTTCTCCGCTTCGAACAAGGCCCTTCCGTGAGGCTCTCGCCGGCGGTGCATTTTATCGGGATCAGCGGCATCGGCATGTCCGCGCTGGCGCGCGTGCTCTTGCAGCGCGGATACACCGTCACGGGTTCCTCCGACCGGCGCACGGACTTGACGGAACGTCTCGTTGCCGAAGGCGCGCTCGTTCACGTCGGACATGCGGCCGCGCATCTCGGCGGCGCCGGCACGGTCGTGGTCAGCACGGCGATCGCACCGGGCAATCCGGAGCTCGCGGCGGCGCGCGAACGCGGACTCGAAGTCGTGCATCGCGGCGCGCTGCTCGCGCGGCTCATGCACGAACGTCGCGGTATCGCGATCGCGGGCACGCATGGCAAGACGACGACCACGGCGATGGTCGCGCGCGTGCTCGAAGCGGGCGGACTCGATCCGACGGTGATCGTGGGCGGCGAGCGCATCGACACGCTCACCAACGCGCGCGACGGCGCGGGCGCGTGGCTCGTGAGCGAAGCCGACGAATCCGATGGCTCGTTTCTCGACCTCCGGCCCGAGATCGCGGTCGTGACGAACGTGGAGAACGACCACATCGATTCCGACGCGGAGCTGCCGCGTTTGATCGAGGCGTTCGAACGCTTCGTCGCAAGCGTGCCGCCGCACGGGCTCGTGCTCTTCGGCAGCGACGACGCGCGCGCGGCCGCGCTCGCCGCCGGCACGCGCGCCGCGCGCACGCGCACCTTCGGTTTCGGCGCGCGTGCCGACGTCCGCGCGAGCGAGGCCACGTACGCCGATTTCGGTTCGCGCTTCGATGCGAGCGTCGATGGAACGCTGCTCGGCGAGATCGTGCTCGCGGTTCCCGGCGCGATCAACGTCCTCGACGCGCTGCCCGCCGTTGCGATCGGACGCGAACTCGGCATCCCCTTCGCGACGATCGCGCGCGCGCTCGCGGGCTTTCGCGGCGTGCGCCGGCGCTTCGAAATCTTGGCACGCACGCCGCGCATGACGCTCGTGGACGATTACGCGCACCATCCGACCGCGGTCGCCGCCACGATCGCCGCGGCGCGCGAGAATTTCTCGGGCCCGCTCGTCGTCGCGTTCCAACCGCACCGCTACACGCGAACGCGCTATCTCGCGGACGATTTCGCGCGCGCGCTCCGCGGCGCCGATCTCGTGATTCTGTGCGACGTGTACGCCGCGTCGGAAGCGCCGCTCCCCGGCGTCGATGCGCGCCTGATCGGTGGGCCGCTCGCGGCCTTGGGAACGCGGGTCGAGTACGTTGCCGATATCGCCGACCTGCCCGCGTATGCGCTCGCCAACGTTCCCGAGGGCGCGCTCGTCCTCGCGCTCGGCGCCGGCTCCATCACGAACGCCGCGGCCGCGCTCGCGCGCGAACTCGCGGCGAGCGGCGCGCGAGCGTGAGGCGCGCGCGGGCGTGACGGCGATGTCCGAGCCGAACCTCTCCTCGCTGCTCGACGAGAGCGACCGCGCGCGCTTGCGCGAGATTCTCGGCAGCAACGTACGCTTCGACGAGCCGGTCGCACCCTTTACGTCGTGGAAGATCGGCGGCCCGGCCGACGCGCTCGCGCAGGTGGCGACGGAGGACGAGCTCGCGGCGATCCTGCGGCTGACCTTCAAGCGCCGCTTGCCGTGGTTCGTGCTCGGCAGCGGTTCGAATCTGCTCGTGGGCGACGGCGGCATCCGCGGCATCGTCGTGCGCTTGGGGGGTGACTTCGCGTCGATCGCGGTCACGCGCGAGGATGCGAACGTCGTCGTCTCCGCCGGCGCGTCGGCGGGCATGCCGCTCCTCGTGGCGCAGGGGGCCTCGAACGGCGCGCTCGGCATCGAGTCGCTCGCCGGAATTCCGGGAAGCGTCGGCGGCGCGCTGCGCATGAACGCGGGGACCGATCGCGAGTTCGGCGAGTTCGTGCGCGACGTCTTCGTGCAGACGCCGGCGAAGCCGGACGCGCACGCCGTGTCGCCCGAGTACTTCTACCGGCGCACGACGCTCGCGCGCGATGCGATCGTCGCGCGCGTGACGCTCGCGTTTCCGGCCGCGGACTCGGCCGCGGTGCGCTCCGAGATGCAACGGCGCCTCGTGCGGCGCAAGGCGACGCAACCGCTCCAGTTTCCGAACGCCGGCTCGTGCTTTCGCAACCCGCCCGGCGACAAAGCGGGCCGCCTGATCGAGGCCGCGGGCGCGAAAGGTTGGCGCGAAGGCGGTGCGGAGGTCTCCGAGTTGCACGCGAACTTCATCGTGAATCGCGACGACGCGACGGCGGCGGACGTCGCGGCGTTGCTCGCGCGGGTGCGCCGCGCGGTGGCCGAAACGTTCGGCGTGGAGCTGGAGCTGGAAGTGCATTTCGTCGGAGCGTTCGTTTGATGTCGAAGGCGCGCGTGGCCGTGGTGATGGGCGGGCCGAGTAGCGAGCGCGAGGTATCGATCTCGAGCGGGCAGGGCGTGTTGCTCGCACTCGAGCGCCTCGGGTACGAAGCGCGCTCGCTCGATTTCGACGATCGTTTCGTCGAAGCGCTCGGCGAACTCGCGCCCGACGCCGTATTCAACGCGTTGCACGGTACGGGCGGCGAAGACGGCACGATCCAGGGGATCCTCGACTGGATGCGCGTGCCGTACACGGGCAGCGACCTCCGTTCGAGCGCCCTCGCAATGGATAAGCACCTGACGAAAAAACTGCTCTCCGCCGAAGGCCTGCCGACGCCCGCGTGGGACACGTTCGATTTCGAGGGCGGGACGTTGCCGCTCTTACCGGGCTCGCTCAACCTCCCGCTCGTGGTGAAGCCCCGGAGCGAAGGCTCGAGCGCCGGCGTGCGGCTCGTCCGCACGCACGAGGAATGGTCGCGCGCGATGCTCGGCATCTCGGAACTACGCTCGACGATCCTAGCCGAAGAGTTGGTCGACGGCCGCGAATTCTCGTGCGGCGTCTTCTTCGAGCAGGCGTTGCCCGTGATCGAGATCGTGCCCGAAGGGCGTGACTTCTACGACTACGATGCGAAGTACGTCGCCGGCGCGAGCCGGCATGAAGTGCCCGCACGCATCGACCGCGATCTCGCGCACCGCATTCAAATGCTCGCGCTCTCCACGCACCGGCTCGTCGGCTTGCGCGACTACTCGCGCACGGACGTGCTGGTGACGGATTCGGGCCGGCCGTACATTCTCGAAATCAACGCGCTGCCGGGCCTCACGCCCACGAGCCTCTTCCCCGAAGAGTGCGCGGCCGCGGGCATCTCCTACGACGCGCTGATCGACCGGCTCGTGCGCGCGGCGCTCGAGCGCGGGCGCGCGCTCGTCGACGTACCGTAGCAGCGCGGATGACGGCACCCATGAGCGTGGCGACGGCGGCACCGCAATCCGTTCGCGTGTATCGCATCGCGCTCGCCTTCGTCATCACGATCGCGATCGTGGCGGTCGAGATCGCCTTTCCAAAGTTGAACGCCGCGTCGCTCGAGCTCGTGCCGCTCCTCCTGATCGGGCGGGTGCTCGGGTTGCGGCTCACGCTCGTGCTCGCCGCCGTCTCCGCGCCGCTCCTCGTGGGGCTCGACGCGGTGCTGCGCCACGACGTTTCGACGAACGCGTTTCTCCTCGACGCGGGGTTGCTCGTGGCGACGTTCGTGGCCGTGGTCGCGCTCGTCGAGTACTATCGGCGCGTGCTGGTGCGCGCGGCCGCGGCCGACGTGAGCGGCGTGCGGCGCGGCGGCGCGGTCGCACGCGAGCGCGACGCCATCGCGATCGCGGAAGCGATTCCGCAGCTCGTCTGGTCGTGGCACGGCGACGGGATGGGCGGCTACTTCAACGCCCCGTGGCTCGCGTATACGGGACTTTCGCGTACCACGCTCTCCGCGGGCGGGCTCGAAACCGCGGTCCACCCCGACGATGTCGAAGCGCTTCGCACCGCGTGGCGAGCGAGCTCCGGCAGCGGCGGCGTCTTCGAAGTCGAACTGCGGCTGCGCGCGCGCGACGGCTCCTACGCCTGGTTTCTCGCGCGCGCGACGCCGCTCTTCGCGGAGGACGGTACGACGATCGTTCGCTGGTTCGGCATCTGCACCGATATCTCGGCGCAGAAGCGCACCGAGGCCGAGCTGAGCCGGCGCTTCGAGGAGGCGGATCGCGTGTCGGTCGCGTTCCAATCGGCCTCGTTGCCCGCCGCCCTGCCCGACATCCCCGGCCTCCGCTTCGATGCGATCTACCGTGCCGGCAAGCCGGAGGCCGAGGTCGGCGGCGACTGGTACGACGCGCTGCGGCTGCTCGACGGCCGCATCCTCCTCTCGGTCGGCGACGTCTCCGGCAGCGGCCTCTCCGCCGCGGTCGAGATGGTCGCGATGCGCCAGGCGATCCGCGGCGCCGCGCAGGTTCATGCGGATCCGCTCGCGATCTTGGACGCGGCCGACCGCACGCTGCGCAGCGAGGGTTCCGACCGGCTCGTGACCGCGTTCGTCGGCATCTACGATCCGATCACTGCGCGCCTCGCGTACGCTTCGGCCGGCCATCCCGCGCCGCTGGTGCGCGGTCCGCAGGGTGAGGTGCGCGAGCTTGCGGCGCCGGGTCTGCCGCTCGGCCTGCGCCGCAAAGGCGATTCCGAAGCCGCCGACGCGCCGCTCGCGCCGGGGTCGTTGCTCGCGCTCTACACGGACGGGCTGACCGAGGCGAGCCACGATCTCGTGGAAGGCGAACGCCGCCTGCGCGAGGCGCTCGCCGGATCGACCGTCGCGCTGGCCGCGAACCCGGCGGACGCGCTCGCCAAGAGCGTGCTCGTCGAGGGCGCGGTCGACGACGTGGCGATCCTCACGCTCGCCGTCGAGGCAGGCGCTCCCGGCGCGCGCCGCTGGTTTTTCGATTCCGGCGACGCGGCGGCTGCGGGGGCGGCACGCCGCGAGTTCGTGGCGGCCCTGCGGGAAGGGGGCGGGCGCGCGGAACAGGCCGACGACGCGGAGATCGTGCTGGTCGAATTGCTCGCCAACGTGGTGTGCCACGCGCCGGGGCCGTGCGAGATCGCGCTCGACCGGTCCGGGCCGCTTCCGGTACTCAGCGTGCTCGACCGCGGGCGCGGCCGCGGCGTGACCCATGCCGGCCACCTGCGAGCCGATGCGTTTGCGGAAGCGGGGCGCGGCCTCTTCATCGTGCGTTCGCTCGCGCTCGATTTCAACGCGTTTCCGCGGCCCGGCGGCGGCACGCACGCGCGGGCCGTCCTGCACGGAGCCTGAACGGCGGTCCGGCAGTTCGCGGTCTGCGCATGCATGGAAAACGCCTGCAACCTACGAAGCTGAGCGGTCCTAATGGCAACAACGATCGTCGACCGCGGTCTGGAGGGTGTGGTCGTCGGCTCCACGGGCCTCAGCAGCGTCGAGGGTCCGCAGGGCCGGCTCTCCTACCGTGGGTACGACATCGCCGACCTCGCCCCGAATTCGACCTTCGAAGAGGTCGTGTACCTCTTGTTGTTCGGGCATCTGCCGACGGCGAGCCAGCTCGCGGACGTCAAGGTGCGTCTGGCGGCGAACCGGGCTCTGCCGCCGCAACTGATCGAGATGCTGCAGGCGACGCCGCACGATGCGTGGCCGATGGACGTGCTCCGGACGGCGGTCTCCGCGCTCGCGCTCTTCGCCCCGCACCTCGCGAGCGGCGAGCACGCATCGAATCCGGGCGCGGCGATCAACCTGATCGCGAAGACCCCGACGATCGTGGCCGCCTGGGACCGCATCCGGCGCGGCCTGCAGCCGATTCCGGCGCAGCCGAATCTATCGATGGCGGCCAACTTCCTTTACATGCGCGCGGGCCGCGCGCCGATTCCCGAAGCCGAGCGCGCGCTCGACACCTACTTCGTCTTGCTGGCGGACCATTCGTACAACGCGTCCACGTTCGCGGCGCGCGTGACGGCCTCGACGCGCGCGGACATCTACGCCGCGGCGACGACCGCGCTCGCGACGCTCGAGGGTGACCTGCACGGCGGCGCGCCGGGCAAGGTGATGGAAGCGATCCTCGCGGTTGGAACGCCCGACCGCGCGGAGGACTACGTGCGCGAGGCACTCGGGCGCGGCGAGCGGATCATGGGCATGGGGCATCGCGAATATCGGGTCCGCGACCCGCGCGCGCCGCATCTCGAGGCGATGGCCCGCGACCTCGGCGACGCGTCGGATCCGCGCTGGTACGCCGTGGCGCGCGCGCTCGAGACGGCCGCCGCCCGAATTCTCGGCGAAGAGAAACCCGGTCACGCGATCCACGCCAACGTCGAGTTCTACACGGCGCCCGTGCTCTACAGTTTGGGGATTCCGTCCGACGAGTTCACCTGTCTGTTCGCGTGCGCGCGGATGGCGGGCTGGAGCGCGCACGTGCTGGAACAGCTCGGCAACAATCGCCTGATCCGCCCGCAAGCGGCGTACGACGGGCCCGCGAGCGCCACGTGGGTACCGCTCGAACGCCGCGGAAGCCCGGCGTAGCGGTGCTCTCGGCGCGGCGCTCCGCGGTGGTCCGCGAGACGAAGGAAACGAAGATCGATCTGCGGCTCGACCTCGACGGCGGCCCGATCGACGTCGTGACCGACGTGCGCTTCCTCGACCACATGCTCCAAGCGTTCGCGAAACACGCCGGCTGCGGCCTCACGCTGCGCGCCACGGGCGACGGCATGGACAACCACCATCTGATCGAAGACGTCGGCATCGCGCTCGGCGGCGCGATCTACGAGTCCCTCGGCGACAAGCGCGGGATCTCGCGTTTCGGGTCGATGGCCGTTCCGCTCGACGACGCGCTCGTGCTCGGCAGCGTGGATCTCTCGGGCCGTTTCTGGTGCAATTTCTCCGTGCGCTTCGGGGTAGAAAACCTCGGCGATCTCAAGACCGAATTGATCGGCCACTTCTTCCACAGCCTGAGCGAAAACGGGCGCTTCAACCTCCATCTCGTCGCGCTCGCCGGTCACAACTCCCACCACCTCTGCGAGGCATCGTTCAAGGCCTTCGCGCGTGCGTTCGCGCAAGCGAAGAGCCCCACGGGCGATGCGTCGGTTCCGTCGACGAAAGGGCTCCTGGCGTAGCGCTATGGCCGATTACACGCTGCTCGATTCCGAAGGTCGCGAAGTCGCGAAGCTCGCGCTGCACGAGGCGACGGTCGGCTCCAACTCGATCGACGTGCGCGATCTGCTCGAGGGTGCCGGCATCACCACCTACGATCCGGGCTTCTCGAGCACGGCGAGTTGCAGCTCGGCGATCACGTTCGTCGACGGCGAGAAGGGCGTGCTGCTCTATCGCGGCTACTCGATCGACGAACTGGTCGAGCACAGCTCGTTCGTGGAAGTCGCGTACCTGTTGCTCTTCGGCGAACTTCCCACGCCGCCGCAACTGCAGAGCTTCACGCACGACGTCACCTACCACTCGATGCTGCACGAGCAGCTCTCGAGCTTCTATCGCGGCTTCCGGCGCGACGCGCATCCGATGGCCGTCATGCTCGGCGTCGTCGGTGCGCTCTCCGCGTTCTATCCGGATTCGATCGACGTGTTCGATCCGCGCCAGCGGCTGATCTCGATCGAACGACTGATCGCGAAGCTGCCCACGATCACGGCGATGGCATACAAGTACACGATCGGACAACCGTTCGTCTATCCGCGCAACGACCTCGACTACTGTTCGAACTTCTTGCACATGATGTTCTCCGTGCCGGCCGAGCCGTATCTGGTCAGTCCGACGCTCGCCAAGGCGATGAACGCGCTCTTGATCGTGCAGGCCGACCACGAACAGAACGCATCGACCTCGACCGTGCGCACCGTCGGTTCGAGCCGCGCGAATCCGTTCGCGTGCGTCGCCGCCGGCATCTCGTCGCTCTGGGGCCCGATTCACGGCGGCGCGAACGAAGCCGTGGTCAACATGCTGCAGTCGCTCGGTTCGAAGGCGAACTTGCCCGACGCGATCCGGCGCGCCAAGGATAAGGACGATCCGTTCCGGTTGATGGGCTTCGGCCATCGCGTCTACAAGAGCTACGATCCGCGCGCGAAGGTGATGCGGCGCATCTACGAAGAGTTGCTCGAAGAGCTCGATCTCGGCAACGATCCGCTCTTCGAACTCGCCAAAGAGCTCGAGCGGCTGGCGCTCGAAGACGACTACTTCGTGAAGCGCAAGCTGTACCCGAACGTCGACTTCTATTCGGGCCTGATCATGAAGGCGCTCGGCATTCCGATTCCGATGTTCACCGCGATCTTCGCGCTCGCGCGCACCGTGGGCTGGCTCTCGCACTGGAAAGAGATGATCGAGGATCCCGAACAGCGCATCACGCGTCCGCGCCAGCTCTACGTCGGCTCGGCGGAGCGCCCCTACGTGCCGATCGAGCATCGCCGCGTCAACGGAACGCCGGCGAAGCTGCCGGCCGGGCCCGCGATGCCCGGCGAAAAGAGCATCGTCGGCGCGTGATCGCGGTCGTCGATTACGGCGGCGGCAATCTCGGTTCGCTGATCTCCGCGCTCGAGCGTCGCGGCGCCGATTTCCGCGTGAGCGCCGATCCCGCGGTGGTCGCGGCGGCGCGCGCCGCGATCTTACCGGGCGACGGCGCGTTCGCCGCCACGATGAACGCGCTCCGCGAACGCGGCCTCGACGCGGCCGTGCTCGCGGCGATCGCCGCGGGCAAACCGTTTCTCGGCATCTGCGTCGGGATGCAGATCCTCTACGAAGGTAGCGACGAACACGGCGCGCACGCGGGCCTCGGCGTGTTTCCCGGACTCGTCTCGCGCTTCACGCGCGCGCCGCGCGTGCCGCACATGGGTTGGAACGAACTCGAGATCGTGGCCGGCCATCCGTTCGTGCGCGGCGTTCCCTCCGGCGCGTACGCCTACTTCTTGCACAGCTATCGCGCCGGCGTCGACGCGCTGACGCTGGCCGCGGCGACGCACGGCGAACGCTTCGCCGCGATCGTCGCGCGCGGCAACGTGATGGCGACCCAGTTCCATCCGGAGAAGAGCCAGACCACGGGCGCCGTGCTGCTCGACAACTTCATCGCGCTCGCGCGCGCGGACGGTGCGGTCGCGGCCACGTGACGATCGTTCCGGCGATCGATTTGCGCGCCGGCCGCTGCGTGCGGCTACTCTATGGAGATCCGTCGCTCGAGACCCGCTACGACGGCGACCCGGTGGAGCGCGCGCGGGCGTTCGTCGCCGCGGGCGCGCGGCGTCTGCACGTCGTCGATCTCGACGGCGCGTTCGGTACGGGCGAGAACCTCGCGGCGCTCGCGCGCATCTGTGCGTCGGCCGGCGTGCCCGTGCAGACCGGCGGCGGGATTCGCACGAGCGCCGACGCGCGCGCTCGCTTCGACGCGGGCGCGGCCTTCGTCGTGCTCGGGACCGTGCTGATCGAATCGCCGGACGACGCGCGTGCGATCGTCGCCGCGTTCGGCGCACGTGCGATCGCCGGCGTCGATGCCCGCGGCGGCGAGGTCGCGATCCGCGGCTGGCAGCGCGCGGCGCCGCTCGGGCGCGACGCATTCGTTCGGCAACTTGCCGCGTGGGGTTTCGAGCGCATCGTATTCACGGAGATCGGGCGCGACGGTGCGGGCACCGGCTACGACGTCGCCGCGCTCGCGCACGTTGCCGCGCTCGCGCCCCTGCGCGTGACGGCGAGCGGCGGCGCGCGCACGCTCGACGATCTGCGCGCGCTCGCCGCCGGCACGCCCGAGAACGTCGACGCGGCGATCGTGGGCCGCGCGCTCTACGAGGGGACGCTCGATCTCGCCGAAGCGATCGCCGCGTTTCCGGCGTCGCCCGCGCCCTCCACGTAACGGCGCGGGAGCTCCGCCGGCAGACGCGCGAGCAGTTCGTAGCCGATCGTTCCGGCCGCTTCGGCCACGTCGTTCGCTTCGATCGTGGCGTCGCCGTCACGGCCGATCAGGGTCACGCGCGCGCCCGGCACCGCCTCCGGCACGTCCGTGACGTCGAGGAAGCTCATGTTCATGCACACGCGTCCGACGAACGGCACGCGCCGGCCGCCCACGAGCGCGGCCCCGGCGCCCGAGAGCGCGCGCGGCAGACCCTCCGCGTAGCCGATCGGGAGGACGCCGATCCGCGACGGTCGCGCCGTCGTGAACGTACAGCCGTAGCCGACGGAGCGGCCCGCCTCGACCGCGCGCACCACCACGAGTTCGGTCGTCCAGGCGAGGGCCGGATGGAGCGCGAGCGCGTGCGCCGCGGCGTGGCGCGTCTCGCCCGAGGGCCAAACGCCGTAGGTCGCGATTCCAGCCCGGATCAAGTCGAGCCGCAGTTTCGGAAAGAGCATGGCAGCGGCGGACGCGGCGGCGTGGCAGAGCACGCCGCGTGCCGCGAAGGGCGCGGCGAACGGCACGATGCACCGCCTGAAGCGTTCGAGTTGCGCGAGTGTGTAGGCGGACTCGAGTTCTTCCGCGGCCGCCAGATGCGTGAACACGCCTTCGAGCGCGAGCGCCGAATCGTCGAGGTAGCTTGCGAGCGCCCGCGGGGCCGCGGCGAGGTCGAGGCCGAGGCGCGTGACGCCCGTATCGATCTTCGCGTGGACCGCCACCGGGCGGCCGCTTGCGGCGGCGAGTCGCGCGGCATCGCGCCGGAATCCGCCCTCGCTCCACAGCGCGACGGCGGCGCGCGACTCGTGCGCGAGCGCGAGTTCGGCCGGCTCGAGCGGGCCGAGGATCAAGATCGGCTCGGCGATCCCCGCGTCGCGCAGCGTGGCCGCTTCGTCCGCGCGGTACGTGCAGAAGGCCGCCACGCGGCCCGCCAGCGCGCGCGCGACCGGCACGAGCCCGTGCCCGTACGCATTGGCTTTGACCACCGCGGCGTAGCGCGCCGGCGCCGCAAGCGCGCCGAGGCGCGCCGCGTTCCCCCGAACCGCGTCGAGATCGACCCGTAGTTCCGCCCGGATCACGAGCGACTCAGGCGCGCCCGCGCAACATAGGCGACGGGAATGCCGAAGAACACGATGTGGGCCACGAGCGCATTGGCGAGTCCGAACGTATCCGGCAACGTGTAAATGTTCGCCGCTACTTCGACGAGTTGCATCGCGAGCATCACGACGATTCCGAAAACGGTGCCCGAAACGATCGGCCGCGACCGAATCTGCTCGTTCTGCGCCGCCAGGGCGGCGTAGCCCACGCCCCACGCGAGGCTCGCCGTGATGTGGAGCAGCAGCCCGAGCCACGCGGTGTTCGGGTCGGCATAGGCGTCCCGGCCGATCAAGCTCGACGCCACGAATTGGTAGAACCCGACGAGGCTGACCGCGTGCGCGATCGCCACGAGGACGATCAACAGATAGACGTCGATGAGGATGCCGCCGACCGCGCCCGCCAACAGGCCGGGGACGATCGCTTCCCGCGCAATCCGGATCCGGGTTTCCATGCGCCGAGGTCGTTCGCCGGAATCGCTGCGACGGCCCGCGAAAGGCAAGAACGTGCCTCGTAAAGCGACGCCGCCCGAACGGCCAACCTTGTTTCGAGACGCACGGACGCCCTGGTATCAGGCGCTGATCGGGACCATCCTGATCGCAGTGGTCGCGTACTTCATGGCCGCGTTCACGTTCCTCATCATCTTGTACGTGAGCAAACTTCCGCACGACACGGTCTCCCAGGCCATTTTGCAGGGGCCGCTGTTGTTCATTCTGCTGATCCTCGTCGTGGTGCTCCTCGTCACGCCGTTCTTCCAACAGGACCTCGGATCGTCGGTGCTGCGAACGTTCAGCCTGTTCGCCGGAGCCTTCTTGATCGCGTTCTTCGTGTTTCGCGATTCGGATACGCACTTCTTGAACGCGCAGAACGCGCTCGACACGATCGACGACAAGGTCTTGCAGCCGCTCAAGAACGCGGTGAAGTCGGGCCTTCGTTAACGAAATCTATCCGTTCGTCGAGG
>Ga0302157_10004076_pt1 | contig 16050 bp, 17 predicted proteins | sample I_Bog_N3_3_FD_193502 | JGI IMG/M metagenome (GOLD analysis project Ga0302157, IMG submission 193502) | Peat permafrost microbial communities from Stordalen Mire near Abisko, Sweden - I_Bog_N3_3 | ecosystem: Environmental > Terrestrial > Soil > Wetlands > Peat | place: Sweden: Abisko, Stordalen...
TCTACGGCCGATGAAGCCACACGTTTCGACACCCTTCGCGCCCAGATCGAAGCTGCCTCGGCAGCCATCGACCGGGAGATGACGCTGATTGCCGAAGAAGCGCGCTCGGCCAGTGTCGCCGCCTCCATGTCGGCCAACCCTGTCATGCCTGCATCAGGCAACCAAGTAGCCTTGCCGACGGGCAATGGTTTCGGTGCCGGCATCATCACGGTGAGTGACAACCGCGAACTCGATACCCGCCGTGGCTTTGCCAGCATGGGCGAATTCCTCAAATCCGTGCGCCAGGCTGAAGTGGCCCGCCGTGCGGGTGGCATGGTCGATGAACGGCTGCTTATCGGCTCGGGCAGGAATGCCGTGGCACCTGGCCTGGTGGCCAATGAATCCGATGGCGTGGATGGTGGCTTTGCCGTGCCACCGCAGTTTGCACAAGAGATCTTTACGCTGTCTCTGGGCGAAGACGGTCTGCTGCCGATGACCGACAACGTCGAAATCTCCGGCAACAGCATGTCCTTCCCCAAGGACGAAACCACACCGTGGGGCAGCAACGGCGTGCGTGCCTACTGGCAGGGTGAAGCATCGGTCGCGCAAGCCACCAAGCCGCAATTGGGTCTCACCACCTTGCGCCTCAAAAAACTGATGGCGTTGGTGCCGATTACCTCGGAATTGTTGGAAGACACCAATGCACTGACCTCGTACTTGCCCAAGCAGATCGCCGAGCGCATCCGCTGGAAAACCAACGAAGCCATCCTCAACGGCCAGGGTGACGGTGTGCCGCTGGGTGCCTTCCAGTCCAACGCCGTGATCACGGTGGCGAAGGACGCGGGTCAGGCGACGCAGACGCTGTCACTCACGAACCTGCTCAACATGCAGTCCCGCCTCATGCCCGGCTCGGAGAACAAGGGCGTGTGGATCATGAACAAGTCGGTGCAAGCCGCGCTTTACGGCATCACCTGGAATGGCATGCCGGCATTTATGCCGATTGGCTACCAGGTCAACCTGGGCGGGTCGCTCGCGCAAGTGCAGCGCAACACGCTCTTGGGCCTGCCAGTGATCTTCTCGCAGCATCCGGCAGCGTTCTCCAGCCAGGGTGACGTGCTGCTGGTGGATCTGCAGTACTACCAGACCATCACCAAGGCCGCTGGCTTGCAGACCGCCACCAGCATGCATCTGTATTTCGATGCCGATGCGGTGGCGTTTCGCACTACTTTCCGCATGGACGGGCAAAGCAAGATCGCGCAGGCCGTGGCTCCCGCCAAGGGCGCCACGACGCTGTCGCCCTTTGTTCAGCTCGGCGCGCGCTGATCGCTGATTTCCCTTTCACTTCACTTAAGGACATCCCATGGGCTTTCCCAACACCAAGGGTTCGGAGCAGTTCGCCATTCTGGGGCGCACCGGACCGCAGAACGCTACCGCCGGGCAAACCGCCTGGATTCCAGTCGGCAATTTCCATCGGCTGCTGGCGCTGATCGACACCGGCGCCAACGCAGCCGGCATCGTCAACGCGCAACTGATGCAGGCGCTGGACATCAATGGCACCAGTGCCAAGCCTATCGTCGGCGTCAACGGTCTGGCCAAGGCGATCACCCCGATCGCACCGCCCAATGCCGCCAATGTCCAGGCGCTGATCGACTGTTCCGTCGATGAGCTCGACACCAATAACGGCTTCGCATTCGTTCAGTTGCAGGCCACGCTGTCCGTCGCCGGCCTGTTCGCTGGGCTACTCCTGGGCATCAACGCACGCTTCGAGCCGGCCAGCTCGCTCAATGCGGCCTCTGTCGCCCAGATCACTGGCTGACTAGCCGGACCAACGATCCCTCTTTTCTATTTTTTCTGTTTTTTCAACCAGGAGCTTTGCCATGAACGTAATTCGCTATCTCATCGATTTCTTCCACATCAACGGCGCGGGCCTGCAATCCGTCAAGTACGCCAAAGGCCAGAGCTATCCGGCTAATGACGAGACCCGCTCTCATGTCGAGGCCGGGCACGCCGAATTCCTCGTCGTTGATGTCGCCAGTGCCGACGTGTCGTCTGACAGCGACGCCGCATCGGCTGCGAATGCCACGGCCACGACTGACACCGATGCACCGGCCACGGCTGCTCCAGTGGCTGCCACCACGACCGAATCGACGGCCAACCCTGCGCCAGCAGTTGCGGCCACGGCGGTGGACAGTGCCGCGCAGGCATCAACCGATGTGGCGCCGCTTACCAGCCCGACTGATTCAGCTGCTGCACCTGCTGATGTGACTGCTGCACCTGTCGCTCCCGTTACCGAGACGGCATCGCCTGCTGCCTCGACGGCACCGGTCGCAACGCCGCAACCGGCAGACACTTCGTCGGTCGTACCTCCTGTAGCCGCAGTGCAGACGGCTGATTCGACACAGCCTGCTGCCACGACTGCACCCGCTGATCCGGTGCCTGCCGCTGACAATGCTGCGCCTGTCTCTGCACCTGTTGCGGCACCCACTGTGGCGCCGGCCGTAACTGCGCAAGACGCTACGTCCGATACGCCAGTCGCATCTACTGCTGCAGCCGCGACCCCGGCAACCGAACCGGTAGCGCCTGTTGTCACTACTGACGCCACCAGTGCAGCGAGCGCAGCGACCAGCACGACCACTGCCGCACAGGCTCCGGCGCAGGGCTGATGCCTTTTCAGCTGATAACACCACCGGCCGTCGATGCCTACACAGGTATTGCCGAGCCGGTGTCTTTGGCCGAGGTGAAGCTGCACCTGCGTGTCGACATTCCTGATGACGACACGCTGATTCTTGCGCTCATCAGCAGTGCACGGCAAATGGCGGAGACCCTGACCAACCGTCAGCTGCTCACCGCCACATGGAATCTGGTGCTCGATGCCTTTCCCGGGCCGAGCCTCACCGGCGTGCCGGCGGGTTTGCCGTATTCCATCCCGGCGCACGCCATCCTCATCCCCAAGGGACCGGTGCAGTCGGTGGCTTCGATCATCTACCAGGACATGAATTTTGATGTCATCACCATGCCGCCCGAGGACTACGTGGTGACCTCAACAGATGACCTGACGCGGATCACGCCGATCTTTGGTCAGATCTGGCAGCCGACCCTGCCGCAAATCGGCGCCGTCACGGTGCAGTTCCAGGCGGGTTATGGTGACTCGAGCATGGTGCCGGCGGGCATCAAGCACTGGATCAAGTTGCGGGTGGACAGCCTTTACAACCAACGCAGCGAAGTCGCCTTCGCGCGCGGGCGCATGGACAAGCTGCCCTTTGTTGATGGGCTGCTCGATCCTTACCGGATTGCACTCCTATGAGCGAAGCCCTGACGCTGCCCGACACCGGGGAGTTGAACCGGCGCATCCTCGTTCGTCTTTGGCTGGATGTGCCCAATACCGGCTTCGGCGTCGATCAGACGTTTGATGCCGGGATCACGCTTTGGGCCAAAGTGGAACCCATTCGTGGCATCGCCTCACGCATGGCCATGGCCACCGTCGAGGAGCCGACCCACTTCTTCTGGGTGCGTTTCAGTTTTTCGATGCCGGCCGAGTATTACGCGCAAAACCGCGTCGTTGAATATCGCGGCCGACGCTTTCGCATCATTGATGCGCAGAATTTTCAGGATGCCAACCGGTATGTCCGCATCACGGCCAAGGATCTCGGCGCCATCGATCCGGCCGCGACTGACTTTGCCTCACCAACGACCGGCGCAACGACAGACGCAGCGACCGATGTGTACGTACCCGAACTGGGTGTCTGAGAGGAACCAATGGACCACCAAACAAGCAGCAGCAAGACCGCCGGCATTGCCTTGCATGTCGGTCTGGAATATCACAGCATCATCGACTACGACCGCAGGCAAATGCGCCGTGCACTGGTCAAGGGGGCAGCGTCGGTGCGCAAGGAAGCGCGCACGCTGGTGTCTCGCCGCGTTGTGTCGCAGCCTGGTGAATTTCCGGGCGAGCAGAGTGGTGCCATGCGCCGCGCCATCGGTGTGACCGGCAAAGGCTCCAAAGGAGGCTGGATCAGAGTCGGGGTGCGCGCCATTGCCGGCAGTTTTTACTATCCGGCCGTGCTGTTTTACGGCTCAACCAAACGCAATATCGCAGCACGCGGCAATTTCATGACCGTGGCGCTGGCCAACCGAGCCAGTGAAGTGCGCGACCAGGTGCGCGATGCCCTGCGCCACGCGCTGGTGCCCCGCTAAGTTGGAAGATTCGCATGCAACTGGAACTCATCATCGCGCAGTTACGCGCGCTGTGCCCGTCACTGGCTGGTCGGGTGGCCGGCGCAGCGGAATTCAAGCCGGTGCAGGAAGCAGCAGCTTTGCCGGTACCGTGCGCCTTTGTCATTCCGATCGACGATCGACCCGATCCACCCAAGGCCGTCAATGCGGTGGGTCAGGAAATGACGGACAGCTTTGGCGTGATCGTTGCTCTTGACAACCGTACCGACGAAAAAGGCCAAAACGCCTCTGCGGGCGTGCATGCGATTCGCGCCGAAATCTGGTCCGCGCTGCTGGGCTGGATACCGGGGCCTGTGAACACCGTCAATCCGGCAACTTTTTACAACGGCATCTTTTATGAGGGCGGCAGCCTGCTGTCGCTCGATCGCGCGCGCCTGTGGTACCAGTTTGAATTCGGGGCACAAATGTGGATTGGCGCATCGGACGGGTGGGAAGCCGGTGGCTTGGCCGCATTGCCGGAGTTCGGCGCACAGGATGCCAGCAGCAACTGGTTGCCCGGATCAGCCCTCAATGTCGAGGTCGATGTGGTCACGCCGGTGTTTGATCCCAGCGGCACCTATCCGCCCAATCCAGTGGTTGATTTCAATGCATCGACCGTGATGGCGACGGCAAATTCGCCACGCACCCATGGCCCCGACGGCCGCGTGGAGTTCCAACTCGCGGTCCCGTAAGCCGCAACAGATCAAGTTCTCAGTTTTATCAGCGCCCGCCCGACCCAGTTTCAACTGAGGCCGTTGCGGGCTTTTTGCATTTCTTTCATCGGAGAAGCGTTTATGTTCGCCATTCCCAAACCGGGCCGCACAGTGCCCATTCCCGGCTCGCGCAAGCTGCTTGGTCCCGCCGGTCAGAACATCGGCCAAGTCACCCAGTACTGGCACCGACGCGTGCGCGATGGCGACGTCACGCTGAGTCAGACCGCACCGGTCGCCAGTAGCACCCTGGCGCCAACGCCTGCAGCAACCGCGTCGGCAACGGCCAGCCCGTCACCAACCGTAGCAATACCAGCAGCACCAGTCAGTGCACCGACTTCCAGCGGAACTGGCGCTAATCCATCAACACCGACCGGGAGTGCAGCATGAGTGGCGTCTCGTTCCAGCACATCCCGTCCAACCTGCGCGTGCCGCTGTTTTATGCGGAGATGGACAACAGTCAAGCCAATATGGGTGGCCAGGCGCTCAACGCGCTGTTGATTGGTCAGATGTTTCCCTGGGGAACAGCTACACCCAACAAGGCGCTGCTGGTTACCGATCCGAAGTCGGCGCTGATCCTGTTCGGTCAGGGCTCGATGCTGGCGCGCATGGTGGCCAGCTATCGGCTGCAGGATGCCGGCTCCTGCAACCTGTGGTGCATCCCAGTACTTGACGACCCGGCAGCCTCTCAGGCCTCGGCCACGATCGTGATCAACGGCTACGCCAATGCCGCTGGCGCCATCGCGCTGTACATCGCCGGTCAGCGCGTGAACGTCGGTGTCCAGTTGGGCGACAGTCCCTACAACATTGCGGCCAACATGGTCAGCAGCATCAATGCCGCCTTAGACCTGCCGGTGACGGCTTCCACCGGTGAGTACGGCTACTTCGCGTATGCCACGGCCGCCGTTTCGGAAGGTTCGGCCGTGGTCACGCTCACCAGCAAGTGGAGCGGACAGACCGCCAACGACATCACGATCCTCGATTCCTTCCTGGGCTGGAGTGCCGGCGAAAGCGTGCCTGCTGGGGTGAGTCTGTCCTATTCCGGCCCGACGTTGTCTGGTGGCTCGACCGATCCTTCGCTGGCGGCCACCGCCATCCTGGGCATGGGAGACGATCCCTACGATTTCATCATCCACCCGTATGCCCAGGCACAGGCGCTGAACGACTTGCAGCTTGAACTCAACGACGTGACCGGACGCTGGTCCTATGCCAAGCAGATCTATGGTCACTGCTACACGGCGCTGCGCGGCATCCTCTCCAATCTGGTGGCGTTTGGCATGACGCTCAATGACCAGCATCACACGGTCGCTGCCATCGACACCGATTGCCCCAACCCATGCTGGGAATATGCCGCAGCCTACGGGGGTGCCAACGCCGTGGACATCGCGGCCGATCCGGCGCGCCCGACGCAGACCACGCCGCTTGTGGGACTGCTCCCGCCGCGCGTGGGAAACCGGTTCCTGTTTGAAGACCGCCAAGCGCTGCTCAGCTTTGGCATTGCCACGAGCTTTGTGGGCGGCGGCCAGTTGTGTGTCGAGCGTGCCATCACGACCTATCAACAAAACGCCTTCGGTGCGCCGGACACCAGTTACCTGGATTCGGAAACCCTGCACACCTCGGCCTATGTGCTGCGTGCGCTCAAGAGCGTCATCACCTCCAAATATCCGCGCCACAAGCTGGCCGATGACGGCACGCGCTTCGCAGCGGGCCAGGCCATCGTCACACCCAGCGTGATCAAGGGCGAACTGTGCGCCGTGTACGGCGAGATGGAATACCTGGGCATCGTCGAGAACCTCGACACCTTCAAGCAATACCTCATTGTCGAGCGCGACACCACCGACCCGAACCGGGTCAACGTGCTGTTCCCGCCCGATTACGTTAATCAACTCCGTGTGTTTGCCGTGCTGAATCAGTTCCGCCTGCAATACCCGGCCTCTCAAGTCGTCGCATAAATCGACGCATAAGGAGACAACACCATGGCACAACGCATTGCCGGCATCTGTTTTGTGAAGGTCGACGGCGCCCAATTCGAGATCTCGGGAGACATTGAAATCCCCCTGACTGAGTACAAGCGCGAGGCCGTCATGGGACTGTCTGGCCCCGCTGGTTACAAGGAAACGGCGCTTGAGCCTTACGTCAAGGTCGTGGCGTTGTTCACCCCGGATTTTCCGGTGAACACCTTGCGCACCAATACGACGCTCACGGTCACCGCAGAACTGGCCAACGGCGTGGTCTACACGCTGTCCAACGCTTTCGTCCGGGGCGAGCCCAAGGTCAAGCCGGTCGAGGGCACGATTGAGGTCGAGTTCTCCGGCAGCCAGGGGCAATGGAGTAATAACCAATGAGTACGCCAATGAGTACGCCAATGAGCACAACAATGAAACACGATGAACTGGCCCAAACGCTGACCATCACGCTGACCAGGCCGGTGAGCGCCCACGGCGAGGAAATCGACCGCCTCTGTCTGCGCCAGCCCACCACCGCCGATCTGATCGAACTGGGCCAGCCCATGCGGCTTTTGCCTGGCAATGGCACGGAGGAACCCGCGATCGATATCCGCATGAACGTGGTGGCCAACTATGTGGCACGCCTGGCCGCCATTCCACTGTCCAGCGTGAAGGCCTTGTCGCTGGCTGACTTTGGTCGCGCGACCCAGGCGGTGCTGGGTTTTTTCGGGGAAGGGCGAGATATGGAGGCGGGGATGGTGGAGGCCGGGGTAGTGACGAGCAATTCACCGAGCGCGTCTTCGAACTTGCCTGGTTCTTCAAAACATCCCCGCGCGACGTCCTGAGTCTCACGCTCGATGAATTCGATCTGTGGAACACCCAGGCCGAACGCATTGCCCAACGTATCAATCCTGGCCTTAACCCTGAATAGCGACTGCACTCATGTCCGACCGCTTTGAACTGAAGGCCATCCTGTCGGCCAACGCCGAGAGCCTGGTCAGTGCCCTGAAGTCCGTCGAGGCCCCAGCTTGTGCCGCACGCAAGTACCTTACCGACATTGGCAAGAGCGCGGGTGGCATCGCCGGCAAGTTCGGCCTGCCGGTCGGGATTGCCGGTGGCCTGGCGGCCGGCTTTGGCCTGGCCAAAGTGAAGGACGCCATCCACGCCTATGCCGAATTGGGTGAAACCGTGCACCACGGCGCCACCCGCGCCGGCATGAGTGTCGAGCAGTTCCAGCGCATGAAGTACGTGGCAGAACAAAACGGCGTGGCGGTTGAGCAGATGGAAGGCGCCATGGGCAAACTCAACCTGACGCTCGGGCGCGCCGCTGCCGGTCGAGGCAAAGAGGCCGCTGCACTGTTTCAGCGTCTGGGCATTTCCATGCGGGATGCGTCCGGCCAGTTGCGCAGCGCCATGACCGTGCTGCCGGAATTGGCAGACGCCTTTGTGCGCAACGAAAATCCGGCGGTTCGCGCCCGTATGGGCATGGCCTTGTTCGGCAAAAAGTGGCAGGAAATTGTCCCGATGCTGGAGCAAGGCGGCAAGGGTATCGAGGAAGCCCAGGCCCGCCTGTCCAAGTTCAAGGGCGTGATGGGCGAAGAAGATATCGACCGTTCGCGCGAGTTCGCCAAGTCCCTGCGTGATTTGGAACTGGTGAGCAAGGGTTTCCAGATGACGATTGCCAAGAATCTGGTGCCAGCCATCAAACCACTGCTCGACAGTTTCAACGACTGGATGGCGGCCAACAAGAAGCTGGTGTCGACTGAGGTCAGCCGCATGGCCAAGGATTTAGGTCAGTGGCTCTCCGGCATCGATTGGCGAGGCATGGCCAAGGGCGTGCTTGCTTTTGGTCAGGGCATTGGCAAACTGGTGGATTTCGTGGGTGGCCCGCGCAATGCACTGATTGGCTTGGCGGTCGTGATGAACGCGCAGACCATCATGGCGCTCGCCGGTCTGGTGGGGGCCATTGGACGAGCGGGTCTGGCTTTCGTCGGAATGGCAGCAAAGGCCTACGTTGCAAGCAACGCCTCGCTGCTCTCCATGGCGCGCACCGGGTTTGGCGCGACGTTTCTCGCCAGTGGCCCCATCAGTTTGCTGCGCGCCGCGTGGTCGTTATTGGCCACGACCACCGTGTCCATGAGTGGCGTGATGTCAGGGGCATTTGCGCTTGTATCCGGCGGCATTCGCGCAATCGGCGCGGCGCTGATGGCCAACCCGCTGGGCATCATCCTCGCCATTGCCTCGGCGGCGTGGCTGATTTACGAGAACTGGGACACCGTCAAAGGCTGGTTTGCCAGTTTCTGGAGTTGGCTCAAGGCGCACGCGGATCTGATCCTCACTTGCCTGGGTCCCATCGGCTGGATTGCCAAGGCCATCATTGCGCATTGGGAACCCTTGAAGGCCTGGTTCGGTGAATTCGTTCAGTGGCTCTCCGGCAAACTGCAGTGGGCCATTGATGCGGCCAAGACAGTCGGCCATGCCCTGAGCCTCACCGGCGGCGAGGCCAACCCGTCACAAACGACCGCCGGTTCGGCGCAAGGCACTGCAAGCGCATCAGCATCAGGATTGGCGCCCCTATCTGTGGGCAGCAATCGAAGTTCCCTGATTCCGGCAAGCCAGGCGGCCAGCAAGGTCGAGGGGCAGGTCAATATCAAGATCGATGGTTTGCCCGCTGGTTCGCGCGTCGAACAGGTCAGTGGCGGCACCATGCCGCTCAATGTCGACGCCGGCTACAGCGCCTTTGCGCTGGCGATGCCCTGAGGTTGTTACCCATGAGCACGAGTCCCTATTCCAAACCTTATTCCAGCGTATTGCGTCCAGCCTCCTTTCGCGGTGTCGCGTTTCAGGTCAATGGCACCGATCTAGGCGCTGGCCGCCGTGTGCAGGTCCACGAGTATCCCCAGCGTGATGTCCCCTGGGTCGAAGACCTTGGCAGAGCCACGCGCGAGATCACGTTTGATGGTTTTCTGATCGGCTCGGACTACATCAGTCAGGCCAACCAGTTGCTGTCCGCACTGGAAACTGCCGGACCCGGTGCGCTGGTACATCCCTGGCTGGGCGCCATGCAGGTTTGCCTGTCGGCGCCTGCCCGCGTGCGCTTTGACGCCGGTCTGGGGATGGCCACCGTGTCGATGAGTTTTGTGGAAGCGGGTGAACTGACTTTCCCGGACCCGAGCAGTTCAACGCAGGCCGTGAGCCGGCTGACCGCAGACGGGCTGGCCAATGCCGCCATTCAGGATTTCTCCAGCACCTTTACCGTCAACGGATTCCAGAGCTTTGTGTCCGCTGCGGCGCAAGGCAATCTCTCGAAGATGCTGGGTTTTATCGGCGCCGGACAAATTGCGCAAATTCTGGGCACGGCCACAACGACGGCCAATCTCATCACGCAGGCCGCGTCGTTTGTCAGCAACCCGTCCATGCTGGGTCAGACCCTGCTGAATGCTTTTGGTTTGTCAGGTGCCGCTGGTGCGGTGGCTGCCTGGTCGAATGTAGTCAAACTGATTGCCGGTGGGGCGACGGCATCCGCGATGCAGCCTCCTGTCACGAGCATCAATCCCACGCCATCGCGCCAGCAGATCGACACCAACGCCGCAGCGCTCTACGGGCTCGGGCGGCAACTGTTGCTGGCGCAAGCGGTCGGTATCGCTTCCCTGGTGGGCACCGATCAGGACAATGCCCAGGCCGGTATCGCCGCGCTCACCCAGCAGGACCAGGGCACATCGGGTCAGTCTGTGGTGTTGACCACTGGTGTCATTGTGCAGACGCTCGCCGGCATCACCCAGCCGCAAACCGTTACCCAACAGGTCACCCAGGACACCATGCTGTCCGTGCGCGACGCACTGCTGGCTGCGCTGGATGCCGAATTGCTGGTCTGTGGGGACGCAACCTATGACGCGCTGCAGGAGGCGTATGCGGCCGTCTATTTTGATCTGACCAACCGCGCACAAAGTGCAGCAAGTCTCACCACCTGGACGCCGCCACAAACCATGCCGATGCTGGCGATTGCGTATGAACTTTATGCGGATGCCACGCGCGATGCGGAGATCATCTATCGCAACGGCATCCGGCATCCAGGCGTGACGCCACCAGTGCCACTTTCTGTACTGGCGGCCTGACATGAACATTGATCCAGGATATCCGGCTGGCCTGCCGGAGAATCAGGTGCGCCTCATCGTCGGCGGTCAGGAGTATGGCGGCTGGAAACAGATCCACATTGAGGCCGGCATTGAGCGCCAGGCACGAAGTTTCGAGTTGGTGGTCACCGACCGCTGGCCCGCACAGGCATCAGTTGGCACGACCGCTGCCGCCTATCTGTCCCGACGCATTCGCCCCTTCGATGCCTGTCAGGTATTCATCGGCAGTGACCTGGTGCTGACGGGGTATGTGGATGCAACCCCGATGCAGTACGACGGCAAGCGCGTGTCCCTTGCCGTCAAGGGGCGCAGCAAGACCAGTGATCTGGTTGACTGCTGTCCGCCCGATTCAGGCGGGACTGCGCCCGCATCGGGTAATGGTCTGTGGGCGGACGTCAAAGGCAAGGACGGTAAAGCCGGCACGGTGGTTCGGCCGGCAGCATCAAATACCAATGTCTGGCGCAACGCGAAACTGGAAGCGATAGCTGCCGCCCTGGCCGCGCCCTATGGCGTGCGGGTGCTGACAGAGATTGACACCAGCGCGCCGATCACCGAGCACCATGTGCAGGTGGGCGAGACCGTGTTCGAGTGCATCGACCGGCTGATGCGTCTGCGCCATGTGCTCTCGACCGATAACGAAAAAGGCGATCTGGTTTTTATCGACGTCGGCAGCACCGGTAATGCAATAACTGCGCTGGAGTTGGGACAGAACATCCGCGAGGGCTCCTGCGAACTCGACTTTAAGGCGGTGATGTCGCGCTACGTCGTCAAGGGCCAGCGCGCAGGCAATGACAGCGATTTTGGTGAATACGCCAACGAAGCCGAGGGGGATGACGACAGTGAGGCTGATTTCGAAGGCGGTACAACGGATACCGGATCTCCGGTGACGGCGAGCCTTGCAGATGCCCGCTCCAAACGTTTTCGGGTGCTGGTGCTCAAGCAGGTCGGCCACGCCGATGCCGGCACCTGTCAGGACCGGGCACTTTACGAGCGCGCGCACCGTGCCGCCAAAGCGCTGGAGACCACCTACACGGTGGCTGGCTGGCGGCAATCCGATGGCCGTTTGTGGGTGCCGAACTTGTTGGTCCCGGTGCGCGACGGTTTGATCGGGTTCGATCAGGTCATGGTGATTGCCGAGGTGCACTACCTGCTCGACGAGAACGGTCTGCGCACGCAATTGCGTGTCGGGCCACCGGACGGCTATCGCTCCAAGGCGGCCAAACCGATCAAGGGCAAGGTCAAAAAAGGTGGTGGCGACAACTGGGGGGACGTGCAATGACCGACTTCGCCCGATTGGTTGCACCTTATGCGCGGCGCCTCTCGAACATGATCGCGCGCGGCAGCGTCACCTTGATCAATGCCGCCACCAAAATGCAAAGCCTGCAGCTACGCCTGCTGGCGGGTGAAACCAAGGCCGATGTCGAGCATTTCGAGCCCTACGGCTTCACCAGCCATCCCAATGCCGGCGCCGAATGTCTGGCGCTGTTCCTTGATGGCGATCGCTCGCACGGCGTGGTCGTGTGTGTGGCCGACAGGCGCTACCGCGTTCAGGGTCTGGCTGTCGGTGAAGTCATCCTGCATGACGATCAGGGGCAGTCGGTCTATTTGATGCGCGGTGGTGTGAAGCTCACCGACAAGGCCGGATCAACCGTTGTGATGAACGGCGACGGCAGCGGTGTGATGACGTTTGCGGGTGGCCTCACCATCAATGCCAACAGCAAGGTTGTGGGCACGCTCGAAGTCACGCAGGACTTGACCTGCGACCAGAACATCACGGCCGCGCAAAACGTAGCCGACCAGGGTGGCGCCAAAACCATGGCGGGCATGCGCGCTACCTACAACGGCCACACGCACAGTGGCAGCGACAGTCACGGCGACAGTTTCACTACCGCTGCGCCCAACCAAAAGGAATAGCCCATGCGCGACACCATGCCTTTGAGTGTCAACATTGACGGCCAGTCGACGACGCTCGGCCTTTTGCAGGACATCGACAACGACCTCTCCGATCCGCTGGTGCGTGCTGTGATCATCTCTTTGTTCACATGGCGGCGCGCCAATGACGATGACGTGCTGCCGAATCGGGGGAGTTTTAGGATGGGTTGGTGGGGGGATTCGTTTCCGTCACCCCCGAACGACCGGATCGGCTCGCGCCTGTGGTTGGTCGCGCGCGCCAAGCTGACGGATACCACGGTCCAACAGGCGAAGGACTATGCCGTGGAAGCCCTGCAGTGGCTGGTCGATGACCAGGTCGCCGCGCGCATTGACGTCAGCAGCGAGCGCCAGGGTCTGTTCACGCTGGCACTGGGTTGCACCATCTATCAGGCCAATGGGCGCGTTCTGGCACTCATTCAGTTCCAGAACCTCTGGAGTTTGCTCAATGTTTAATCGACCATCCCTTGCGGACCTGATCAATCGCACCACCAATGATGTGTTCCAGCGGCTGCAACTGGACAATGTGCTTCGCCGCATGGACGCCCAGGTGTATGCGCGGGTGCTGGCCGGTGTCGCCCACGGCCTGTACGGCTTCATTGAATGGGTGAGCCACCAGATCATCATCGATACCGCTGAGACCGAGTTTCTGGAACGCTGGGCGTCGATCTGGGGTGTGCAGCGGCTGGCGGCCGCACCCGCAACCGGCGCCATCACTTTCACGGTGACGCCAGGCGCAGCCGACATTCCGTCTGGAACGCTGGTACAGACACTGGATGGCACACAGTTCCAGACCACGGCCGACATCACCGTGAGCGGAACTCAGGCTACTGCGCCGGTTGCTGCGTTGGTCTCTGCGGCGGCTGGCAATAACTATTCGGGGCAGACCGCCAATCTGGTCACGCCCATCCTCGGCGTGCAGACCTCTGCCTTGCTCGGTGTGCTATCCGGCGGGAGTGATCTCGAGTCGGACGACAGTCTGCGTGCGCGCTTGCTCAATCGCATTCAGCAGCCGCCCCAAGGTGGAGATGCCAATGACTACGTGCAATGGACCTTGGCAGCCCCGGGCGGTGGAGCCACCAGGGCATGGTGTGTGCCGGAACAATTCGGTCAGGGTACCGTCGGCGTTGCCTTTGTGTGCGACGGCAACGGCACTGGCGCTGCAATCTTGCCGACCGCAGCACAGATTGCCGCCATCGCGAATTTCATCGATGGCCTGCGCCCGGTGACGGCCCATGTGACTGTCTACGCGCCTGTCGCAGTGCCAGTCAACTTCACGGTTGAGGGCTTGAGCCCCGATACCCTGGCCGAACAAAGAGCGGTCACGGCTGAACTGGCTGACCTTCTGGCACGCGAGGGGCAGCCCGGTGGCACGATCCTGCTCTCGCATATGCGCTCGGCCATCTCGGCGGCGGCTGGAGAGTGGGACTACGTCCTGATAACGCCTGCCGCCAACATCGTCATGTCCGCCGGCCAGATCCCGGTCATGGGGAGCGTGACGTGGCTGTAAACACGCCAATGAGCTCGGCGGTGACAAACCAGGTTAGCAAGCCGCTGGCGGCGACCGACTATCAGACGTTGTTGCAGCAGTTGCTGCCCTACGGGCCTGCATGGACGGATGACCCTGATGCGGGCATTACCCGTTTGTTTACCGGGCTTGCGCAGGAACTGGCGCGGCTGGATACGCGCGCGTGGCAACTCATCGAGGAGGCCGATCCGCGCACGACATCTGAACTGTTCGCCGACTGGGAGCGCGTCGCGGGATTACCTGATCCGTGTGTGATTGCGCTTGGCGGCCAACAGATGCAGCCGCAACTGCAAGCCGCGCTGGTTTCCAAACTCGTGCAGGTCGGCGGTCAGTCACGTGCCTATTTCATCGCCGTGGCGCGGGCGATGGGTTTTGCCATCGCGATCACAGAGGGTTGGAAAGAAGTCGACACCGTCATCTCGCCGGTGAACAACCCGCTGGCCAATAGCGGCTGGATTTACGTTTGGACGATCACCACTCCCGTGGGGGACACAAAAACCACGCTCACTGTCAACGGCCGCGTATCCGATCCGCTGGCTGCCTGGGGCAACACCTTGCTTGAGTGCGTCATGCGACGCATCAAGCCCGCGCACACCACCTTGCTGTTTAGCTATACGTGAACGAACTGTAGGAGATTTCATGGACAACCGAGTATGGGAAGCCAATGCTGCCCAAACGCCACCTGCCGTGCCAAGCAATCCGTCCATTGGTTACCCGACCGATGGCAACCCGGCGACCAATACACCGGCCACCACACCCGGGGATTACTGGTTTTTTCAGATCAGCGAAGAGATTCGCAACGCCATTGTCGCGGGCGGGCTCGCGCCGGATCGCAACAGCCTTAACCAGCTCACGCTGGCCGTAGAGGCATTGATTCGCGCTGCGATTGCCGCAGAGCTGCCGACCATTCAGAACATGGTCAACGTGGCGATTGCGTCTGCGCTGGCGGCCTACCAACCACCAGCACCAGCACCAGCACCGGCACCGACGCCGGCTCCGACCCCAACACCGGTGCCACCACCGCCACCACCACCCGTGCCGGTTCCACCACCGCCGCCGCCACCTGTGCCGGTACCGCCGCCTCCGCCACCACCACCTCCGCCGGTTCCTCCACCGCCACCGCCACCGCCGCCTCCACCCCCGCCAACCGGTGGTTGATCAAAGGAGTCATTCATGTATGTACAAATGGCCGGGCTGGCTTTCATGCCGACCGGCGTCATCGTTTATGTCATCAACTACGTCGATCTCGACCGGCAGCATCTTGCTCGCGAACTCGACGAGCGCTACGAGCCGTTCCATTACTGGGGCGAAGTGCCAGACGATTTCAACTACCGCAAGCCCTATCGGTATCGATTGCGTGACGGGGTGGTGGAAGCAGCGGCGCCGGATGCGGAGGACTACCGCTTCCACTACCGGCGACTTCTATTGATGGACCGCGTGCATGCGGCCTTGCGTGCTCAGCGCGCGGCCCATGCTCCGGGCGCATTGCCGCTTCAGGATCGCCTGCTCGACCTGGCCTATGTCGAATGTCAGCGCCTGGAAACGAGCAAGGCTTCAGAAGCACTTCCGCTGCTGGACGCACTGGCGCAGGCCTCGAACACGACGCTTGCCGC